>Ga0209511_1003622_pt1 | contig 11723 bp, 3 predicted proteins | sample SSSSmetaG_FD_184141 | JGI IMG/M metagenome (GOLD analysis project Ga0209511, IMG submission 184141) | Glacier valley bacterial and archeal communities from Borup Fiord, Nunavut, Canada, to study Microbial Dark Matter (Phase II) - ​SSSS... | ecosystem: Environmental > Aquatic > Freshwater > Ice >... | reverse complement strand
TTCTTTCACTTCCCAATTGCTCTGTAAGGGGCCGCAGCATTTCTTCTTTTTGTGCCTGGTTAATGTATGCTTCTTCCATATTATTTTGCAGATTATTCTCCAATTGTTGTTGCTTAACGCCTGCAGCAACTGTGGTGTAATTCATCTGTGCCTTAAAATATTGAATACCCATTCCTTCTTCCATGTTTATCATACTGTTTACACTATTTTCAGATCTTGCATTTATTCCCAGGTTATTGCCCCTGCTGAAAGGACTAACGAATTTATCGTAGGTTGGCAACATTTCAACCACCAGTACACTTAGGTTACTGTCAACAGGCAAGCCATATTGCTGCAACATACCGTTGATGTCTTTATTTTTCCAACCTGTTATACCGTATTGAACAGCATCTGTATTGGCATCTATAATTTGCCGACCGGTTGCAGGATCAACAGCAAAACGCTGACGAAGGAATAGTTGATCATCCAATAAAATATTTCTATACACCTGGTCATCGGCACGTTTTACCTGGGCATACAGCAATGCCCATAACTGCGTACGTGGAGGCTTGCTGGTTACATCCGCACCATTAAAAACTGTTTGTGCAAATGGTGCTGTTACCATTACATGTTTTTCATTTCTATTAACTACACAGAATAATTGTGGTAACGGATGCTGCACGCCGGTGGTTCTTAACACAGTTCCAAAACGCCCCTGTGCGGTGCTCCAGCCAATTTTATGTCCTACTCTTAATTCGTAGGTAAAAAAACCAAACAACTCAGCTGACACAGCATGCAGGCCGGGTGGCAAGGGAACAAGATAATGTACATCGCTATCATCTGCCCTTGTTAACTCCTGCATGGCAGTTGATCCACTCTTATCATCTGTATGATCCGGGCTGATAATTCTTATCGGTTCCGGATTGATTGGTAACGTTGGTTCTTCCGGTGCTTTAAACATATCAGATTCCCACCTTGCCAACAATGGATCAGGACTGTATGCCAACATACGGATAAAATAAGCATCTTTTTTATTACGCAATGGTTCGGCAAACTCAAGCCACAAATAGCGCTTGCGTGCCTCCGTGTTTGAATACAGATCGTCGTTTATATATTTACTTTGCGCCAAACCTGCACTTACAATTTTTGGAACCTGTGCAGGTTTAGTTGTGATGGGTAAATGTAATTGTAAGATGGTATCTGCATCGGTGTTTACAACCACTCCTTCCGCTTCTGGTTTAAAGTGTGCTTTTATAGTGTACCGCACCATGATCTCTTCAGGCAATGCATCCGGGTCCGCTGTTTTCGGTTCTACTGCATCTATAAAACATATTTGCGTTTGGCTCCTGTCTGCACCATACAATGCCTGTATGTTGATGGAATGTTTCATTTCTATATCTCCTACCAGTTCTGAATCACCCCAGGCTATGGCGTCTCTTTCTTCATCAGTTAATCCTGCCCCTACCAGCTTCTTTTCTCTGAACACATCAAAACTTACAGGTCTTGCATTGTCCCATGTCCAATCTCTGTTAAGTAACAGTGTAATTGGTATGACCCAGTGATTGAGCAAATCACTTTTTGTAGAGAAGGTTATATTGGTACTGTCCGGACTCATATTATGACGGATAAACCTGCTGGCACCAAACTGAACACGAACACCCGGTTTACCCAAAAGACTTAATCCTTTTGATTCCACATCAATACTTTTATCAATAGCATCTGTCAACCTTTGCATCATACTGCTTGTGTTTGTTGGCCGGTTATTTTCAACAAATATTTCACCGAGGCTTGCCCGCAGGTAGGTATCTGTATCCGGTTGCAGCCACAGGCCACGTATTTTGTCTACGCCCGCAGTTGGTTTAAACAAAGCTTTTTCATCTTCACCTGCTTTTCTTGTAACAATCACAACGGGCTTACCTTTTTGTGGAAGATTTGAATTTGACGCATAATACTGAGGCTTGGTTTCCACCACAGCTCGCAATGTTATTCTTACATTTCTTGATTTTGGTAAAACAATGTCAGTATGTAAATCAATACCATCTCCGCCAACTACCAACCCAAGTAATCCAAGATCCTGAGAGTCGGTAAATATTAAAACAGGTGCATCTACAAATGTGATCGGAATATTTAATGTGCCTTCCAAAGGCACAGGAAATTTTCTGCGGGTGATATATAATTTTGCATAACTTTCCCGGCTGTCAGTATCATGGCGCAGCAACATATCCATTTCCAGTGCTTTTACTTCCACCAGTACTTCCACAGCAATTACATCCGGATCAGCAAGGCCCAATTCTCTCTTGTTAATTTTGGCATCTTCAACATCTGCCATCAAATCATTTACACCATTCGGATATTTGCCAGTGAATAAAACAGCAGGATATCCCAGCAGCGGCCGTTGCATATTTAATTCATTTCCAACAAAAAATGCATCGTCCTCAAGTGGTAATGCCTCCTGCAAACGTACTGTTTGTGGTTGCACCCATCTCCTGAAATCACATACCCCTTCGGGAGATGCTGCATCGTATATTCTTTGTTCACCGATTGTTGGTCCACCGCCACTGATATCTGCCATACGCACACGGAAATTATATTTGTTGCCATAGGTTAATTGAAAATCATCCAGCCCTACAGCACTATACTGCCTGAAATTTTTTGATTGTTTCTCTATTATATTATTATTTTCTTTTTGAAAAATATTGATGGCATCTACATCGGGCAACACCAAACTTTTTCCTATCCAGTTGGCATAATACTGGGGCAACCAAAAGGGTTGATCTTTGCGCTGGTCAATTTGTGCAGGATATACTTCAACACCCAACTCTTTTTCTGCATTGATGGTATCAATAATGTTAGCTCCTATTACCAGGTCGGCATTGTTTTTTACTTTGCACAATGGCAACCATGGGTTGGGATTAAGGACGGCATCGCTACTCAGCCGTACATCCACCCTGTATTGCAGTACACCCATGGGTGCAATATTTCTTCCACCATCAGCCTTCACATTTACATCTTTACTTATCTGCCTGTTCATCCATATTAATAATTGTTCGTCATCCCATGCAAGGCGAATACCAGCCTCTGTAATCACAGGTAATTCTTTGTCTTCCTTTTCTTTAAGCAAATCACTGCTCACCGGTTGACTGGCATGTACTATTTTGCAGAAGCCATCATCATACTGTGCTGCTTCAATCAATAATTCATCCATATTATAAGGAGTAACCGGAACTTCCGGATCGGTCTCTTCAGGAGGTACAATAACAGAGTCTAATAAAACGGGGAATTGAATAGCGGCAAACAATGCCCTGTCTTCATCTTTTTTTAATTTGGGTATTCTTGCAGCGAATCTTTTTACAAAAGCCGGCGAACCAATTTTAGCATCTGTGTAACTGCAATCTCCAAACGTATCTACATATAACCAACCGCCATGTTTAACCCATTCCGGATTTACATCAATGGTTGCTTCATACACAAATCCAACTCTTTCTGCAAGGGCAGGTTGGCGCAAACAAAAAGCAAATACTTTTCCCCAGCTCAAATTATCACTTTGAATAAATGGCTGATCAATATCAACTTTATCTTTTATTGCGCAATGGTATGCATCGTCTATAACAGCCCCCGCAGCACGTGGTGAAGTAAAATTGAAACTGTTGCGGTAGCTCTCCGGTAAATACTTCCTTGCCAGGTGTTTTGGAGCTTCTAATTTATCAGCACTTTTTATTCCACCGAGTTGAAGTTGTATCTCATTAAAAATATCTCCCACATTTGCCGGCATTGCAATTCCATTAAGTGGAAATTTATTATCCTTTTCAATTGTGGAGGGATATTTTTCCGGATCAGAAATAAGCCGTGCCTGCAACCCGATGGTTGCATTGATCCATGCATCGGTTGCAGGTGCAGTTGGTGTGGGCTGCGTTGGGTCTATATTTCTTGGAATGATTAATACCCTTAAGGTTAGCTGGTTATTTTGCCAGCGCTGGGGAAATGTCAGGATTGATAAAATGGATGCAGGAAGTGCCATAGTATGATTGTTATTTTGAAATTATTTGATATTGATCTTTATTAATTAAATGTCATCAGGTTGTACAATTATCTGTCTTTAAGATATCTGTCTTTGTTCTTCCCATGATTCGGTAAAATTGATATTGATGATAAAACAAATGCTGATATCCAAACTGAATGTTACCCTTGCAATCATATTGGTTTGACCGCCACCGGCACCACCGCTGATACGCTGTTGTACTTTACCACTTGCCTCTATCTGGATAGTTACTGTTACAATGCCACCTAAAATTTCTGCCCTGCCTTTAAACAGTACAAATGCTCCAATGGTAATTTGGGTGCTGTCCAAACTCATTTCCACACCAACTGCAAAGTATACACTCACACTGCCAATTACAGGTAGTGCTACCACCGCTTCTACTCCAAATCCAAACTTCATGTAAAGTGCGGGGCCAATTACTGTGTCTGCACTAATGCGAACAGTGACTTGTCCCACTGCATAAATCGTTCCTACACCAACACTTAAACACATTACACTCAGCCTGGCGTAAAATTCTACAAATGCACCTGCACTCGGCATTGGTATGCCATTGGTTGGCGGAAGCGGAATGGCTACATTAAAATATACACCTACTTTTAATCCTGCTTCCAAACGTAGAGGTGCGGCAGCAGTATCTAATAATGGTGGAGGAAATCTTAATACGGGAATTTCCTTGTCTGCCTGAAATTTATATTCCCAGTTATTGGGACTGTTGCTCATAGCTATCTTCAATCCTTTCTTTAAAATTTCTGTATAGCTGGCATCGGTAGCGATCATACTCAGCAATACGAGTATATCCACAACAGGTTTTAAGGCTGGCCCAAATTCTAATTCGGGGCCAATAAAAGATGGCGAAGCTCCTTTTTTTGTATCAAACTTACCCCGTATCACCAGAAGCCGTTCAAATGAAACAAGATCAACTACCATGGTAATGTCGTTCATCTTATTTACCCATTCATTTGCCTTGCTGTTAATATCAAAATCCAATTTTGCTTGTATTGGCTTTTCATCAGGACCAATTTTTACAGATTTATCTGTGTTGGTAGGTACATAATCGATATAAACTTTTACATCGTTTGTTTTTACAATGTACCAGGGTCCGGCAGGCAGCACCTGCTCTAATTTTTTCTCCGCATCTGCCAGTGTATTATTTACCAGTTTGTATCCTTCATCAATAATATTCATTCCAAATTGAGATGCCAGCTCACCTATTTCAGTCATTTTTGGTAAGTTTTCAAGCTTTGGAAAAATGCCTTTGCTGTTCATCAGGCGATAGGCATCTGCCAAATCAGGAATGCTTCCCTTTAAAAGATTTTCTCCGTGCCTGAACAATGGATTTCTAAACAACACTTTGTTTTCGCCGGTGCTTTGTAAAAAACCAAATTGTTTTGCACGGCTTTCTAAATCTTTAAACAATTCAGTTGGTTCGGCAATGTTTAATGGATTGCTGAGTTTATCCTGTTTGTAAGAAATGTTGGTTGCATCAAAGAAATCACGGAATCCTTTTCTTATCAAAGGAATCACATCGTTGTTACTAAGCGGCGTTACTTCTTTACTTACCGCATCATGTTGTACCACACTCCAGCTTCCATCTTTTGGTAACACAGGTGTACCCTTTGCTGCTGCAACAAAAACACGCTGATCGGTTTCATCTCTCGAGGGATTTACTTCGACTCTTGTTATCCGCATTTGCTGTTTTGTCTGGTTTATTTTAACCATGCAATCAACAGGGCCGCCGAGTCCATTCATAACGGTCAGCAATTCTGCAAAACTTTCTTCATCAATAAAAACGCCTCTTGGGCCCAATTGCAAGTAACCGAGCATCCGCTGACTTAACACACGGCCATTACTTGCTCCCTGTGTTACATCATCTATCTGTACATCTGCATCAAAATACACCGGAACTAATTTTATATCCAACGGTTTACCGGCGGGCTTTGGCACTGCTTCTCCATGCCCGTCATTATTTATAACAACACCATAATCTTTATTCCATGGTTTTGTATAAGGAGCAAGCGTTGTATCTTCTTTAATATTGCGAACATTGAATACGCCGTCCACCATGCCGGGATGAAACCGGTAAGCATGTGTATTCTCTTCTGCAATAGCAGCAGCCAATCCGCCGGTATCTTTTAACGGCGATCTAAAATCATAAATACCGTCGCTTTCTGCTTTCCATCCGCTGTCTATCCTCCATGGAAAACCATTGCTGCCCCTGTAAATGGTGATGGTGCGAACAACCCTTATTGCCCAGGGATAAATTATACTTTTAACCTGCACAACTTCATGTGCGGTACGTCCACGCCACACATCAAACATTGCCTGCGAAGTTTGCGCCATAGCTGCATTCTCATTTATCCAATGGCTAAATACATTGGCACCGTATCCACTAAAATCATACCGTTCAAGCGGCACATACATACCCAGGTCAAAACCAAATTCAGACCCAAACTCTTTATTAAAAATTTCTGTGACACTTTCTGAAAGCATACTTCTTGCACCTGTGGCAGGGAAAAATAAATTGTATGTGTTAGTTAGCTGGTGAGCGCTGCCATAAAACTTTTTATTGCGATTGATCTTATCATCAAGACCAACTGTTTTTATTTGCAAAGCAGTGTGCAGCTCATTAGGGAATTTTTTTTCAATTAATTCCAATGCAGGATTGTTGCCATCAGGCTGTTTTTGATATTTTGCCAGCGCCAGCATTCCATAGGGCAGCGTGAAAAAACTCCATGCAGAAAAATCAGGAATAGTCTTGTACCAATTGGTGAGATTTTTACTGAGAGGTATGGGTGCAATGGGTACCGGCAAATTGCCGGTGTTGGCAATTTGTGCAGGTGCACCATCATTTAAAAAATACAATAAACCCGGGAAAGGATCTTTTGCAACATTGGTGATCTCTTTTGTAATATTTATCACAGGCTCCCAACTTATCTGCGGCAGGGCATATAACTGCACCAGCCTGCTGCTGGCATGTACGTCCATTCCAATAATGCTGATCGGGGTGGTGGTTGTATCATCCAGCACGGCATGCGTTCTTTCAAAAATAAAACGGTCGTTTGAAAAACCAAGTGTTACTCCCATCAAATCAGCATTGGTACTCACATCCAGCAATGTAAAAGCGTTTCGGAACGGCGTTATATTTCCCTGCGATAGACCATCATACATGCGCATCATTGCCTGCATATCATTGTTGAGCATCGCAGTGGAGGCTTCGCTGTCGTCATTAGCTGAGCGCCAGTTATTATTTTGTTTTGCAAGGGTTGATGTTAGGTTATTGCGTACGGAATCATTTATTATCTCTTGGTTTTGTATATCCTTTATGCTAATAACTGATTGAATATTTGTAAATGCATTTACTGCGGCGCTGGCTGGTTTATCTCCCAAAAAGAAATTAACTAAAGGCTTGTTTTGATTTTGCCAATTCATTATACAAACCAGCAGGGCATTTATTTCTACGATGTTGTGTTTGTTTGCCTCGTTTGGATTGTTTGCAAAGTTTGCCAATGCAGACCTGCTAAATCTTCTTTTCAACAACGTAACATTGGCAGCATAAGGGTCAGGCAAGGTGGGTAAATACTGAAGCAATCCAAAAGAATAGATAAGAAGGCATTTGTCAAAAGTATCTGCTGTTTTAATATCTCCATACAACAACATGCTGTACACCGGACTTACTGTAAGCAATGCATTGTTTAATGCAATGGCAGTACTTTCAAATGTAATAACCGGGCCTGCGCCGACTACTGGTTTGTAGGTTTTTAAAAAATTATCTTTTATAATATTGTCATCATACAATAGTACCATTTGCAGTTCTTTGCTGATGCTTAATGTAAAAATGGTTTGCAAACTTTCTACTTTAAATGGAATGCCATTTACCTGCACAGGTTTATCTATGCTGTTAAAACAATTGGCCTGTGCCGCCACAGTTTCTGTTCCTTTTTGCAAACTGTCGTAAAAAAAGAAAAATTGATTTGTGTATTGCAGGTCGATGTACTGCATCGGTTTTTCAAGACCATTCACAGTCTCCTGCCAGCAATTATACCGTTGCCTGCCGTTTATATTGGATGCAAATAATGTAGCAATATTGATACGCCCGGGCATCAACATCACCAAAGCATTTTTTAATTGTGTGAAACTTTTTTCAAAGAGGTTGGTATCCTTTAATCCAAGCCAGCTTACTTCAATGCCTTGCAGAATAACCATTCCCATTGCACCTGTGCCATCTGCCTGCAAAGGAGCACTGATATTAATTACCGCAGCATTCAATCCCCATAAACTTTCAAAAATGGCAGCCTTGCCACTCACGCCGCAAACAGGACTTTTACATTGCAGTACCTCCATCTCTGTCACATCTGCTTTGTATGGAATTACAATACGGTTAATCTCCGGGCTCCAGCGCATGGGTTTTGTGTTATCAAAAACAAAATTTACCGCTTGTCCATAAAGGTTCCAGCTTGCGGGGCCTGCTTCCATCGACTTGCCTGTGTGATTGATGCTGAAGTTGAATATTTTTGGGAGTTCGATTGTTGCTTCGGAACAATCAATACCATTATCGTCGGGAGAAATAGCTGTACTGATTTTTTGCTCCAGGTTTAGATGCACAGCAGCTTCCACTCCATTTGGTATGATAAGTTGATTGGCAGCATTAACAGTTACCGGGCCCGTTAAATTTAAAGTGCCTCCTGCAATGGTTAATCCGCAAAATAAATTATCCGGTGCAGTGGTGGCAAACAAATCTGCATGCAGCCACACACTACCTTTAGGAATATTGTAGCTAAGTGGGCCCCTGATAAGGAGGAGATTTCTAACCTCTAATGGCAGCAGCATAAAAGGTTGTGCAGCACCTTGCAGCCAAACTTGTACCACAGGGATCACCCGATAAATATCGAACCAAAATCTGCGGCCATCCCTATTGATAAATGGACCAAGTGTATTTATAATACTGGCTCCCCTGCCCCACAGTGGCACACTGCCTGCAACCTGGCTACTAATAAACGGCACCTGCCTTCGGAATATTCTTACAGTAGAATCTATAACCTGCTGATTTTCCTGTACGTCCTGTAATACATTTGTCAGGTGTTGCAAGTCATCAACACCTAAATGATGTGTTGTAAAATTATCAACCTGTTCAAACTGAAAGGGACTCAAAAAAGATAAAGCAGGTTCATTGATAATAGCAGATGCTACCGCCTGCTGTAACTGTAATACAGCATTGATATCCTGATTTTCGGTTGTAGTGATGTCGCCACACAGCCTCGCAAGGATTGCAAGCAAAGAGTTTTCGTTCATACAGAAGATTAATAAAATAAATAATTGCTGAATGCTTAGTGCTGATTGGCTAGAGAAGAAGAAGGGAGTACATCAAGGGAGATTGAATAATAGCAATGAGATACAATAGTAAAGCGTAAAATTTATAAATGCAAGTAAAGTATGTTATTAATTTATTAACCGGTGAGAGAAGCAACTATTCTGTAGAATAGTTGAGCAACAGAGTTTGAACAAATTGTTACTTCTAATATTGGGCAGTTATTGAAACAACTAAAATAAAATATAACAGAGGGAAATTTTTTGAAATAGCATATAAAATATTTACCAAGAGGTAAAAGATTCTACCTTAAAACAGTATTGAAATTGTTACCCAACTTAAAGTAAAAAAGGGGAAATTCTTCTACAAAAAAAACCTGCCTGGTGATAGGGTAAGTCTTCAGTACCTGCATTGCATCCTCATGCGAAATGCTGATGTTCTTTAAACCTAAAATAAGTATATTGATTGTTTTCTGCAAATAAGGAGGATATTGATTGCTTACATTTCTGTAGAAAACTATCTCCAGCCTGACTTGAAAACTCATGATAACTTGCTTCAATAATATTAATGCAAAGAAGTATTTTACCCATTTCCACTTCTCTTATTATAAGCGGTCCCGCCAGCTGTAATTCTGCCGATTCTATTACCATCCTGCCTATTCCATTGGTATTAAGAAAAAATAGTTTACCCTTTTTGTAAAATTTTAATACAACATGAAAGTTTTTATTAAGACGGCTAAGCTGCTCGCCAGAGTTACTTACTGCAAGCCAAACACAACCTCTTTCATCTACTAAAATAACTTCAACAATTAAAGATGGAAATTTTAGCAGCTTACTATCCTGGAACGTCATAATAGCTGTTCCTAACTCCTGGATTTTGCCAGACAAAAAATTAATTTTATTTCGTGTTGTCATATCAAAAACTTAGTTTAAAATTTACCTTTTACCTAATGATGAAATTCTTATGCCAAACCTTAATTAAAAACTCATTCAATCAATATAGGAAACTATAACGGGCAAAAGATATATTTTTAAGGGCAAGGGAAAAGAAACTTTTTAAAAAAAATGTTTGAGATAAATTAAGCCGTACCAACCTGCGGCACCTTGCAAGACTACAAAGAAAAAATTGAAATTGTAGTTACAAAGCCGGATGAAATTATGCGACAATAATTATTGGATTAAAGCAATTGCAACTGTGCAGCTCTTTTAATTTAAGAGGGTGTATTTTTCACATAAAATTTTGCAAGCAGATTTTTTTTATGTGTATCAACAGTGGTGGTACTTAAAAAAAGTTGCTGAGCAATTTCTGCATTGGTAAGGCCATCTGCAATCAACAACAATACTTCCTTTTCACGTCTAATATATCATTAACAGAAAAAGGGGTTTCAAATAACAATGTCTTTTTACGAGACCTTCAAAAAGGAACTACTATTATGATCAGCATAGATCCATTAGCTCACAAAGGTGGCGTATCTAAACCTTCCATTTCACTTGATGGTAGCTGAATTGCATTTTATTTCCATACTCCTACGTTGGTACCAAATGATAACAATAGCATTTGGGATATTTTTTTATGGGAGAAAATTAAAGCCTTTCCGAAAAGAGTAAGCCTTACTGCTGATGGAAAAGAACGGGAGCAGGGTAATGAAAGTGCTAACAGGGTTGTGTTTCCTGCTATCTCGGGAAACGGCCGCTATATTGCTTTTGCCACTACCGCAACCAATATGGTACCCGGCGATGCTAATAATTTTCAGGATATTTTTGTATACGATATTACTATCAACACCCCCATTATTGTTAGCAATACCAATGATGGCAATCAGGGCAATGGCGATAGCCCAATTGGGCAGGGTGAAAAAATTGCCATTTCATATAATGGATGTTGGGTAGCCTTTTCTACCAATGCAACCAATTTAGGAATACCCGCAGCAAACATTGTTATGCATAATATTTTAACAATGAAAAATCATGCTGTATCAACTTTGGCTGGCAGTGGTGTTGGCCGCCCCGTTATGTCTCCGGCTTCGGGCTATGTTATTTTTTGTATTGGCGGCAAATTAGATAGCAGATTCCCTTCATTCGGCATATTTGCAAACTATACTGATACTGGCCCCTGCCGTTTGGGCCCGCAATAATATACTGTCACTAAATAAAATGGTATAAATCTACAATTAGTTACACTTCTACAATTATTTTTTCATAAGTATAAATTGAATATTGGCAATTAAGCTTTTCTAAAATATCCGCGGCAACATTAAGTGATTGTGAAAAAAGAGTATAATCCGGTTCTACTGTTTTTGGCAAATTTTTATAATAATTGATTCCGGCATGCAGGTTATTAAAAAATTCAACATAATACTTTTTTCTTTTAACATCAAATTCTGCTTTGTTTTCATTTTCC
>Ga0209511_1003618_pt1 | contig 11737 bp, 11 predicted proteins | sample SSSSmetaG_FD_184141 | JGI IMG/M metagenome (GOLD analysis project Ga0209511, IMG submission 184141) | Glacier valley bacterial and archeal communities from Borup Fiord, Nunavut, Canada, to study Microbial Dark Matter (Phase II) - ​SSSS... | ecosystem: Environmental > Aquatic > Freshwater > Ice >... | reverse complement strand
AAGGGACAAGTTCATCTTCGCAGAGTTGCTCCGGTGAATATGCCCGAATGGCGGAACTGGTAGACGCGCACGACTCAAAATCGTGTACCGTAAGGTGTGCCGGTTCGATTCCGGCTTCGGGTACGATAAAGCAGACCCTGAAGCATGCGCGCTTCAGGGTTTGTTTTTTTTGTAGCATTTTTTTTGCGCGCTTTGCTTCAGGGTCACTTTATCGTCATGAAGCGACGACGTTTTCACAAAGCGATCGACTTTCCGTGAAGCGATTGACGAAGGAGATCTGCTTTATGGGAGGTCTGCTTCAGGAAATTCCCAACCATAATCTATCTGGAAAACATGATTTCATCCGAGCTGTTCAGTTGTTACTTTCGTTAAGTAATGATCGTGATGGATACGCAAGGTAAGACCGGTTTAAATCGCTTACTGCTGGGAAGCGTTGCGGAAGACGTTGTGAATCATATATCGACTATCCGATATGGACCTACCAGGAAAAAAATAGGAAAGCCCTTTTGATTGCTAGAGATCTTTGAACAGCGTTACACGCTGTAAGTATTGGGGTTGCACAACATTCCATTTCATCCTTTCGCGGATCGACTGGGCATACTGTTCAAGTTCCTTTCCTTCTCCGTGTACAGTAAAAGTAATGGCGGGAGCTTTCCTGAAGTTACCCATCCACCGGAAGAGTTCTTCTTTATCGGCATGCCCGGATAAGGCAGTAATATGTTCGACAGTGCAATGCACCGAAATTTCTTTTCCAAATATTTTAATGGTCGGGGACTTATCCAGTAATTTTCTTCCCCGTGTACCTTCCGCCTGGTAGCCGGCTATTAAAAAAGTATCCTGCGGATTGCCCAGGCGGTGCATCATGTGATGGAGGATCCGTCCGCCTGTCATCATGCCGCTGGAAGATATTATGATTGCATTTTCCTTTATGTTGTTGAGTGCCTTTGAGTCCTGCCCTGACTTTACAAATACCAGCATTTTAGTCTCCAGCTCATGGGCAAGCTCCTGCTGATCCATCATGACTTTGTGGTAGAAGGGATATTGATAGAATAAGTTCATTGCTGCAATGGCCATCGGACTGTCGACGTACACGGGGATCATGGGAATTTTCTTTTCTACCATAAGTTTATGCAGGTAATAGAGAAGGGATTGCGTCCGCCCTACGGCGAAAGCAGGGATGATGAGGACGCCCTGACGATGGAGCGTGTCGTTAACAATTCTTTGCAGCGCACTTTGAGGATCAACCTATGGATTATCCTTTAATCCATAGGTTGATTCGATAAAAAGAACGTCCGTTTCTTCGATCGCTGAAGGTTGATTTAATAATTCCTGCTGGTAGCGGCCCAGGTCGCCTGAGAAAACAATTTTCTTTTGCTGATGTGATCCTTTCAGCACTACTTCGGTGATCGCTGAACCGAGCATATGACCGGCATCCCTGAACACAATGTTAATGCTGGAATGAATCGGGAATGTCTTATCATACATGGAGGGCTTGAACAGGGGAAAAACATTCTTCGCATCCTCCTGGGTGTAGAGGGGCTGAGGATTGGCATGTTTAGAGAAGCCTTTACGGGCGGCATATTCAGCTTCTTCTTCCTGAAGTTTGGCGGAATCCAGTAGCATCATCTCAGTTAGTGCTGCTGTTGCTTCGCTGCAGTAGACCGATCCTTTGAAACCGTCTTTCACCAGCCGGGGAAGATATCCGCAATGGTCAATGTGCGCGTGACTGATTATTACGGCATCGATTAGGGAGGGATCCAGTGGAAATGGAGCCCAGTTGCGCAAGCGTAATTCCTTTAACCCCTGGAAAAGCCCGCAGTCGAACAGAAAGCGAAAATCGCCCACAGTGATTAGATACCGCGATCCTGTCACCGAGCCTGCGGCTCCCAGAAATTGTACCTGTACATCCACGTAACAAGGTGTGAAACATTACTGACAGTTACATGATATAAATCAGGTCGCCTGATGATCGATCTCACAAAGACAGCGTGGAAAGATGGATAGGTTTGATCACCAAATGATTTTTTTATGAAGAACATTCTTGTGCCTTGTGATTTTTCTTCCGCAGCGATCAATGCCTATCGGCTCGCACTGGATATTGTTGCAATGTCCGGCGGGAAGGTTCACGTGTTGAATGTGATCGAGCTTCCATACATGCCCAATACCGCTTTCACACCTGTACGGGCGCTGGGCCTGCCGTATATAAAAGAAATGTCGGCAAAGGCAAAAGGTAATTTTGAAAAGATCAGAGGCAAGTATGGGCCTGACTGTGTGCGGAACGCATTTCGTGTTGCCTCGGGGTCACCGTCGAGCGTTATCCTTGCCTTTGCGAAAAAAAATAACATTGATCTTATTATCATGGGCTCCCATGGAGCGAATGCGATGAGAGATTTTTTTGTCGGCTCCACTACCGAAAAGATTGTCAGGACTTCTTCTGTGCCCGTGATTGTTGTGAAGACATTGTACAAAGGATCACTTAATAATATTGTTGTTCCGTTCTCCGCTGAAATGGAAAGCCAGGATGGTCTGATTCAGAACATAAAGTCACTTCAATCTTTTTTCAAAGCGCACCTTCACATTGTATGGGTGAATACACCTGCTAATTTTTCTCCCGATGATGTCACGATGAAAAGGATAACGGCGATGATAAAAAAATATAAGATCAAAAATTATACGATATGCATTTATAATCATCTATACGAAGAGAGTGGCATTCTCAAGTATGCTGATTCCATTGACGCGGACATGATTGCGATGGGTACCCATGGAAGGCGTGGACTTTCCCATATGATCCACGGCAGCAAGACCGAGCAGGTTGCCCGTCATGGCACTTCGCTGATCTGGACTAGTGTCATGAACTAGGGTGCGCAATAACTACCATACAATGTCAGCGGTAATAGAAGATATTGATTTGAAGTGCTACCACTGCGGTGAACCGTGTGTGGACGTTGTATGGCGAAAAGACAAACCCTTCTGTTGCAGTGGATGTGAAACGGTGTTTGATATTCTTTCCTCAAATAACCTGTGTGAGTATTATTCACTGGATAGCAAGCCGGGTGTTCCTGTCAACAGCATTGCTGATTTTTCATATGAGTACCTGGAAGAAGCGTCGGTCCGCAAGCAGTTACTGGAATTCGATTCCGTTTCTTTTGCGCGAATTACTTTTACGGTTCCTGCCATTCATTGTATCTCCTGTATCTGGTTGCTTGAAAATCTGCGCAACCTTAACGAAGGCATCCTGGCATCCGAAGTAAATTTTACAGGAAAATCAGTACGCATTGATTTTAACCCCGCCAGAATAACGCTGACAGGAATAGCACGTTTGCTGGCGTTGCTGGGTTATCCGCCAACAATTTCTTTAAAAGATGTAGCAGATCAGTCGGGCAAGACAAACACTATTCTTCTTGTTAAGCTCGCCGTTGCAGGATTTGTGTTTGGCAACATTATGCTGCTGAGCTTCCCGGAATACCTGGGTATCAACGACGGGGACAAGTCGTTGCGTGATTTTTTTTCCTATGTCAATATTGTCCTTGCGCTGCCAGTAATGATCTTCAGCGCCCGCGATTATTTTATCAACGCATCAAAAAGCTTCCTTCAGCGACAAGTTAACATCGATGTGCCCATTGCTATTGGTTTGCTTGCCTTATTTTTGCGCAGTATCTATGTGATACTGACTCACACCGGTCCAGGATTTCTTGACTCTTTAACCGGTCTGGTTTTCTTTCTGTTGATTGGGCGCTGGTTTCAAAGCAAGACCTACGATACGCTTGCCTTTGACCGTGACTACACCGCCTATTTTCCGCTCACGGTTCAGCGGCTCAGCAGCAGTACGTGGGTGAATGTTGGCATACAGACATTGGTTCCCGGCGACCGCATCAGGATCCGGAATATGGAAATTGTTCCCGCCGACAGTGAACTGGTTTCGGTCAGAACATTTATTGATTATAGTTTTGTTACGGGCGAATCAAGGCCGGTAGAAGTAATGATTGGTGAAATCGTCTATGCGGGCGGACGCGCGGCTGGTGAGCCGATCGAATTAATTGTTTCCAGGAAAACCTCGCAAGGACATCTTACCAGTATGTGGAATAACCCTGCGTTTACGAAGACCCACGAACGCGGATACCAGAAAGTACTCGATAGAACGGCACGTCGGTTTACGTGGATGGTGATGCTACTGGCAGTGGTGACCCTCATCGTTTGGTATTTCCATGATCCTTCACGCATGTGGATAGTGCTGGTGTCTGTGCTGATGGTTGCCTGTCCGTGCGCGCTGGCGCTGGCCGCTCCTTTTACATATGGATCGTTTCTTCGCGTTTTTGGCAAACACCAGTTCTATATTAAAAATGCCGATGTAGTCGAACGGCTTGCATCAATTGATACGATCGTTTTTGATAAAACAGGAACAGTAACCTATAACAGTGAACCGGACATTCACTTCATCGGCGTACTGACAGAGGAGGAGAGATTGTGTATCAAAACGCTGACAGGATATTCGACTCATCCGTTAAGTTTGATCATTCATCGTAGTATCAAGGGGAAAGGAGATGATCGTGTAAATGCTTTCAGGGAAATTGCAGGAGGCGGGCTCCAGGGAGTTATCAATGGGCGCACGATCAGAATCGGATCGGCAGCTTTTCTCAATATTGCCACCACCCTGCAACCCGAGTCGACCTCTGTTTTTGTTTCGATTGATGGAACGATAAAAGGTTGTTTTGCCATCGCGATTGCCATCCGAAAGAATTTTGCGGAAATGATTCAGCGTCTGGGTAATACGTGTTATGCATTACTATCAGGTGATCATGATGGTGACCGTTCGGGCATGGCTCATTTGTTTGGTCCTCAGGTAAAACTGTTGTTCAATCAAGGTCCTGCCGAAAAATTAGAATACATCAAAGCGCTTCAGCAATGTGGAAGAAAGGTCATGATGATCGGCGATGGACTTAACGATGCTGGCGCGCTGAAACAAAGTGACGTTGGGGTTGCCGTGACCGATGATACCTCGGTGTTTACCCCGGCGTGTGATGCCATCCTTCAGGGTGACCGCATTTCTTCCCTTGATCGGTTGGTTGAACTGGCCAGATCCTCTTCTCTTATTTTGAAATCCGCATTTGTACTTTCCTTTATGTATAACGGTATTGCCCTGTCCTTTGCTGCGAGCGGACATCTTACTCCGCTGGTCGCCGCTATTCTTATGCCCATCAGCAGCATCAGCGTGGTCGGATTTTCAACGATGGCGGTGCGTTATGCCGCCTCAAAAAAACTTAAGAACCATTAATTAACTACTATGTATACCACTGATGAAGAAGCCATTCGATTATCCATTCGGGAGATCGGGTGTTCGTTCATGGTGGCGTGTGAAAAAAATATGCGGCAACGTGTCAACGTGCTGATCGAAATAAATCACCCCAATCACCGGGAGGCACTTGACAAGGAGACCTTTGAGCGGTTTCATAATTATCAATTCGAACATTTCTATTGAGTATGGATATTATCATCGTCCTGATTTTTATCAGTGTTTCCATTGCTGTTGGATTTCTGATATTGTTTGTCTGGAGCATTCGGTCAGGTCAATACGAAGATACCTATACACCCTCCGTACGAATGCTGTTTGATCACAAACCGCGGATCAAGGAGCGCCAACTATCAACAGGTGAACTATCAAATAAGGAACGAGTCGATGCGCCTGTGAACATAACGTAAAATCTTATCCGACATTAATGACATATCAATGATCCATCCCCCAACAATTGCAAAGTGATCTGCCCGCGAGGCAGGACTCATTACCTGTCGTATCTTTTGTGTCTACCTTATCCGGGAAGGGTTAAACGGATATTATACAGACGTCGATAATGTATTCTATCTCTTTCTCCTGTTCATGGCTGTTAGCATCATTGGATACAGCATGGCCTGGTTCCGTCCGCTTCCGGGAGGGACGATTATGATCTTGGGCGGATTTCTGATGCTGGTGTTTCATTTTCCTCAGAAGACGGGTTTACGGCCATGGCCTATGCCATACCCTTTACAATTGAAGGGTGTTTGTTTTTGTTGTCGGCGAGAGGAACACGGATAACACATCATACAAAAATAATGACGGTCAATAAAAAGGTAGGCGTTGTGATCACTGAAGAGTCCGATTAAGTGGAAGAATTTTAAAACAACTAAACATGAAGTCTATGGAAAACACGAGACTCACCTGAATGAACTGCTGGCCTGTCAGCTGGAAGAAATGTATGATGCGGAGAAGAGCATTCAGAAAATGATTCCACGATTTCTCCCCTGTGTGTATTGTCCAGAAGCCAAAGGCGGTGCTTGCCGATTACCTGGAAGGGTCTATTGACAAGCGCAGTAAGCTTAAATGTGTCTTTAGTCATATCTTATGCGGATCATTCGATAAAAACCTCCAGGTAGTGAATAAAATGCTGGACGATCTTGATGGGATTGTCCGGTCTGGTTCGACAAATGAGCTAAAGGATATCGAGCTGATCTTAGCGTTGCTCGCGCTCAATAATTATAAAATGTCGGTGTATGAAACGGCAGCGATCATCGGGGCCCGTCTCGATGTACTTATGGTGAGGGAGCTATTGCGTGAGATCCTCGCGCTGGAGCTGGAAGCGGACGGTGCATTGAAAAGCTTTATAACTGAAAGTATACGAATGGTTGCTGTTGAAGCAGATCGTCCCGCCTGATGGACGCCTTACGATTCGTACAGTAGGACTCGACCCCACGTGTCATCGGAGTGAAGTGAAGTTTTTTTAAGTGGGTTTCCTGACAAAACTCATGTTTTTGAATGGCGTTTGTCATCGGTGCCGTTTACGCTCCCCATTAATTTTATGCCAGTTACTACCTCACTGACATATCCATGGAACTAGACCGATTCAGCTACGATAATAAAGTTGTCAAGGCATTCATCATTGCAACGGTTGTATTCGGATTGGTGGGCATGCTGGTCGGGCTCACGGCGGCCATCCAGTTATTCTATCCGATCTTCAACTTTGATACGCCTTATACGACCTTTGGCCGGATCCGACCGCTTCATACGAATGCAATCATTTTTGCTTTCGTGGGCAATGCGATGTTTGCGGGCATTTACTATTCGCTGCAACGTTTATTGAAAGCCCGTATGTTCAGCGACACCTTAAGCTGGATTCACTTCTGGGGCTGGCAGTTTATCATTCTGGCCGCAGCCATATCATTACCGCTCGGGATGACGACCTCCAAGGAATATGCTGAGCTTGAGTGGCCCATTGATATCGCCATCACCATTATATGGGTGGTGTTCGGTTGGAACATGATCGGCACCATTATCAAGCGAAGGGAGCGCCATATGTATGTGGCCATCTGGTTTTACATTGCAACATTTATTACAGTCGCTGTTCTTCACCTGGTAAATTCCTATGAGATACCGGTAAATTTATTCAAGAGCTATTCCGGTTATGCAGGTGTTCAGGATGCACTCGTTCAATGGTGGTATGGACATAACGCCGTTGCATTTTTTCTGACAACTCCCTACTTGGGAATGATGTATTATTTCCTGCCGAAGGCAGCCAACCGACCTGTTTATTCTTATAAGCTTTCCATCATTCATTTCTGGTCGCTCATCTTCATTTATATATGGGCAGGTCCACATCACTTATTATATACTTCTCTTCCCGACTGGGCTCAGTCATTGGGAGTTGTTTTCTCGATCATGCTGATCGCACCATCGTGGGGCGGGATGCTAAACGGTCTGATGACCCTGCGCGGTGCATGGGATCGTGTCCGCGAAGAGCCGGTGCTGAAATTTATGGTTGTTGCCGTAACGGCCTATGGTATGGCGACGCTGGAAGGTCCGCTTTTGTCACTTAAGAGCGTGAATGCCATTGCTCATTTTACGGATTGGATCGTTGCCCATGTTCATGTTGGTGGACTGGGATGGAACGGGTTCCTGATTTTTGGAATTCTGTACTGGATGGTGCCGCGTATGTGGGACACCCGTCTGTATTCTACAAGACTCGCCAACATTCATTTCTGGCTTGGCACACTGGGAATTCTATTTTATGCGCTACCGATGTATGTGTCCGGTGTTGTTCAAAGCCTGATGTGGAAAGAATTCAACGCGGAAGGATTTCTTGTCTATAAAAACTTTCTTGAAACAACGGTTCAGATCCTGCCGCTGCACATGCTGCGCGCGGTGGGTGGTGCCTTGTACCTGAGCGGTGCAATCATCATGACCTATAACCTGATCAGGACGGCAAAGGCGGGGATTTTTATTGCGAATGAACCGGCGGAAGCTCCTCCGCTTACTAAGTTGTACAAGACACCGGCGAGCGGTGGATGGCATTACCGGTTACTGGAACATAAACCGGTACTATTCACCGTGCTTTCGCTGGTAGCCATTTTAATTGGTGGTGTGATAGAAATGGTTCCAACATTTCTGATCAAGTCGAACATACCGACGATCAGCAGTGTAACGCCTTACAGTCCGTTGGAACTTCACGGCCGTGACATTTACATAAGAGAAGGCTGCGTCAATTGTCATACGCAGATGGTGCGACCGTTCCGGTCGGAGACCGAGCGTTACGGTGAATATTCCAAGGCAGGAGAGTATGTCTATGATCATCCTTTCTTATGGGGTTCCAAGCGAACCGGTCCTGACCTGCAACGACTCAGTGGAAAGTATTCCAATGCGTGGCACTACAATCACCTGCTCGCACCGGATGCTGTCTCGACGGGATCAATTATGCCTCCCTATCCGTGGCTCTTTGAACAGTCAATCGATAAAGATCAGACTGCACCAAAGATTACTGCGTTGCGGCGAGTAGGAGTTCCCTATGAGTTGAATTATGAATCGGTAGCCAATGATGTGCTGGAGGTTCAGGCGAATGAAATTGTTGCCAACCTCAAGGTAGATGGAATTGAAGTAATGCCGGAGACAGAGATCGTAGCACTGATTGCCTACTTGCAACGGCTTGGTAAAGATATCAAGGGCAAGAAAACCGAAGAAATTAAATCACATTAACAGCATCCGTATGTATAAAGAAATACTTCAGGGCATTGAAAACATCGCGGTCTGGCCGATGATCTCCTTTGTTATATTTTTTCTGTTCTTCCTCTGCCTTTTATGGTACGTGTTCACGGTGGATAAGAAATTTATTGACGAGATGAAACAGCTTCCCCTCAGGGACTCCGAGACAGCAAACATAAAAACGATTATGCCATGAGCTGCTGCAGAGATAAAAAGACGAAGGTTATCAAAACGGAAGAGGAAGCGCTCGCCTCCAACACCCATGCTGAAAAAAAGGTGGTTCCAAAGCTGGTATGTCAAAAAAATTGTAAACGGTGCCGTAACAAGCATGAGTCATTGGTGGAGGCACTGATCAAAAAAATTGTTCCGGTGCTTGTGCTTCTGTTCCTTCAACTGTTACCGGTGAGGGTACAGGCGCAGGATACATTGGCGTCTGCGGGCTTTTGGGATGATCCTTTCAATCATCCGTTGTTTCCGTTGTATGTGATTAGTGTGCTGATTTTTATCACTATCGTCCTGGCACTGGTGGTGGCAGTAATCATGTTACGCGTTTTAAGAACGATTACCCAGCAGGCAGTCGAGGCACGTGCGCGTAAGCTTGGCGTTGCACCAGTGCCGATGTCGAACTGGTGGACCCGATTCTGGGACCGCGCCAACGTACTCGTGCCGTTGGAAGAAGAGAAAAGCATCGAGCTTGCCCATAATTATGACGGTATCCGTGAGCTTGATAATCATCTTCCGCCATGGTGGAAAGGGTTATTCTATGGCTCGATTGTATTTTCTGTTGTTTATATGGCTGTGTATCATGTATTTGATGCCCTTCCGCTACCCGAACAGGAGTACGAGAATGAGCTCGCCCAGGCAAACGTGGATGCACTTATGTTGAAGGCGTCCCAGCCCGTGGAGTTGATCGATGAGAGCACCCTTGTATTCAATGATGATGCAGAGATTATTACAAAGGGAAGGATCATCTTCATGAGCAGCAACTGTGCTTCCTGTCACCGCCCTGATGGCGGAGGCAATAGCATCGGTCCAAACCTTACCGATTCATATTGGCTGCATGGCGGAGAACTGAAACATGTATTTGCAACCATTAAGAATGGGGTCGTTGAAAAGGCTATGCCTGCCTGGGGGAAAGTGATGAGCCAGCGAGATGTACGAAACCTAGCATTTTATATCATGAGCTTACACGGATCACATCCTGTGAATGCGAAAGCGCCGCAAGGTTCACTCTATATTCCGGTAAATGATTCGAAACGTAGTGATAGTCTCACCACACAGGTGATGAGGGTTAATCAATAAGTATGATAGACGCAGGAAACGATACCGATCCGCTGTATGAGTACCATGAAGATTTTCGCGATAACATCGCGACCGTTGACGAGACAGGACATCGTGTCTGGTTGTTTCCTAAGAAACCAAAAGGTAGTTTATATCAATGGCGAAAGGCGGTCACGGTCGTTTTGCTGGCGCTGTTCTTCAGCGGGCCGTTCATTACCCTTGGAGGACAGCCGTTGCTTCTGCTGGATATTTTCGAAAGGAAATTTATTGTACTAGGCCAGGTATTCTGGCCCCAAGACTTTGTGCTGCTGGCGATCAGCCTGCTTACTTTTTTTGTGTTCATTATTCTTTTCACCGTCGTTTTCGGACGCATCTGGTGTGGATGGATGTGCCCTCAAACACTTTTCATGGAAATGGTTTTTCGTAAAATAGAATTCTGGATCGAGGGCGATGGTGCAGCACAGCGAAAGCTGAAAGAGTCCCCAATGACGTTGTCAAAACTTGGAAAAAATATCGCCAAGCATACATTGTTTATTGCGATCTCCTTAATGATTGCCCATACAGCGATGGCCTATCTCATTGGAATTGATAAGACTGTTGCGATCATTCAGCATAACCCGTTGAACAATGTGTCGGGGTTCATGGCGATCATTGCCTTTACCGGCATCTTTTATTTTGTCTTTGCCAAGTTCAGGGAACAGGTTTGCATTGCTGTTTGTCCCTACGGACGATTGCAGGGAGTTTTATTAATAAAAGAGTCGATCATCGTTGCCTATGACTGGATCAGGGGAGAGCCGAGAGCAAAATTAAAAAGAGGAGCGCTGCCGGTGGTGAAGACGGGAGATTGTATCGACTGTAAGTTATGCATCAGTGTTTGCCCGACGGGGATCGATATCCGCAATGGTACGCAGATGGAATGTGTTAACTGTACCGCGTGCATTGATGCCTGCGATGAGGTCATGATTAAAATCAATAAACCCACCGGACTGATCCGTTATGCCTCTTACAATTCCATTAAGACTGGTAAGTCAAAACTTATTACCACCCGTGTGATCGGTTATTCCGTTGTGCTGGTGATGCTGATCGGACTATTGAGTTTTTCAATCCTGAGTCGCTCGGCGGTGGAGACAAATGCCTTCAAGGTTTCTGGAACATTGTACCAAAAGGATGAGGAGGGATTCGTCAGCAACCTGTACAACATTGAGTTCGTGAATAAATCCTTTGATACGCTCCACCTTGAGCTGCGTGTTGAATCCCCTGGTACTGCACTCCTGATAAAGCCCGACAACAGGCCTATCATCGTTCCGGCACAGGGTTTATTGAAAACAATTTATTTTATTAAAATACCATCTGCCGATATTGTGACCGCACGGACCGTAGTGTTGCTGGGGGTGTACAAGCAAGGAGTACTATTGGAAAAACTGAATGTCAAATTCATCGGCCTGTACCGGC
>Ga0209511_1003617_pt1 | contig 11738 bp, 11 predicted proteins | sample SSSSmetaG_FD_184141 | JGI IMG/M metagenome (GOLD analysis project Ga0209511, IMG submission 184141) | Glacier valley bacterial and archeal communities from Borup Fiord, Nunavut, Canada, to study Microbial Dark Matter (Phase II) - ​SSSS... | ecosystem: Environmental > Aquatic > Freshwater > Ice >... | reverse complement strand
GGTAGCCGGAGACCCGAAGTCTCTTACCCTCCAGTTCAGCGCTGGTGATGATGCCGCACTTCTGCCGCGCATCATGTCCATCCCACCCGGCTTTATAGTCGACTGCCATCCCCAGCAGGCTCGGCAATGCCGCCTCCGCCGCCGCCCGCGACAGGATCACCGTATGCCCCCGCGCCCCGCTCGGAGCCTTGTCACTGGCCACATCCACCAGCGTAAGCACCCCTTCAAACGGCAGCCGGTTCGGATGCCCCACCACCTCCGGAAACTCCACCGCCATCGCCCGCATCGCCAGCGGCACCATCGAAGGAATCGCCACCGTGCCCATAGCCGCCGCCCGAACCTCCGGTTTCCGCTGAACCACCTGCCGTCCAGGCCACACTCCACCGCACCGCCGGTTGCTCACCGCCGCCTCACCCATCGCCATCTCCTTGTAGTTTTCAGCCACCGTTCCAGCTCGCCGCTTCAGCCCGCTGTTCCTGTCCGGGTCTCAACCGCCAACCCAGATCCCATCCAGCCTAAGGTCGTTGCCCGTTGCCCGTTGCCGTTGCCCGTTGCCGTTGCCCGTTGCCGTTGCCCGTTGCCGTTGCCTTGCCCGTTGGTGTTGCCCCTTGCCCGTCGCCTTTGCCCCACCATCCGCACTCGCCTGTAAATCCGTCCCATCCGCGCAATCCGTGGTCGACTCAGCCTCAAGGCACGTCTCTGCGAACTCTGCCGAGTTCTGTGCCCTCTGCGTTGTCTTGGTATCTGCGGACTTGGCCCTCAACCCAGCCATCAACAAAGCCGCCAGGCTCTTCCCCCGGCGCCGCACCTTCGGCTCATCCAGATGAGCCTTATCCAGCCCACCCAGCGAAACCAGCGCCTTCGCATGAGGCACACTCCCCTGCAAAGCCTTCCCCACAAAGCACTCCACGATCTCGGGGATCACCTCCGCCACCCGCCTCCGCGTGTACTCCCGGCAGAACTTCGGCCGAGGCCGCCGCGGAATCTTCTCCCCCACCGGAACCTCCACCCCCTGAGCCCCAGCCTCCACCCCAACCTTGGCCTCAGCCACAAACCGCCCCTTCACCCGCCTCTTGTCCATCCGACCCTCACCCCCAAAAGCAAAACGGGAGGAAAGCCGTTAGGCATCCTCCCGCTTCATCTCTCACTTACTTAACTAGAATAGCAGGTTGACCATAACTAGTCGGCCAACTTTTGGAAACTTTTATTTCCCTTCGTATCAGCGACTTAGGGGCAAAATCACGTTTTCCACCTCTTGACAACTTTTCGAGGATTCCAACATTCCCGCCGCAAGAAGCACCTCGGTCATCGCATCGATCGCCTCGTGGTAGCGCCGCCGCAAGGTCCGCATCGGCACCCCCAGCATCTCGACCACGTCTCCCTGGCTGTACTCCTCGACCGCCAGTTTGTACACCAGCAGCCGGTGCGAAGTGTCCAGTTTTAGCAGACAACGCTCCACATCGTGCACAAAGATAACAACATCGTCGAACCCCTCCACGCGATAGTGCGACACATTGCCCCGGAACAGCTCCCGGCCCAGCAAAGAGGGCGCACGGCCCCCCTCCATCGAGAGCCGCATATACCGCCGCAACAATCCCTCGGTGCGCTCCCGGTAGTATGCCAGACCCGGCGTAACCGGCATATTGTCAATCACTTCCGCTCCAGCCGTAGCCCACAGAAAAGGCAGAATCAAAGCACTCATCGTCCACCTCCAACCGCCGCACAGCCCTGCCCACGACGACTCGACGCCGACGGTTTACGACCACCCGCATGACGTCCGCGCGGCATCGGCAACTCGTTCAAACGAATGACACAACGACGGCAGTAAACCCCGCCAGCCACCCCCGCACGAAGCCAAAGCGCCCCGCACCCCTCACACACCTTCAAATCCAGCGTCTCCGAATTGCTTTCCGAATTTCTATCCAAGCGCAAGTCGTTCATTTGTTTACCCTTTCAAGGCGTAGTGCTCCCCCGGCGAGCCTCGGTATTTTTCAGCGGTCGAAGGGGCTCGCTCAGGTTGCTATGGGCTGCATCCCGCCAACTCCCCAGGCTCATCCAGACCTGTTAGGACAGCAAAATACATCCGTTTGTGCTTTCAACTGGTACCTGGGAAAACCGTCCCACCCTACATCGCCCCACGCTGTTCATTCCAAATGAGTTCGTCGGCCTCATCCCATAAAGAGAGTCCCACCACCCAAATAATAATTTCCAGCAATGGAAAGTTCCACGGTTATAGCTTTGAACAATTTTTATGTCAACTCTTTTCTTTCCTCAACCTTTTTATGGGCCTAAGCCAAATCAGCCGAACGATTTGCATCACAAAGTCATTGCAATAAGATAAGTTTTCGCCTAATCTTCGTCTATTCAAATGCCATGGGCGCCCCGAGGACTCCGGAAATGAACTTTCAAGACCTTCACGAACTCCTCCGCCAGGAACTCCTCCGGCGCATCGATCAAGGCTCCCTCACTGGAACCCTCCTCGCCCGCCAGGCCGGCTTTCAGCAGGCGCACGTTTCCAACTACCTCAACCGCAAACGCGCCCTCTCCCTGGAAGGCCTGGACCGCGTCCTCTCCTCCCAGAAGCTCACGATCGAGCAGATACTTCCGCTGGAGCTAACCTCAGTCGCTGCAAAGGTTGCGGGCGATACCGTCGAGGTCGTCCCCGTAGTCTCCCCCTCGGTCGCCATGGAAGAGTCTCGCATCCCCGCCTCTGCCGTCATCGAAACCCTTCAGGTATCCGCCACCCGTCTGCGCGACAACCGCGCCCGCCCCACGGGTAAGAACGTAAACTGGCAACGCTTCGTCGCCATTCGTGCCGACGCCCAGCAAACCGCTGCAATGGAATCACTGATCCAGCCCGGTGCACTCGCTATCCTGGATCGCCACTACAACACCCTGGCCCCCTACCGCGCCCATCAGCCTACCCTCTACGCCATCCGCGCCGGCGGCTCGCTCCTCATTCGTTACGTTGAATTTGACGAGGGCCGCCTCATCCTCCGCCCCAATTCCATGGAATTTCCCGTACAACTAATCCATTTACGCCCCAAAGAATCGCCTTCCGATTACCTTGTCGGCCGCGTCTGCATGGTCTTCGCAGAGTTCTAACCGCTACGTTGGTAAACTACGGGGATGCTCTCTAGCCCTTATGCGAAGTGGATGTGGAAGTGGGAAACCACATTGACTATGAAGGATAGCAACAGAATCGTTCGGCCCCTCGAATGGGGCTTTGACTGGCTCCAGGACTTCAGCCCGCTCGCTAAGTCCGCGCCAGCCGTGGAGTTGCCAGAATCCATCACAGCGTTTCATCCAGAAGATCTCCGGCGGATGACCGCAGTCAACCAGGACATAGTCCAGCGCAGCGATGAGTTTTTCGGCTATGTAGCGCCGGTAGACTTTCGTCTGGAGCGTCGCCACCCCCAGCTCTTCCCTACGAATATCCGCCCTGAAACTCTGGCGCAGGATGCCGAGATCAAGCTGCAGGCCGCCGTCGGAGAGCTGGAAGAGGCGGAGTTTCTGCGGTTTACGTCGCCGGTGCGCACCCCCTATCCGGAGAACGATGTGGTCAATGCGCGCTGGTATCCGGCACCGGCGGAGAAGCAGGCAGGGAAGCCGAAGCAGGCCATCATCGTGATGCCCCAGTGGAACGCGGACGCTTTCAGCCACAACGCACTTTGCACCCTCTTCAACCGCTTCGGTATCTCGGCGTTGCGGCTTTCGAAGCCGTATCACGACATTCGCCGGCCGGCGGAGCTGGAGCGGTCGGACTACGCGACCAGCGCCAACATTGGCCGCACGACGGCCGCCTGCAGGCAGGCTGTGGTGGACATTCGCAGCTGCCTCGACTGGCTGGAGTCGCAGGGTTATGAACAGTTCGGTGTGCTGGGGACAAGCCTGGGAAGCTGCTATGCGTTCATCGCTGCGGCGCACGATCCGCGCTTGAAAGTCTGTGCATTCAACCATGCTTCAACGTGGTTTGGCGATGTCGTCTGGACGGGGCAGAGTACGCGGCACATTCGGCAGGCGTTTGAAGAGGCTGGATTAACGCGGTCCGATGTGCGGGACGTCTTCACCGCGGTCAGTCCGATGGCTTACATGGACAAGTTCGCGGCGCATCCGAAGCAGGTGCTGGTGGTCCATGCGACGTACGATCTGACCTTTATCCGCGAGCTCTCGCTGGATGTTCTGGCGAACTTCGAGAAGCTTGGAATCGACCACGTATCGCGGGTTCTGCCTTGCGGGCACTACACCACCGGGGAGACGCCGTACAAGTACATCGACGGGTGGTACCTGGGGTCGTTTGTGTACAAGGCGTTCAAGCGGCTTGCAACGGAGCGAAAGTAAGTCGGCCAGGCAGGCTGGTGGTGGCTGCGTCTGGGCATAAAATAGTAGTTATGCCGATTGATTTGAACGCTACGCTAGCCGCCGCGGACCCAGAGATTGCCGCGCAGGTTGAGAACGAGGTCATCCGCCAGCACGATGGCCTGGAGATGATCGCCTCAGAGAACTTTGTGAGCCGCGCCGTCTTGGAGGCGGCGGGCACGGTGTTTACGAACAAGTATGCCGAGGGCTACCCGGGCAAGCGTTACTACGGTGGCTGCGAGTATGCCGACGTGGTGGAGAACATCGCCCGCAACCGTGCCAAGCAGCTCTTCGGCGCGGACCACGTGAACGTGCAGCCCCACTCTGGCTCGCAGGCCAATGCGGCGGCGTTCATGACGCTGCTGACCCCCGGCGACTGCATGCTGGGGCTGGATCTTGCGCATGGCGGGCATTTGACGCATGGGCACAAGCTCAACTTCTCGGGCAAGCTCTACCGCATTGTCGGTTACCAGGTGCGCAAGGATACGGAGGTCGTCGACTACGACGAGCTCGAAGCGACTGCGCTGCGCGAGAAACCGAAGCTGATTATCGGCGGCGGCAGCGCGTATCCACGGCAGTTCGACTTTGCGCGGATGCGGGCCATTGCGGACAAGGTCGGCGCGTACCTGCTTATCGATATGGCGCACTTCTCCGGGCTGGTGGCGGGAGGGGCGCATCCCTCGCCGGTTCCGTATGCGGACGTGGTGACAACGACGACGCACAAGACGCTGCGCGGGCCCAGGGCCGGGCTGATCCTGTGCCGTCAGGAGTACGCGGCGGGCATTGATCGCAGCGTGTTCCCGGGCCAGCAGGGCGGGCCGCTGATGCACGTCGTCGCGGCCAAGGCCGTGGCCTTCAAGGAGGCGCTGCAGCCGGAGTTCGCCGCGTACGCCGCGCAGGTGGTGGCAAATGCCAAGGTGCTCGGCGAGGCGATTGCGGCGGAGGGCTACCGACTGATCTCGGGCGGTACGGACACGCATGTGCTGCTGATCGATGTTTTCCAAAAGGGGATGCTGGGCTCCGAGGCTGAGCACGCGCTGGGCGAGGCCGGAATTACGGTGAACAAGAATGCGATTCCGTATGACACCAACCCGCCGATGAAGCCGAGCGGCATCCGCATCGGCACGCCCGCGCTGACGACCCGCGGCATGAAAGAACCCCAGATGCAGCAGGTAGCCGGCTGGATAGCCGAAGCGCTCGAGCATCGCAACGACCCGGCAAGGCTGAAGCAGATTCGCGGGCAGGTGGCCGAGATGGCGGAGCAGTTTCCGCTTTACGGCTGGCTTAGAAGCTAGTGGCTGGAGTTGCGGGGGAGGGGGGGGGCCTCCCCCTATTGCCCGGGTGTAAGTTCCTTTGATTGTTTGGTTTAGCGAAGGCTTACTGCGCTAAATATGCCCAAACAAAAGGGTTGCGTCCAAATATGTGCAGGCGAAAGAGTTAGGTCCTTTGCCGTCGGTTGAAAAAGAAGCCCCGGCTTGCGCCGGGGCTTTCTTTCTTACTATTGCCATTTTACCAAATTGACCGAAACTACTAGGCCAACTTTTGGAAACTTTTATCTCGATGTGGGTGAGTGGGTTACGGAGTTTTCAACTGCTTGGGGGGGCTTGACAAGATTTCCGAGGCGCTCGGATTGACGGAGACCGCGCTGTTTGGGTCCGTTCTGGTCTTATTCCTGAAGACTTGCGAGGGGTAGGGGGGATTTGCATTGACTGGTCAAAGGTTAGCCTTTAGTCTTCAGCCTCTTCCCCTAGAGATTTCTAACCCTAACCCCGAACCGCACCCGGAGAGTTCCATGCGCATACTGAAGAATGTCATTCTATTTTTGCTGCCTAGTCTCCTCTGCTTTGGTGTTTTGAATGTCGCGAATTGTCGTTCTGCGAAGGCGGACACTTACCAGATCATCAAGCTGGACTCCGATCAAGACAGATTCTTTTACGCCATGGACGATCGTGGGAACGTGGTTCTGCATCTTCCGGGCGGGTGTGGGTTCACAATCGATGATTGCTATACGACCTACCACTATGGAGTTCTGACCGATATAACCGGATTTGCTCCCTCTATCGTTTCGGACTCGGGCGTAGCGTGCACACCTGATGCGCTGTCGGGCCTTACGGTCTATCAAACCTATGCAATGTGCAATAACGGGCGGTATGTCTACACCGCTTTCTCGCCAGAGGTTCGCGGAGGCGTCTATACGGATCAAGGCATTTTGTATGGTGGGGGACTCGGGCGCGTTTTTATCAATGGTAATGGGGACATCGTCTTTGACGATGTGTTCAGCGAATACTTCTACGAAGCGATCGATATTACCAATCAAGCGCCGGAGCCGAATTCTATATATCTCCTGTTCACGGGGGTGCTGGCTTCGCTGGGTATTGTGAAGAGACGTTTTCGGAAGGCGCAAAAATAAATCTCCGCAAGGGGCAAGGCTGGTCTGCGGCAGGAAGTTTGGGTGTAAGTTTGTGCCATGCGAATCGGATGGATGCGGTATGCCTGGATGGTGGCGGTTGCGTGCGTGGCGGGGTTTGCGGGGGCGCAGGTTCCGGCGCGGGAGCGGGTTGGGTTCGAGGCGATTCGGGAGGTGGACCTGAGGGCGGACCTGGCGTTTTTGACTTCGGATGCGCTGGCGGGGCGGATGAGTCTGCAGCCGGGGGATGATGCAGCGGCGATGTGGGTGGCGAGTGAGTTTGCCAAGGCGGGGCTGGTTCCGGCGGCCAAGGATGGGGCAGGAAAGCCGAGTTATCTGCAGGCGATGGAGCTGGTGGAGTACAAGCCGGATCGCAAGGCGGTTACGGTGACTCTGAAGCGGGGTGGGGCTGAGGTGGTGTGGCATGGGCCGCAGGTGGCGGGTGCTTATAAGAGCGATGTGGATGTAACGGCTGGGGTGGTGTTTGCGGGGTTTGGGATCACGGCTCCGGAGCTGGGGTATGACGACTACAAGGGTGTTGATGCGCAGGGTAAGATCGCGGTGGTGTTCGACCATGAGCCGCAGGAGACAGATGCGAAGTCGATCTTCAACGGGACGGGGAATACCCGGTATGCCACAAGCCGGGTGAAGCTGCTGAATGCGCAGGCGCATGGCGCGGTGGCGCTGTTGCTGGTGGCGGAGCCGAACCGGAAGCATCTGACGAATGCGGAGCGGACGGCGCGGATTGGCGGAGGTGCGGCGACGCGGCTGAATCCGCTGCCGCTGCAGGCGATTGCGGATGATGAGCTGCATATTCCGGTGCTGCTGGTGCAGGACGATGTATTGGCGAAGCTGGTGGAGGGAAGTGGCAAGACGGCGAGCGAGCTACAGGCGGGAATTGATCAAGACCTGACGGTGCAGTCGCTGGTGCTGCCGGATACGACGCTGACGATCCACATCAGCAATGTGTCGCGGATGCTGGGCACGACGTATAACGTGGCGGGGTTGCTGGTGGGGAGCGATCCTACGCTGGCGGCGGAGACGATTCTTATCTCGGGGCATCATGACCATGATGGGTCGAGTCCGCGTGCGGGCGGGACAGGGAACGACAAGACTGGCGTGGATGTGTGGCCGGGGGCGGATGATAACGGCTCCGGCACGGTGGGCGTGGTGGAGATGGCGCAGGCGTTTGCGAAGAATGGGGAGCGGCCGAAGCGGTCGATTTTGTTTGTCGTGTTTGCGAGCGAGGAGCGCGGGCTGCTGGGGAGCTACTTTATGGCGCAGCATCCGCTGCGGCCACTGGCGACGACGCGAGCGATGATCAACTTCGACATGATTGGGCGGGATGAAGCGGCGAGTCCGCAGACGGACGGGCTGATAGAGATTCCGGCGGATACGACGAACCGGCTGAACCTGATTGGAGCGCTTTACAGTCCGGATTTTGATCGAGTGGTGAAGGAAGAGAACCAGGCGGTGGGCCTGGTGCTGGATGACCGATTCGACCATGAGTCGGCTTTGAACGTATTCTTCCGCAGCGACCAGTTTCCATTTGTGCTGCACGATGTTCCGGCGTTCTGGTTCTTCACGGGGTTCCATCCGGACTATCATCATGTGACGGATACGGCGGAGAAGATTAACTACGGGAAGATGGCGAGGATTCTGAAGCTGGCGTATCTTACGGCGTGGCGGTTTGGCGATGCAGTGACGGGGCCACGATTTGTGGCGAATCCGGCAGTGGGCGCGGGGCATTGAAGGATTGAGGGTTTGGTTATGACGATGGCGATTTTGACCTGGCTGGTGGCGATACCGATGCTGGGTATGGTGACGGGGATGCGAACGATGATGGGGATGGCGGTGCTGTGCTGGTTCGCCTACCTGGGGCATCTTCCGGTGGAAGATACGTGGGCTTTCTGGGCCGGGAAGCTGGTGACGGCGGTGGTGTTTACGGTGCTGGCGGCGGGGGAGCTGGTGGGGGATAAGCTGCCCAAGACTCCGAACCGGACGGACCCGGGACCGCTGGGCGCGCGGGTAGTGTTTGCGGGATTGATAGGGGCGATTGTGGCGACGGCTCTGGGCGGGTCGACGATTGAAGGCGTGATTTTGTGCGTGGGGGGCGCGCTGATCGGGGCGTTTGGGGGGTTCCTGATACGACGGGAGCTGGTGCTGCAACTGGGCGGGAAAGACTGGCCCGTGGCGGTGCTGGAGGATGTGATTGCGGTGGGGTGTGCGGTGCTGGCGATGGGTGTGGTCACGGGGTAGAGGCCAACACGGATGGCACGGGCCGGCACGGATAAAAGCGAATAGGTAAGGGCAAGTGCAGAAGCCAAAATGGTGTGCGATGTTCGACATCCGTTACGACTTCTTTATCAGTGCGGGCGTAGGCTTATTTTGTGACAGTGATGGTTGTTAGGCCGAGAAAAAATGGTCAGGGACCTACGATGTTGTTCTGGAAAGTGCTGGTTTCTCTGCTGGTCACGCTGCTGTTGTACTGGGGCATGGTGACCGCGTTCCACCTACTCAATTTGCCGAGTGACTTAGCTGTCCTGGGGGGCGTGTGTCTGCTGCTGATTGTCGCAGTGGGTGGATATATTGCGTTTCGTACAATTTGGAGGCGGTCATGACGCTGTTTGGTGAAGTGATGAATCCTGGCAACGGCCGGGATGGTGATGCACAGACGAAGCATGTAGCTCGGATTGTGAAGGTGATCGGCGTGGTCGCTGTGCTGCTCGTTGCGGCGATTATTTTTTTCAACTACATTGCTTCGCTCACGCGGATTGGCGCGGGCTATGTTGGTGTCGAGGTGGTGTTGAGCGGGTCGCAGCGTGGGCCTTCGGAGATACCAATTCGTACGGGCTGGGTGTTCTACAGCCCGCTGCGAAGCCAGATTATCGAGTTCCCGACCTATGTGCAGACGGTGAAGTGGACGCATAACCTGGATGAAGGCCGCGCGAACAACGAAGAGATGAGCTTCAACTCGAAAGAAGGGATGGAGATCTACTGCGATGTTTCGCTGAGCTATGCGATTGAGGCGCGGCGTGTGCCGGACTTCTATGTGAAGTATCGGCTGAGCGACCTGGAGATGTTTACGCATGGCATTCTGCGGGACGTAGTGCGTAACTCGTTGAACGAGGTTGCGTCGACGTACAACGTGGAGCAGATCTACGGGGAGCAGAAGGCGGAGTTCCTGGCGAAGGTGCAGGCGCTGATCCAGGCGAAGATGGAGCCGGTCGGCGTGGGCATTCAGCAGTTCGGCTTTATTGGCGCGCCGCGTGTTCCGGCTGTGATTGCCACGGCGATTACGTCGAAGGCGCAGGCGATCCAGGATGCTGAGCGTGCTCGCAATGAACTGGCCAAGACGCAGGCGGAGGCGGCGAAGACCGTTGCTGAAGCTGAGGGCGCGGCCAAGGCCGCTGTGACGCGGGCGAATGGTGAGGCGGAGGCGAACAAGATTCGCCAGACCTCGCTGACGCCGCAGCTTCTGGAGCTGAGAAAGATCGAGAACCAGAAGGCGCTGATCGACCGATGGAATGGGCAGTTGCCGACGGTGGAGTCAGGGAACGGCGGCGGGCTGCTGCTGCAGTTGCCCAAGCAGTAAGGCTGAATGGGTTGTGGCGCTGGCGCCGCTTCGTGCGGCGTCAGTGTTTTTTTGTGGGGAAGATCTGTACGCTGGCCGTGTTTCGGCATCTGAACGGATTGTTGTTTGAGAAAGATGCTTGCGAAAGAGGACGACGGACATGGTTACTTCAGGGATTGTTGGGATTATCGTTACGCTGATCGTGGTGGGTTTGGTGCTGTATCTGATTGATATGATTCCGATGGATCGGACGATTAAGCAGATCGTCCGGATCGTGGTGATCATTCTGGTGATTGTGTGGCTGCTGCAGGCGTTTGGGTTGATTGGTTCACTGGGGCTTGGACACTTTGGGAGTAGCCGTCCGTTGCGGTAGGGTCAAGCTACAGGGCCCATGAGGTAGAGCTTTAGCTTGATGAGAAATAAAAGAGAGCATACCCCATGGGCTAAAGCCCGCCTCTATGGCGAGGCTGGATGCCAAGGCTGAAGCCTTGGCTTACCTAAAAGCAAAGGCGTGCAAGTTTGCGAGGCTGTTGCGATAGAAAGTTTTCAAGGCAGTTAGGCCAGGAAAAGGGAAAGTCCGCTGCGTTAGTGAAAGTCGGTTGCGCTAGTAGGTGCGGCGGCGGTAGCGGATGGCGAACTCGTAGTTGGGGTTGGGTGGGAAGAGTTTGGCGATGAGGCGGAGGCGTTCGGCGAGGGGCTGGGGGGCTAGGAGCGGGTACTCGCGCTCGCGGAGTTCGGCGTAGTCGAAGTCGACCGAGAGCGAGAGTTGGTAGATGGCGACGGCGTCGGAGAAGGCTGATTCGAGGTAGTTGGATTTGGCCTTCTCATCGATGAGGGGTTTGCCGTCGAGGCGGGCGGCGAGAGCCTGGGTGCGGCTCTCCCAGGCGTCCTGACTGGTTTCGCCGCGGACGTCGGCGACGGCCTGGTTCCAGACGAGCCCGGTGAAGGTGGCGGGGACGCCGACAGCGTCGACGAAGGCGTGGCCGACGTTGATGAAGAACTCGAAGGCGAGGGCGAAGCGGTCGCCGAGGAGGCGGGTTGAGATGAAGACGCCTTCAGTATCGGGTAGGGTAACGTTGCGATGGCAAATGGCCTGGTCGGCGAGCTCGGCGGTGTAGCCGGAGGCGACTAGGGTGGACTCGCTGGCGGCGCGATGGCCGGAGGCGTCGGCGCGGCCTTCGCTCATGGCGAGCGGGACGAAGTAGTAGGTTTTGCGGCCGAGCGCGTTGGCGATGATGGTGGGGACGGCCTGGACGAGGCGCTCGAGGTCCGAGCCGGCGAGGCTATTGTCGCCGTAGGCGGCGTAGCGGACGCCGTTGGGGGCGATGCGGAGGGCGACCTCGGTGGCGACCTGTGTGGCGTTTACCAAGGTGGCCGTGCTGCTTTGGAGGCTTTCAG
>Ga0209511_1003614_pt1 | contig 11745 bp, 10 predicted proteins | sample SSSSmetaG_FD_184141 | JGI IMG/M metagenome (GOLD analysis project Ga0209511, IMG submission 184141) | Glacier valley bacterial and archeal communities from Borup Fiord, Nunavut, Canada, to study Microbial Dark Matter (Phase II) - ​SSSS... | ecosystem: Environmental > Aquatic > Freshwater > Ice >... | reverse complement strand
GCGGCGGCAGTGCCGAGGCGGCGGCGTTGTCGGCTACCTGGTCCGGGCGTTTGCCCCCTGGGATCGCGCAGGTCACGGCGTCGAACATCGTGATCCAGCGCAGCGCAAACTGCGTCATCGAAACACCGGCGGGGACCAGCGGACGCAACTGCTCCACCGCTTCGAGCGCCAGCTTGTAGTCCACTCCGGCAAAGGTCTCGCCCTTGTCGAAGGCCTCACCCTGCCGGTTGAAGTTGCGATGGTCGTCCGCCTCAAATTTGGAGTCGGCGCGAAACTTCCCCGTCAGCAACCCGCTCGCCAGCGGAACCCGCGCCAGGATACCCACCTGCTTCAGCTTCGCCTGCGCGAAGAAGAGGTCCGCCGGGCGCTGCCGAAAAATGTTGAAGATAATCTGCACGGACTGCACGTTGGGGTACTCGATGGCTTTGAGCGCCTCTTCGACGCGCTCCACCGAGACCCCGTAGAAGCGGATCTTTCCGGCAGCCACCAGGTCGTCCAGGATGCCGAAGACCTCCGGGTGGTAGTAGGCGTCGGTCGGCGGGCAGTGCAGTTGCAGCAGGTCCAGCGCATCGGTGGAAAGGTCGCGCAGGCTGCGCTCCACCCACGCCGTCAGGTTCTCGCGAGAGTAGCCTTCGACGGTCTGCTTGGGCAGCCGCCGCCCGGCCTTGGTCGCGACGATGATGTCGTCCTTCGCAGAGGTGCCGCGCGATTTCTTCAACTGCGCAATCAGCCTCTCGCTGCGGCCATCGCCGTACACGTCGGCGGTATCGAGGAAGTTGATGCCGGAGTCGATCGCCTGGTTCAGCGCAGCCAGCGAGTCCGAGTCGGAGACAGTCCCCCATGCCCCGCCAATCGCCCACGCCCCAAACGAGATATCGGAAATCTTAAAACCAGTACGGCCAAGCACACGATAGTTCATATCTGGGATGGTAGCGGATGGAACGGGAATGTGTCAGGTTCGACGGATGCTGGCTGCATGCTCTCGGCGAAAGCGTGAGTTGGGATTCTTGCACGAGCAGCATCATTCCGAACCAACCCTTGTCTCAGAGGCGAGACATGGGTTCTCACCGGGGCCGCGTCAGGATGCGCCGCACTGGCAGCCTCTCCTTAGAAGCGCGAGTTAACTTTGTCGCATCAGCAGTATCGTTCCGCACTAACCCATGCCTAAAGGGCGAAATACGGGCACCCAAATCCGTGGAGAGGAAATCAGACGCAGCCCACTTTCCTGCTGCTATACTTTCGGCCAAAGGAGATACTCATTATGCGTTTTACAGGGCTGGCGGCGATGTTTGCACTAGGTTTTGGCGCTTCAATGCTGATCTCGCAGGGTATGGCGAAGTCCGAACGCTTTCCTCAGTTTGAGAACGACGAGGTGAAGGTCTGGAAGACGGTCGTGCAGCCGCACGAGCCTCTGCCATTACACAGGCATGATCACGGCAGAGTGATCGTCGCGCTGAGCGGCGGTACGATGAACGTCGTGAGTTCCAAGGGCGAGGTGGAGCCCCACCCGTGGGAGACCGGCAAAGCGTACTGGCTGCCGAAGATGGCACCCGGAACGATGCACACGGACCAGAACGCAGGCGAAAAGCCCATCGAAGTTATGGTGGTCGAGCTGAAGAACGATAAGTAGACGAGTGGCCCACCTCTCAACACCCACTCAGGAGCAGAAGAAAGGAAGACGGGAAGACGCAGGGGAGGATGGTTTGTCGCCGGAGCCTGAGTCATGCTCGCGATTCTTTCCCTGTGTTCGAGATTGGTCCCCGTACCAGGATTTGTGAATGTCCCGGGTCTGCGGGTTGGCTCGGTCTACTCTGCAGTCGTTACGCAGATAGGCCCAACCGGCCTTCTACAAGCTACACAGAAGGGAGGCAGTTCTAATTCTGCGGACTCGCGAATCAGAACATTTACCTACAATTCCCTGGGACAATTGCTGTGTTCGGCCAATCCCGAGATTGGCTCACCTCTTGCGGCTGTTGCAACCTGTCCGGTTGTCGATAGCGGAACGTATATCGCCGGGACGGTCCGATATCAGTACAACGATGAAGGGCTGGTGACATCAAAAACTGCACCCCTTCCCAATCAAACCGGGACATCGACGGTTGTGACTAGCTATAGCTATGATGTGCTTCACCGTGTGCTGAATCGAACTTACAGCGATGGGACCGCCGCAGTGGCATATACCTATGATGGAACCGTCGCTACTGCATGTACGTCGCCCAATGTGACAGGTTCCAACTATCCCGTAGGGCATATAAGCAGCATGTGTGATGGGTCAGGATCGACGGCCTGGAAGTATGACCAGATGGGGAGGACGGCGGCCGAGGCGAGGACGATTGGATCCGTTACTGATCAAATTGGATACACGTACTATCTGAATAACGCCACCAATACGGTCACCTATCCACTGTCCGGTGCGACAACCGCTTTCTCGGTCACGTACCATCAAAATGCTGCCGGAAGATTCGATTCGGTCGTCGGTTCTGACGGCGTGACGTATGCCAGTGTGTCGTCAACGTGGGCAAGTGGGGCTAGCAATGCCTCTCAGTTGGGTTCGGGTATCCAGTTGGCGAATTCCTATAATACGCGCCTACAGCCCCTCAGTATGACCGCGACTCAGATTAGCCCGTCCAAAACCCTCTTTAGCCGCACCTACGACTTTCATTCCGGGGCTGGAGATAACGGGAATCTGTGGGGCGTTGTAGATGGCCTGGATCAGCTCGGGCTGAACCGCCCGAACGGCAGTGTTCAATACAGCTATGATGCTCTGAATCGCATTACGTCAGCGCAAACCTCCGGTACCGATTGTTCTGTAAAGCCGGGTGGCAGCAAAGACTGGGGCAATGTTTTTACTGTGGACGCGTGGGGGAATCTCATAGGGAAGACGGTTACTAAATGCAGTGCAGAATCGTTATCGTCTTCGGCTGACAATCGGAACCGGTTGACCGCTGCTTCCTACGACAGCGCTGGGGAGGTAATTTCGAAAGACGGTGTCGCTTACAGCTATGACGCCGAGGGAAGGGTGGTGTCTGCTGCTGGTGTTTCCTACGTGTATGACGGTGCTGGAGAGCGGGTACAAAAACCTGGGAAGCTCTACTGGAAGGGTCTCGGCTCGACTGCGTTGGTAGAGACCGATGCGAGCGATAGAAATCCAGTGCAGTACATCTTCTTCAACGGTTCACGGATCGCCCGGCGTGATCCAGGCGCAAGTTCCCCTAAGTATTACGTCAGCGATAGCCTTGGCTCGACTGCGCTTGTCACTGACGCTACGGGCAACGTGTTGAACGAATCCCTCTTCTTTCCCTATGGCGGGGAGCGGATTATTGCTAACGCCGATACGGGGAATAACTACAAATTTACTGGAAAGGAACGCGACCCAGAGACCGGTCTGGATGACTTTGGCGCAAGATACTATGCAAGCAATCTCGGGCGGTTTATGACTCCTGATTGGGACGCTAAACCAACCAATGTTCCCTATGCGTCATTCGGCGACCCGCAGACTCTAAACTTATTCAGTTATGTTGAGAACGGGCCACTCAATCGAGTTGATGCGGATGGGCACCTAAGCGGCAATCCAAATGTATCCACGCCTTATTTGGAAGCGCCCGAACTCGCATACTGTTCCGGGCAAGACTCAATGCACTGCCGGTTGGACATGCCAGGAGTACACACTGACGGAAATCCGTCTTATACCTCTTCTGAGGATGAGGCAAAATACGATGCGATGGTCAAAGAGACGACCGCGCAACACAGCCAGTCCAAACAACAGAAAACACTTCCAGACAATCCCTCCGGATTGGGAGATGGCTGGAAAGATGTAACGCCTCAAGGGGGTAAGAATCCCAAAATACCTAAACGCTATCGCGGTCCCAAAGGATCAGAGATAGAGTTCGATCCTGCGGATCCAGACAAATCTCCGAAGACTTGGGGTGGTAAAAATCACTGGCATGAGGTTGGTCCCGGCGGCAAGCGGGAGGACGGGCATTTGGCACCCGGCGCTGCGATTCCAGGGCCGGATGGAGCGCCAGATGCACGTGTACAGCATCCGAGTGCGAGGCAAATTGGTATTGGTATTGGGGGAGCTGCTGCTGGATATCTCATTTATCGGGGTCTGCGCATGCTGCCGTCGGTTGTAGTTCCGCCATTGTGGCCGACGATACCCCTAAATGCAGTAATTCCGTGATGCTTCGTACTAATATGAATATGCGAAGCTCCTCTCGCGGAGGAGCACCGAAAGGATCGTTTCTGTGAAACTTAAAGACATCGAGTCGGACCTTCCAAACGGTCTCCACGACGCAAAGATTACTGCTGTCCATAGAGACCTGAGCACTGAGGTGGTCGAGGTGCATTTGAAGGTGCTAGTGGGCCTGCCGGACGATGATGTCACTAGACAGAATGATTTTCGCTACGGGTGCTTACGATTTAAAGGGGCAAAGATCGTCATCCTCGAAGGGCCGGACGCGGAGTCTTCCTTCGCTCACCCCGGCGCTGTAAATTTCGTATTGACCGAGGATGAGGCTGGTAGTATCTCGAATGTTCTGCTGAAGAAGCTCAAAGGCGAATGTCACACCTACACGTTTTTTGTTCAGGACTGGTTGTCCAACTTAAAAATCGCCGCCACGGATGTCGAGTTTATTTGGGGCTAGATTCTGGGCAGTGAGAGTTGTCAAGGCACGTCTGTGGCGACTGCGTCGCCCTCACCGATCAACATAAAATTCGCGTCTCAGGAAGGACACCCAAGACGGACGATGAAGCAGCAACCGCGTGGTCAGCAGCTTCGCCAAATCTAGAGGTGCAACCGGCACTTAGGTTGTCACCATCCCCGACCTCTTCCAAGACGGCGCGGCAAAATTGAAGCCTGGTCACGTCGCTCTCTCCCAACAAGCACTACGGATAATTCGTCCCTAGTATGCGCGTGAGTCTATCTTGCTCATTACGAACTCTTCAGACCGCGATCCAAGGAGGAGCGCCATGTCAACTCCGGTACTCCGGCGATTGCGTTGGCAATCTGAATCGGCTGGCCGGTGTAGCGCCCACTCATAAGAAAACTCCACAATGTCCCGATGTTCTCGGCCAAGTGTTGATAAGCCCATGCTCTCTCAGCGCCGGGTGAAGCGCTGTCGATTGTCCTGAGGAGATGTTCGAGGTTCTCAGGGTTTAGCATAACTTCCGCAAGATCAGACCAACGGATTTCTAAGAACGTGAGTAGATCATTCCGGCGTGTCTGGTAATCGTCAGGCGAGATTCGGGGGCGTCTTCCTCGTTTGACTGGAGCGGGTGGTCGGTGGATTACCTTTGGCTCGCGTTCCCAGGATCGGTTTTCGGCCGCCGTCAGATCGTAGGTTCCATCTGCTTCGACGACGACGCAGTCGCGCATCTCTAGCGCTTCGATCCTCTTTTCGAGGTCAGCAATTTTTTGTGTCAACAATAAAATTTGAGAATCCTGCGTGGAATTCGGCACAAATTCATTCTCCCACCGCATATATCGAATCTGAGCGCGGGTCCCACCGTGTATGTGGATAACGCTCCTCTGCTGTGAACCGGCAAATGCGAAATCGCCCTTTAGTATTCGCCCAAAGCGATGCAGGCGAAGCGATCCAATTCGATTTCAAGCAAGCGGAATGCGGTTCATCTCAAAGCCGGGGAGACGGTTGACCCCTCCGTTCCGGGGCTGAAGGGGCCAACACTTCCACCAACGGCTGACCGAACATCAGCGGCTTGCTTGACTGACCTCCGGGGTGTGTCCTGCCCCGGAGGGGTTCAGCCTAAAAGGGGATGGGGTTTGGGGCAGAGCCCCATGAGCGCCGAAGGCGCTCTGCCTTTAGCTTCACTTGACGAAGTACAGATTAACCGTGACAGACCCACCGGATGGAAGAAACATTGCGGGCGTTGGACGGCGCGGGGAACGTCGCTGAGTCAGCTGGGGAAGATCAGGTATTGCCGGATTGGGTGCAAGTGCTGGGACTGTTCGTGCTGCGGACCTCGGAGGGCGACGCGTTGCCGGATTCAGATAGCAAAGAAGGCGGAGGCTCATAAGCTCCGAACTTTGCTCACGTTGACACTGGACCCTGTGAAGCTTGCGGGTGCCAATTCCACAACTTACATCAACGGAGTCTTCGCGGACTTTCGCGTCTATCTGCGGCGCAAGCTCGGGCATACCCCTACCTACATTCGGATTCTGGAGTTTCAGAAGAACGGGAATGCGCATTTTCACATTCTGCTGAATTGCTATCTGCCGCAAGCGTGGGTCTCGGATGTTTGGAATCGGCTCGGGGGCGGGCGGATTGTCGATGTTCGAAGGGTGGATATGCATCGCATATCCCACTACCTCTCGAAGTATCTGACGAAAGAGATGCTGCTTCATGCGCCAAAACGGTCGCGACGGGTGACTTGTTCGAACGATGTTCGACTCTTTGAGAAGCAGGAGAAGATTCACACCTGGATGGTGAGCCGGGTTCCAATCGTTCAACTCTTCGATTTTCATCGCTCGGAGGTGACCCGGATCGAACAGGATACCGACAGACATTTGGTCGCATTTGAAACCGGATGCGCTATGGGGCCGTGAGACGCGCAGAACCGGGAAAATATACGGTTTCCACGCTCGTTTCGAATCCATCGAGCAAACACGAATTTAAACCGGTATGACCGAAGAGTTCGAAGGATAAGAACCGATGAAACTACCGATTTTTCTGAAAAGCAGGGCAGTCTCCGAAATACTCTCTGTACCGGAGGGGACGATCCGGTATTGGCGGGCTACGGGAACCGGTCCGGCTTGGGTGAAGCTGGAGGGGTCAATCCGATATGATTTAGCCGACGTGCTTCGGTACGTTGAAAAGAACCGGTGCATTCCTTCCGTGCGGGCATTCATGGAGGAGCACGATGGCTCTTAGAAAACGCGGCGGAGTGTTTCACTACGACTTCGCTTTAGACGGAAAACGGTATCGCGGGACGACGAAAGAAACCGTTCTTTCGAAGGCCCGAATGACTGAAGCAAAACTGATGCAGGAAGCAAAGCAACGTAAGTTGACTGTGCAACGCAGGACGCTGACGCTTGCTGTATTTTCGAAGCGCTTTCTGGATTGGGTGGAAGATACCCGGCTGGAGGAGCAATCGAAAGGGTATTACCGCTCAGGATGGAGAATGCTCGCTAAGACACCCATTGCCGGTATGCGACTGTCACACATTACGACGGATGAGGCGGAAGCGCTTCGGTTCGATCATTCGCCTGCGAATGCGAATCGGGCATTGCGTACGCTCCGCAGGATGTTGGGCAAAGCAGCGGAGTGGGGTGTGATTGCATCAGCACCCCGAATCAAACTGATGAAAGAAGAGGGGAGGTCTGAGGTAATCGATGGCGAGGCGGAGGGCAAATTGTTGCGAGTGGCGAAGCAGCCGCTCCGCGATATTTTGACTTTGATTCTCGATACCGGGATGCGACCGGGTGAGGTCTTCCGGATGCGTTGGGAAGACATTGCCTGGGATCGGGGAATGATCTTCATTCCGAGAGGGAAGACGCAACGTTCACGCAGGTTCATTCCGATGAGTGACCGGGTCACGACGGCGCTTCACGCTTTGAGGAATGGGCAGACGGAGGGCTGGGTTTTTCCATCCGATTCGAAGCCGGGTCACATTACCACCGTGGCGAAGGCTTTCGAAGACGCGAGGAGGCTTTCGGGAGTACCGAAGGCGATTGTTCTCTACAGCGCCCGCCACACGTTCGCCACGAAGCTAATGGGGGCAACGGGTGACCTATCGCTTGTGATGCGCGCCTTGGGCCATACAAACGCGCAGACGGCGATGATCTATCAGCATCCGAGTCTTGAAACTGTGCGGTCAGTTGTGAACGCGCAGGTTGGAGGCGATATGGGCCTATGCTCGTAAGTCACATTCCACGTCACACGGTTGTGATGTGAATGGGGAATGTCGCCGTAAGTATTTGATTTGAATGGTGGGCCCGGAGGGATTTGAACCCCCAACCAAGGGATTATGAGTCCCCTGCTCTAACCGTTGAGCTACAGGCCCGTTAATAGGGTGTCATCGGAAGTGTACCGGATGTGCTTGCATTGGTGGTGGATGCGCCCGCCGCTATGGGGTGGCGGGTGGGCAATTAGTTGTATTGGATATATTGCGGACGTCCATAAGAGGGAGCAGTACGATGTCCTCTCACTCGCCTACGTCCGTGGTCTCGATGGATCTGATGATGAGGAGAGTTGCGTCCGTGTGCGATGCGCACAATGTAGCCTCCGGGATGTCGGAAGACCTCGTCTCGTTTTTGCACGCGCTTGAGGAAAACAAGAAACTTGCGATGAACTTCTGGGGCCTGGTGGGGCGCGCCGATGCGACCCATCCGGACGTAACAGCCAGCGCTGCGGACCCGGATTCAGCAGCGGAAGCAGAGCCAAAAGAGACTCCCAATCTGCGTGTAATGCAGGCCCGCACGTTGGAAGCCGTCGTTAAAATGTTGAGCGGACGCGGCGTAGCCGAGATGATTGCGGCAGGCGGAGAATCGCAGCGCAGCGTGGCCACCTTGGCCAGCCTGCTAGCGGGCGAAGATGTCCATTCGAAAGCGGCGGTGAGCGACGTGGTCGGGCGCGACGCCGTGTTGCCGGCAGCGCCGGAAATGGCTGAAAACGTTATAGTTCTCGAGGTGAAGCAAGCCGAGCCTGCGTTGATTCCGGTGGACCATGGACGGCGCTCGACGGACTCTGCGTCGCGCCCGGTATTGAGCTTTTCCAGGTCGCAGGTAGCAATATACGACGAGGAAAAGCTGGAAAGCGAACGGCTGTGGGCCGCATTTGCCGCCGTCAGCCGGACCCCGGAGGAGGTTGGCGCCACCTCAGAAGGACGCGCACAGAGCGGCGTAGTGACGATGCGCTGGGTCGGTTCGGAGTCGAAGGGGCCGGAGCGTGTGAAGAGCGGTAACGGCTTATCCGGCTTTGGAAAAGCACGTGTTCCGGACGCAGACCTGCGTAAAACATTGTTTGAGCTACCCGATGCGGAGTCTGAGGACGATTCGGAGGCCGCGCAGAAGGCTGCCCAGGCAAAGTTGCGCAAGGAGTAGCTGCGGAGCGGGGTGCAGATGGTGGGATCGGTTCTACTGCTGGCGGCGGTGATGACGATTCTCTTCCACATTCACCAGCTTGGCGGATTCCAGCGGCTGGGTGATTCGATTCATGAGTTTGTAGACGAGATTGGCCGTGCGGGCGATGCGCAGGCGGAAAGTGATGCGGGCGACAGCGTAGCCCAGAAGAGTGCGACGCATGGGAAGAATCGTGGTTCGCCCGGGGGTGGAGCAAGGAAGACGCAGTCTTCCGGCCGGTACCAGAGCGCGACCAAGGCGCATTCGGCTGCGCCGCCTGGCAAGGGAGGCGCTACTACCGCAACAGCGCAGGCTGGGTTAGACCGCCCCGCGGAGGGTGGAGGCGTTGAGGATATGGGCGTTTCGATACGGAACGCGACCGACAACCCGGTGCCGGTTGCGGCGGATGTGATGCGGGCGAACCTCATCTCATCCGCCGCTTTGCCGTATGCGACAGTCGCTCCGGTGGGCGAGGTGGAAGGGCGTGTGGTGATGCAGGCCCTGATCTCGAAGAATGGGGTCGTGGAAGACCTGGTCGTTGTCGAGGGGGACCTTGCGCTGCGTGCGGCGGCGGCGCGTACGGTGTCCACCTGGCACTACAAGCCATACCTGGTGAACGGGGAGCCGGTGGCGGTCAAGACGTCGGTGACGGTGTACTTCAAGATCGACCAGTAGCGTGCTACTGCTTTTTTATGAACGGCGCGACGACATAGAGCTTATGGTTTGCAAGGACGTTGCGGACCTCATTCTGCACGCCTATGCCGCGGCGGTTGTAGCCCCAGAGGCCGCCGAAGGGCTCTAATTCGGTTTCGGAGATGGCGGTGTAGATATCGAGATCGGTGCAGCCGAAGTCTTCAACGTAGTAACCGTAGGTCTGGATGGCTTCGAGGATGCGGCGGGCTGGCAGGGTGAGTTTGAGTTGGGCGAGATCAAGCTGCGGATCGAGCTGAATGACTCCGCCATAGGGGACCAGGCCGGTGTTGGTGAAGCCTTTTCCGGTGCAGGTGTTGGTGCTGGCACGAACGTTGGCGTCCCAAGAGTTAGCGGGATAGACGCGCGCGGCCCAGGTGCGGGCGACGGGGCCGCCGAGGGCGTGGCGGATGGGTTGGGTGGGGTCGGTGGCGTCGTTGGGCTGGAGCATGACGGGTAGCTCCGCGAAGTGGGCAGCGATGGAGCCACCGTGGTCACCGAGAGTTCCGAGAGAGGTGGGTGAGGTGGCGTAGAGGGCGTCGGGACCGCCGGTGCCGGGGCTGCGCGAGGTCATATAACTGCTGACGTAGGAATCGGCGGCGGGGTCGACGAATGTCATGTGGTGGTCGCCGGTCGGTTGCCACGGGAGCGACTGCGCCCATTGCGCGGGCATGCGGAAGGTAAAGGTGCGGAGGGTTGCGGTATTGCTGTACCACTGGCTGCGGATGGTGTGCTGAGTGTCTCCGGGTTGGGCGATGGCCTGACCGAAGCCGATGCCGTCACCTTTCTGGTTGGTATCGAGCTGGACGTCTTTGATGTAGCCGGGAGGAAGCAGCACCCTGGGCCAGAGGGTTGGAACGGGTTGGTAGAAGGGTGAATCTGCGGAGAAGTGAAGACTGAGCGGGGTTGCTGTCTGATTGCGGCGGGTGGGCGTCCATTGCTGCGGATTACGGGAGAGTAGAAGCTGCGACTCGTCATGTTCGGAGTCGAGCGAGGGGTCGATGCCCCAGTTTAAATACATCGCGAGGACGCTTTTGCGGGTGGCGAGTTCAGTGGCGGAGAGTATTGCGCCGGGTGTGGTCGTGTCGTTGAGCACTGCATCCAGTGGCCGCGATTGGGCTTCGGGGTGGTTTGCGTAGGGGGTGAGTTCCTGGCTGAAGCGATGGTTGATGGAGGGGATCAGCTCGAGGAGCAGGACGTTTGAGTGGAGGTGGGAAGTAGGCGGGTCTTGCGCTTGAGCCAGGTGGGCGTGTTTTGATGCATGCGAATGACGGCGGCGATGCCGCCACGGCCGCGTTGGCCGGGGCCGACGACGAGTACCCTGCCGACTTTGGAGTTCTTCGGCTTGGCGAACCGTTCGAGCTTCGCGGTCTTGATCGCCATGATGGATGAGTCCATCGTAAAGAAGGCGCCTGAGGTACGCATGGAGTTATTCACTGGGCCTCTGATTGGCGGAGCCTGGTGCGTGATGATAGCGAGTGCCCAAGAGACGCTGGCGCAGGAAGTGGAAGACGAAGACAGGGGACGCAAGGTTATGACCGATAAGACGACGCGGCTCCTGGGAGAGGCGTACTAGGCAGGTGAGGCCGAGACGCTGTATCCAGAGCGGCGGGAGGAACTTTTCGCCGGAGAGAAACTCAAAGGCGGCACCGACGCCGAGGCAGGTGCCGTGGATGTTCGGGGCGTTCTCCAGCATCCACAGGTCCTGCTTGGGTGAGCCGAGACCGACGAAGAGCATCTGTACGCCGGCGGCGTTGATCTCGTCGAGCATGGGGCGCTGCTCTTCCGGGGTGAGGGTGCGGAAAGGCGGTGAGCAGACGTAGCCGACCTTGAGTGTGGGTAACTCCTGCGCGAGGGCTGCGGTCATCTTGTCGAGAGTCTCCTGGCGGCCACCGTAGAAGCCGACGGTGATGCCGCGCTGGGCGGCTTCGCGGAGCAGGGTGGGGGTCATACGGGGGCCGGAGATGCACTCGGCTCCG
>Ga0209511_1003612_pt1 | contig 11746 bp, 5 predicted proteins | sample SSSSmetaG_FD_184141 | JGI IMG/M metagenome (GOLD analysis project Ga0209511, IMG submission 184141) | Glacier valley bacterial and archeal communities from Borup Fiord, Nunavut, Canada, to study Microbial Dark Matter (Phase II) - ​SSSS... | ecosystem: Environmental > Aquatic > Freshwater > Ice >... | reverse complement strand
ACACTATTAAAGAAAAAACTATGGAGGAAACTATGGAGAAAAGTATGGAGAAAACGTCGGAGAAAATTCTTGAATATATTGAAAAAAATAATTCCATAACAATTTCAGAGCTTGCCAAAATGATTGGCGTAACAGACAGAACCATTGAAAGACAATTATATAAGTTGCAAAAAGAAGATAAAATAGAGCGAATAGGATCCGATAAAAGTGGCCATTGGCGGACTTTACCGAAAACCAACTAAGGAAAAAGTTCGGTGTAAATGTCGGTGTAAGTGTCGGTGTAAATGTCGGTGTAAAATGTAAAACGAAGGTTGACTGAAAGAAATTGTATTGAAACAAGATAAATGATTTAACGGAACATGCTCAAATTTATTCAAAATATAGGCGACTACTTCTCAACCAATTATTTCGATGAGGATTTTACTGCCAAAGTAATTGCAAAAACCGGCTATGCAGCTGAAGATGTGAAAGAATTCAATAAACGAATTTCACCTCTCAAAGACCGCTACTTCCGATTTAAACAACTCGTTATCGAAGGGAAGCTAAGGGTTAAGGACAAGATTTTTGAGTGTCACCAGTTTCATACCGAAATTTTGAATGCTCTTGGTTACGATGGTTCGCATCCCCAATACGATCATCTGTTTTACTTGTCGGAGCATGAAGTTCTTCCTGTCAGGCATATTCTTTACCGTGGCGATCAACCGCACCTGATGGTGATGGAGATGCAGGCATTGATTAAAGAAGACGATAACGATCCGGATGGGTTGTTCGAACAGCGCTACAATGTTGAAGACGAAAGTCAGAACAATCCTCCACAGCGTTACCACCGCACGCAATGGGAAAGGGTTTTTACCGTTCCTGCTGAACTGAAAATTTCACCCGTCGTGATCAACAAAGCTGTCTCGACCCTCTTTTTATTAGAGCAACACCTACGACCCAAATATATTATACTGCTGGCCGGAAATATGGTTTTCCTGCTCGAACAGGAAAAATGGTTCAGGGGTAGTTACCTGCAAATCGATCTGGAAGAGCTGTTTTCGGAAGCTACAGCCAACCGTAATGCCAATTACTATACGCTGATTTACTTCTTATTGGGAAAAGAAACCCTGGCTCCCGAAAGTAATATGGTGCTGCTCGATCAACTGGACGAGGACAGTCATAAAAGCGCTTACGAGGTAACCAAAGACCTCAAAGAGGGGATCATTCATGCCGTGGAAGCATTGGCAAACGAAACGCTTTATTACCAAAAGAATATACTCAACGAAGATTTCGACGAAACCGACGATACCTTCGAACTGGAGATCAAGGACGACTGTCTCACAATTATTTACCGTCTGCTCTTTATCTTTTATGCCGAAAGCCGTGATGATCTCGACATTCTGCCCAGTAATGACCCAATTTACAACAAAGGTTATTCGCTGGAGATGCTTCGTGACCTGGAGCAGGTGCCACTCTATTCCGACAGCAGCCTGAAAGGTTATTTCTTTCACGAATCGTTGTCGAAGTTATTTGAACTGTTAAGTTCCGGTTATCGCGAAAGGGAGGTTAAAGTATTCGATAAAGACGAGTTAGCGGCTGATCCAAGCATTAAAATCAACAAAAGTTTTAAAGTCAGACATATCGATTCCCCGCTCTTTAATAACCAGAAACTGCACCATCTGCACAAGGTGAAATTCCGCAACAAGGTGTGGCAGGATATTATTTGCCGGTTGTCGTTGAGCAAACAGCAACGGAACCGGTCACGTGGCAGAATCAGTTATGCAAATCTGGGGATCAATCAATTGGGAAGTGTGTACGAAAGTTTGCTCGCTTACCGCGGTTTTTACGCCGAACAGGATTATATCGAAGTTCACAAAGCAAATGAGCCTGGTGAAGGGACCTACCTTGTGCCACGTGTACGAAGAGACGATTTCGAAGAAAACGAAATTCTGAAGGATGAAAACCTTCACGATGTACTCACGAAGAAAGGAACTTTTGTATATCGGTTAAGTGGCCGTGACCGGCAGAAATCGGCATCATACTACACGCCGGAAGTACTTACACGATGCACTGTGAAATATACGCTGAAGCCTCTGCTGGAGAAACTTGACAAGGGCGAAATGAAAGCCAGCGAATTGCTCGAACTGAAACTGCTGGAACCTGCAATGGGTGCGGCTGCCTTTCACAACGAGATGATCAACCAACTGGCTGAAGCCTATATCAGTCATCGCCAAAAGGAACTCAACAAACGTGTTTCACCCGATTTGTACAAAGAAGAGCTCCAAAAGGTTAAAGCCTATATTGCCACCAACAATACTTACGGTGTCGACTTAAACCCAACTGCCATTGAGCTTGGCAAATTGTCTTTGTGGCTCAATGTGATCCACAAGGATATGGAAACCCCGTTTTTCAGCAATCGGCTCGCTGTGGGAAATGCGGTGGTAGGTTCCTGGATTAAAGTCTATCGCGCTACAGATTTGTTGGGTGATGTTGACGAAAATGGGAATATGGTGACCCGACAAGTTCAAAAGGAGTGGTGGAATAAAGCGCCTCGTCAATTAGAGTTTAAACCCAATACCGAATACGACAGGATCAGGCATGGTCGTAAACAGGATGAGATTTATCATTTCCTGCTGCCTGATAAAAATATGGTTCCTTCCGCAGGTATTAAAATGCTCAAAGCTGAGTTCGAAAACGGTTCGAAAGCGGTGGCGAACTGGAAGAAAGAGTGGTGCAAACCGATCCGTAAGGGAGAATTGGACCAGTTGATGAATATCTGCAATAAAATTGACGAACTGCTGGTCGAATATTATCGTTTTCAGCGCTCCATCAACCAACAAACGACAAGTAAACAAGAAATTTTTGGCGTGACGGTTTCGCAAAGAGTAGCAAATCTGCAAACCTACGACGAAAAGGAGAGGCTGGCTGACCAACGCAACCGCCAGAATGCCCCCTATTTTAAGCTGAAAATGGTGATGGATTACTGGTGCAGCCTTTGGTTCTGGGATGTACGTGTAGCAGGAGAACTTCCTACCCGCCAGCAATATTGGCAGGATGTTGCCGGAATCCTGGAACTCGATACCAACAAAGCCATTGAAGGAATTATTGAGCGAAAAGGGCAGCAAAAGCTTTACGAAACTGAAGTACAGCTTGCTTTTGCGATGGAACCTCCCAAGAACAGTGAATTGTTTACGGATGCTGTGGTAGAAAGCAGCGCTCGCCGCGACCTATTCGACAGTAACCAACGCATAAAAGAAGTGAGCCGGTTGGCAGCTCAATACCATTTCTTTCACCCACAACTGGAGTTCCTCGATGTGTTTTGGGAACGTGGTGGTTTTGATTTGATTACAGGAAATCCACCGTGGTTGAAGGTTACTTTTGAAGAAAGTGGCATTATCTCCGAAAAGTTTCCGGAAGTGGCGATACGAAAAGAATCTGCACCCAAGGTGCGAGCTATGCAAACTGAGTTTTTTGCTGATGCAAGATTAAAGGAGATGTATCTTGAAGAGTTGCTTGGAACGGAATGTTTATCAGTATTTTTAAATGCCGGACAAAACTATCCATTACTGGTGGGGCAACAAACCAATCTTTATAAATGTGTGCTGGAGAATGGATTTAGTTTGCTTGGGAAAAGAGGATTCATGGGCTTATTACATCCAGAAAGCGTATATGATGATCCCAATGGACAATATTTACGTAAAGAAATTTATCCAAGATTGAGGTATCATTTTCAGTTTAAAAATGAACTTCTTCTATTTACTGAAATAGACCACCACAATGTTTATGGTTCAAATATTTATTCTGGCAATAAATCAGAAGTTTCATTCATTTCAATTTCAAATATTTACCATCCTACCACTATCGATTCATCATTTATTCCAAATCAAAATGAAGTTGCTGGTGGAATTAAAATAAAGGATGAAAATTCCGGCAAATTCGTTTGGAATATCAAACCCCATTCAGACAGGATAGTTCACTTTACTGAAACGGAATTAAAGATTTTATCCCGGACTTTTGAAAATTCAGATGAATGGCAAAGTGCTAAATTGGTCACGATTTATTCAGCATCAATAGTAAGAGTCTTGAAAAAACTGAGCGGATTTAAAACTTCAATTCAAAATTTCGAATCAAAAATTACAGAGGGATGGCACGAAACTAATGATGTAAATATAGGAACGATCAAACGTTCAACCCAATTCCCTGACATTGAAAAATATGAAATGATTTATAGTGGACCACATTTTTTTGTTTCAAATCCAATATATAAAACACCAACTAAAGTTTGCTCGCTAAATTCAGATTACGACATAATAGACCATAGTTACAATAGTGAAGAATTTATAGCGCGAACCAACTATGTTCCGAATCTGAAGCCTAATTTATTTCCAGAAATAATTAAAGGCTTTAAACTGGTGAAAAGGATGAAGATGGAAATGATGTTTATGATAGATGAATTGATTATTATAAGGTTGGGTTTCGGAAAATGTTAAATCAGGCAGGAGAAAGAACATTAACAAGTGCTATTCTTACTCCAAAAACAAGTCATACTAATGGCGTTATTTCTTTGATTCTCAAAGATAAAATCACTTTGGTTGAACTGTCTGGCTTGGTATCTTCAATTACACTGGATTTTTTCATGAAAACAATTGGAGCTTCTAATCTTTATGATGGAAGGATAAATTCATTCCCATTAGGAGTAGAGGATAAATACAAGCCCCAACTTTTTAACCGTACGCTACAACTAAACTGCCTCAATAAATATTACGCCCCATTATGGGAAGAGAGTTGGCAAGATGCCTATGTAAAAGACCAATGGAGCAAGCCCGATGCACGTTTAAAACCCTTCGATACACTTACCCCCGAATGGCAATGGAGTACACCGCTGCGCAACTGGTTCGAGCGTCGCCAGGCTTTGGTAGAGATTGATGTGATCACCGCCATGGCGCTGGGCTTAACACTCGATGAGCTCATATTGATTTACAATGTACAGTTCCCCGTTCTGCAACAAAACGAAGACGATACCTGGTATGATACTAAAGGTAATATTGTATTCACTTGTAGCAAAGGGCTCACAGGTGTTGGTTTAGACCGACGCGAATGGGAACAAATAAGAGAAATGCAACCCGGAGAAACCTACGAACATACCATCACCAAAAGCGAACTCCACCGCGGCAAAAAAATAACCTACTATGCCCCTTTCGATAAATGCGATCGCGTGGAGGATTATAAAGTGGCGTGGGAGTGGTTTGAGAAAATATTTAACAACAAATAATATGGAAAAGATAGATTATGATAATACAAATGGAGGCTTTTTAAGGGATGCTAAATACTCTTATGGTCTATTTGATTTTTTCAAAAAATATACTGATCAATTTGGAGATGCTGAATCAGTTTCAGTTACTATTTCTGAAGAAATACCTTACGGAGCAATTGTTTCTTTTACAAAGAACCCAATTATTATGTCTGAAGATGGTAAGAATGTCAAAATAAAATTTTCTGCCAGTAAATTTTATAAATCCAATGGCAAAGAAATACGGAAACCAACCCAGGAAGAAGTATTTACAAGTTTAGGATATTCAATGGATAATGCAGTAAAAGTGTATGCCGATAAATTTATTAAATAGTTAAATATTAATTAATAACATCGAACATGTTTGACCGAATTTTTATAAAAGAGAATAAAATTTCAGAAACGTCAGTAGACCTTGGTACGCTTTGCGAATCACTTCTTTTCTATGATAAGACAGATTTTTTGCTTGATAAATTTACCGTAAGTCAATTTGTGAAATCAATTGACATAGAGAAGCTAAAGGAGTATTCTTCTAATGGCATAATTAATCTACACATTCGAAATTCCGCAATTGCGATAATCAGGATGGAAAAGATGGGCAAGTTGGGAAAGCTGGGTGTTGGTCCGGCTATAACAAAAATCAAATCCTTTGATCTAAGTCCATTTATACATCAGGGGTATTTTGATGTATTGGGAGATAAAAAACAAGCTTCAAAAAAAACTGATGAATTTCTTGAATTATGCAGTCCACTTGAATATACAACCGGGTTTCAAAAGATATTAGAATCAGAGTGCGAGGATACTATTCTATTAGCCAGTCAATTAAGAATTTATATAAATTCGTATTTACCACAGTTGGATCTTTCTTCTTTACAACTAACAATTGAAAATAAATTTGATACTCCCATGGGAGTTCCTGTGTATATTTTTAATTCCAATTTTAATCTGGATGAATTGAATGAAAAGTATTCACAACTTATGCCAGAAGGTCATTTCTTTGATTGGTCTACTTTCTTATTAAATTCAAATGAAAGTAGTGGAGATATTAATATTGCTTCACAGTTTAATGCAGAGATTTATACCGACATAAAGCATTATCCATACATTCAGAATCGTGTGGAAGAGTTAGTGAAAAAAGCTTCAAGAAGTAAAGATGACATTAAAGTGTTCGAGAATATTATTTTAGATCAGTATAAGCCAATTCGAGATTCAATTAATTCAGGTGAAAAAAGCTTTGCAGATTTTACCGAGATTTTAGATAAGTCATTGAAATTCAAAAAATGGTTGAAAGGAATTGAAAATGATTCATCATTATTAGGACATTATTATGAAGAGGTTACAAAAGGAAGTTGGATTGACAAAAAAGAAATAAAAGCTACTCGGTTTGGCATTTTTACGGCTTTCTCAATTATTGGTGATTTTCTTGCTGGAGGAATTCCAATAGCCACTTTATTATCTTCTTTTTCTGACAATTACTTGTTGCCTAAATTAGCTTCAGGATGGAAACCAAACCAATTTATTGATAATGATGTCAAAACCTTTTTGCCTAAGAAAGAATGAAAACCATCCAGACTTAACGGCATCACCAAAAAGCAAGCTTTAAAGAACAAATAAACTGCCGCGTCTCAATCGATCCATGCGACCGGGTGAAGGATTAACGTGTGGCGTGGGAATTGTTTAGTTCAATTTTTAATGGTTAATGGAAAAATAAAAACGAAGATGAACGAAAGTAAAAATAGTTTTATACAGGAAGTCAATGATCTTAAGCAATCAAATATCGACACTTATAAACAAACAAAGCGCATAACTGCTGATTTTCGTCTTGAAAAAGCTACTACCAAATCATACAACGATCGTCAAATACTTGAACTTCTGCAAAATTGCGATGATGCCATAAGCAATGAATGTAAAAATGAGGAGTGCACTGTATTTATAAAGTTGGATACGGCAAATAATATTTTACGTATTTCAAATTATGGGGAACCGTTCACAATAGATGGCATAGGATCCTTATTAATTGCGAATACTTCAAGTAAAGGACGCGAATTTATAGGCAATAAAGGACTGGGCTTTCGTTCGGTTTTGAACTGGGTAACAGCCATCAATATTTTTACTCAAAATTGCAAAATATCCTTTTCACAGCAACTGGCTCAAAAAGCTTTTAAGGAATTAGTGGTTTCTGTTGATGCACAAAATGAGCTGACACAAATAAACAAGGAACATCTTGATAAGGATGAAGTGCCTTTGGCTGTATTATCAATGCCCAAAGTTGAAGAACATAAACCTGATGATAGTTTTGCAACAACAGTAGAACTTCATTATCAAAAGAGTAAAGAATCAGATATTATAGAACAATTAAAGCGACTAAATACAAAACTTTTACTCTTTTTAAATCACATCAAACACATTGAAATTCATTACGAAAACGAGAATATTAAAGAAGAGATATTCATTGATGAAAGTTTATCTGAACCAGGAAAAGTTGTAACCAATAAAGGTACATGGTTCACAAAAGACTCAGGAGATATCTATTTTGACAGTATTGAAAACAACGACCGCTACTATAGAATTAAGCTGGCCTGGCAAAATGATTTGAGTGATATACATTCGAATTTCTATACCTATTTCCCGACATCTGTACCTACTCATTTGCCATTGCTCATACATGCAACTTTCGATCTGGATCCCACTCGTAATTATCTAAACAAGTCAAATAATGCTGAGAATCAAACCATTCTAAAAAAAGTGGCAGAATTGATGAAAGATACAGCACTTAATGAGATTAGTAGTCAGGGCTGCAATTGGAATGCGTACAAGTTTTTACTTCCAACAGAACAAAATTCGAATGACTTATTAAAAGAATTTTACTCGAAACTTACTGATTATCGAAATTCCGAAAAAATATATCCATGTGTAAACGATCATTTCCTTTTTAAAAATGAAGTTTATTATCATGGCGACGAGCTTTCTACATGGGTATTAGATAATAATTTGGGTAAATTTTTCCCTCATTTACTTTTGCCTAAAGCAGAATTAAGCTTGAATATAAATCAACGCTATAGCAGAGAAGAATGGGCTGATATATTAACGAATATTCATAGCCTGTTAACCATTGAAACACGGGTTCAGTTAATTGATATTCTAATTTCAGATGGCATTTTAGGTTTTTTCGAGAATATACATAAGAGTAGCATCAAATTACCATTATTGCTCGACAACAATGAAAATTTAGTTGACGCATTAAAACAAGTATTTACTAAAGATACCGAGGATATTAATTATGAATTGCCTGATTTTATAACTGATATTGCATTTATTCACCCTGAGCTTTATAGAGAAATAAAGAAACAGTTGATTAATAAAATACGGATAGAGCAAAGAGAAAATGAAAGTGGACCATCACGTGCAATAAAAAGGTTGTTAAGCAAAATTGTTAATATTGGCTCAGATGATATTACCGATGTCATTCAGCACATTGTTTCGCATACCAACAAAGAGCTCAGGCAAAATGATAATAGAAAAGGAGTGATTACACAAATGGTGGCTTCCTTGTATTCGATCTATATAAGCAATACCGAAAGACGCGGAAACCTGACTACAGTAAAAAACATACCGCTTATTTCCAGGGAAGGTAATGTGAAAAATGCTGACGAGTTGTTTTTGGGAAAGGAATATGACAATGGATACAAAACAGAATTAATTTTTGAAGGGATAAACAACGACAATGATTATCTGGCAGGTAATGAGTTTTGGCATTTAATCACAGATGATGAAAAACGTCTTTCAGGATTCTTTCAATGGTTAAATGTGAATACTATATCCAGATATGCAGTTATTGAAAAAAATCTTAATCGTTGGGATAATGATGATTACACCTCTTTTATGCTTGAAAAGACACATTGGCATAGAAGAGATGTTTATAAAAGCTACAAAGTAGGTTCAATAGTAAACTTTGAAAAGATATTAATACACGATTCATTTAGTATTGAAAAACTAATTGCGTGGGTCGCTTTAGATGATAAGCTTAAACAGAAATTAAAATTGATTAATGACGATGTTTTTACATTTCAATTTGATAAGGATTTAAAAACGCTATCGGAAAAGTCATCCTATCTTTCTTATTTGATATCTAAATCAAAAATTACAGAAAACGTGTTGGGCACAATTCCAATTCAGGGTTTAACGAACTTGAGAAGCATTGACCTTAAAAATCCTTTATTTAAGCAGTTAAATTTGAAGCAATTTGAAATAGAAGAAGTTTTGTTTCTGCTTAATATTAATAATTCTTTTAATAACCTTCTTCCAAATATTGTATATCAACTTCTTAATGACTACTCACAAACGGAAGGCATAAATAGTCAGCAAGTATATAAGCAGTTTTACGAATATTTCAGGGAAAACGAAGAAACACAACTACGGGATTTTTCACCTGAAATAGCTCCATTAAATTATTTTGCACGTAAAGGAGGAATTGGTTCCATTATTACCTTACCAGATATTAATGATGATATTTATTATTCAGATAATAAACTTTTGCCTCAAAAAATTTTAGACAATTATTGGTTTATAAACTTGCCCAAACGTATCGGTGAAAACAGGGTAAAAACGTTTTTTGGAGTAAAGCTTATTAAGGATATTATTAGGGGAATAGATATTCAGGCAATCGGTTTACATAAACAGAATGATGAGTTAAACAGTTATTTTGATAAGATAAAGCCCCACCTATTGTGTTATCGTCTTCACGAATTAAAAACACAGAGTTTGAGTCGTGAAAATGAAGCTAGTTTAATAAAAGCTTTTAAAATAAAATTAGTGCTCGACGCTATTGTTCGATTTGGTGATGTTAAATCCGGAGATCACCTTGACAATTATGAATTCATTCCAGATGGTACACAATTCGTTCTTAAATGTCCACAAGAGCATGAATTTAAAAACTTACAACAAAACCAACTTTTCTGTGATGCAATAGCAGAAATGCTTTGTATAACATTTAAGACAAAAGAGTTAAAGAATACGTTTCGGCGAATATTTAAGGATGGTATTATTGAGTCAGCTCACTTAATAAAAGTAGATGAGATGGAAAACTTGTTTTCCGAAGCACAGAAGTTATTGGGAGTGTCGGAATCGCAAACCAATTTTTGGAATATTGTCTTACCTATAGCAAATCAAATTTCGTCTGATATTACTAACAATAAGGAATTTAAACGGATTATTGAAGTTCATTTAAGCGAAAAACTTCCTGAGTACTACAGTAATGTTGATTTTTCTGATTTTAATAATTTAGTTGGAGTAGATTTTTTAAGTTGGATAATGAATAGGCTTTCATTTGATTTGAAAAACGTATTGCCAGAACATGGATTAATCAGTTGGCACAAAGCTCGATTGCAGGATGAAATCAGAAATAATGCTCATGAATTTGAGAATAAATTATGGTATCAAGCGGATATTTCTGAAAATATTGAGTTAAAAGAAAAATACTTAGAAAAAGCTTTTGCTTTTGATGACTTAATTAACAAAGGAGAATTTAAAACCTTTATTGAAAATGAAAAATACAGCCTAAAACCTGATTATAAAGCTGAGATTATCAATCATGTAAAAAATATCTACAATATTGAATTGAACAGTGATTTCAATAATGAATTAAAGATTGAGAACTTATATTCTGATTTATTAAAAAACTATCGTTTTGGAAATAGCCTAAATGATATTGAGAACATTTTGAAAGAAGAAAATTCCAATATATATAGCTTATTATTCTTTAAAGGGTTTGAAAGTTCGATTAAAACTGTTTTAGATAAATTAGAGAATGAGAATAACACTTCATATGAAACAGATAATTCTGAAGAAAAATCGGGAACACCGTTAACAATTATTGAAAGTTCGTTGAGTAAAGTAATCCCGGGAAAGAGTAATTATAATGGTTCAGGAGGTTCTTATTCCCATAACTCTAAGCACGAACGGGGAAAAGCAAAAGCTGGAAAACGCGAAGAAAATAAAGTAGTCTCAGCTCTTATTGCAGATAATTATGAAGTAAGACACGTTGCACAGAAAAGTGATACTAAACACTATGATATAGAATATAAAAAGAAAGGTGACATACAGTGGCGTTTACTTGAAGTGAAAAAAGATTCCGGAGGCTATTTTTATTTAAGCTCTAGCGAAAAAGATACAGCTATAAATAAAGAAAATAAAGAAATATATGATGTTGCCATAGTAAATGGTGATAAAATACATATCATAAAAAGGCTATTTGATTTTGAATATGAAACTTTTGAAAATAATTCAAGATTTTATGCAGAACCAACAGAGTTTAAAGTGCAATTTAAAATAGAAAATTAATATTCTCAAATTACTAGTGATGCGTTAATTTTTTAAATATTTGAATAAATAACTATATATTAATGTATTACAGACGTTCTTTGATTTTTTGATTTGAATTGACTTGTAGTTTTGCGCCTTAAATGTGCAAGATTATGA
>Ga0209511_1003610_pt1 | contig 11749 bp, 11 predicted proteins | sample SSSSmetaG_FD_184141 | JGI IMG/M metagenome (GOLD analysis project Ga0209511, IMG submission 184141) | Glacier valley bacterial and archeal communities from Borup Fiord, Nunavut, Canada, to study Microbial Dark Matter (Phase II) - ​SSSS... | ecosystem: Environmental > Aquatic > Freshwater > Ice >... | reverse complement strand
TCCCTTTTTCATGTGAACTATTATTTATTAATATCTTGTTCTTAAACTCTTCCTTCGATACGGGTTGCAAAGATAAGCATACTTCAATAATTTGCAACAGATATTTTTAAAAGATTTACAAATTTTTATTTTACGCAAAATTCCATTGTTACTCAATCAATTTGCCTGAGAGAAATTAATAACTGACAGTTGCTTATGACAGAATGGTTAAGATAATAAGACATTAACGGCGTCGATTGTAATCGAAAAATCCGAATTTGACGGATGCCACAAACGCAAAAGCGATTAGATCACTGGTCGTAAGTGAATTATATGTCACGTTTTTGATGGAACGATGGCTTCCGCCCAATCCTAATTTAGCATGTTTCCAAATATTGAATTCAATCATTAGTCCTGTCTCGGCGAATAAAAAATTCGGATCGCCAGTCATTGTTCCAATTGTGCCGCCTGTTGTTTTTAGCTGACCCATACCTGCTGATACGGGAATTGTAAGATGAACGAACTGTTGTGGCCACAGCGTGTATTCCAAATGGAGGCCACCCCATTGCATCCGAAGTTGCCCGCCACCTTTTGCCACAGGAAGTGTGATCTCATTAAAATTATAATTGTAAACACCCCCAATAATGAGTCTTTTGTTGATAATAACGCCAGCCCGGATTCCGGGAGTACTACAATATTGTTGTGCGATCGCGCTGAATTGAAATGTCGGATTGATAAAGAGACTCAGGTCTTTGGGCTTATCCGAAAACAGATGGGTTTTCTTTTGCTTCTGGCCGTTCACTTGGGTCACACAGAAAAGGAACACCATCATAGCAATTAATATTCTCATTTTCGTAAAATTTTAGTATAAACCGAATAATTTTCTAAAAGCAGAAAGCACAAAAATATATTTTTATTTACTCACTTCCTTCTTGCTGAAAACTTCGTTATTGTTTGGCATTTAACGTTGGAGACGCTGCTATCAATTGGATTTTAAAGCACGAAAAATAGTAATTTGGTTATTTTATGGAATATATTTGCCACGACGTTAATTAAACGGTTTAGTTTAATCGAAAAGGTTTTATTTTTGTGGTGTTGAATTTTGGGCACTTGTCTGATTTTCATAAATGTATTTTACTTTGTTTATGGAGAAGATTTTAATTACCGGAGCTACCGGCAATGTTGGTTTAACTACCCTTAAATTGCTGGAAAGTAAAAATTATCCCGGAGTTGAGGTTGTTGCTGCGGTCCGGGACATTGAACGGGCAAGGAAAATTGAAGGGATTGCCAATTGCAATTTTTGTCAGTTTGAGTTTGATGAACCGTCAACGTATGACAAAGCGCTCGAAGGGGTTACCAAAATTGTATTGATTCGCCCGAATCAGGTTTCGGATGTTTCGAGGTATATTTTCCCTTTTCTGGCCAAGGCTGAGCAGGTGGGTGTAAAGCATGTCGTTTTTATTTCGATTGTTGGGGCTGAACGTAATCGTATTTTTGCCAATCACCGTACCGAAAACCATTTTAAAAAGCTGAATATTCCCTCAACAATTTTACGTCCTTCGCTTTATATGCAAAATCTGTCGACTTTTCATCGGCATGATATACAGGATCTGGATAAGATTAATATTCCCGGAGGTGCAGGTCTTGTCAATTATATTGATGTCAGGGATGTTGCCGAAGCTATCGTTACGGTGTTGATGCTTCCGGGTCATGATAATCAGGCTTACGATATTACCGGTCCCGAAGTAATGGATTTTTATCAGATTGCGAAGATCTTCTCATCTGAATTAGAACGTGATATAAAATATACGCGGCCTTCTGCAATTAAGTTTGTGCGACAGAAATTGGTTGACAAAAAACCATTGCTTCATGTACTAACCCTCTCGTTGCTTTATAATGCTGTGAGAAATGGGAAAATGAACTATACGAACGATGTTTTCCGAAGCATCACGGGTCACGACCCTCGTCACCTGGCCGATTTTATTCATGAATACAGAGAGAGCTGGCTAAAGCCGGCTAAAAAAGAGAAAGCTAAACGAGCAAGAAAAAGCCTGCATATTCCACATATTTAGACATTGGAATGAGAAATACAATTTTGTCCCTGGGGTTGATATTTCTTTGCAGCAATTTGTTTTCTCAGGAATTCAATGCGACTGGTCTTTTACTTGATAAGGAAGAAAATGCTGCGATTATTCAATCTGCCCAGGCATTTTTAGACATACTTCCCCAAACTGTGACGAATGTCAAATGCGAGCGGAGTGCCGGGGGAATCAATGACTATTATTCGGAAGGCGATTATTGGTGGCCCGATCCAAAAAATCCGGAAGGACCCTATATTCAACGTGATGGAGAATCGAATCCGGAAAATTTTGTGGCTCACCGCGAAGCGGTCTTTCGTTTGTCTGAAATGGTTGGAACGCTTTCCTCTGCTTACCTGATTTCAGGTGATGAAAAATATATTCGCCCCATCCAAATTCATCTAAATGCCTGGTTTATTGAACATGCAACCCGGATGAACCCCGATATGCGCTACTCACAGGCGATTAAGGGACGGTTTACAGGCCGCTCCATTGGTTTGATCGATGCGATTCATTTTATTGAAGTGGCTCGTGCCGTAAAAATTCTACGCGATTCAAATGCAATTAATAGCGAGGTTTATCTGGGAGTAAAGTTATGGTTTGGTCAGTTTCTGGATTGGATGTTCACCCACCCATACGGAGTTGATGAGATGAATGCCAAAAATAACCACGGAACCTGTTGGGTCATGATGGCTGCTGCATTTGCTGATCTGACGGGCGATTCAGTGAAACTGGAGTTTTGTCGGAACCGATTTAAAGAAGTTCTAATGCCCAACCAGATGGCGGCTGATGGTTCTTTCCCGCTCGAAATCAAACGTACAAAACCCTATGGCTATTCGTTATTTAACCTCGATACAATGGCCACTATCTGTAAAATTTTGTCTGATCCTACAGATGATTTGTGGCACTTTACCACGAGTGATGGCCGGAACATGAGCAAAGCCATCGAATTTATGATCCCATTTATTACCGATAAAACGACATGGCCATACCCAAAAGATATTATGTATTGGGATGAATGGCCGGTTCGCCAGTCTTTTCTGCTGTTCAGCGGAGAGGCATTTCATCGGCAGAAATACCTTAAGCTCTACCTGGGCCTAAAGCGTGATTTGACCGTTTACGAGGTGATCCGGAATGTGCCGGTACGTCATCCACTTTTATGGGTTAAAATGCAGTAAGGTTTCCTTCCCAAAAAATGTTTAAAAACATATAAAAACCATCGAATTTTTAGCTTTTAATTATCAACATTTTACAACCACTTACGTATATCTGGAAAATCTAATTTTACTGATATGAAAACTACATTAATTTTATTTTTGTTTGTCTTTTTTGTGGGATTTATTAATCTAAATGCCCAGATTAACATTGGCAAGAAATTAAAAAATCAGACGAACAACAAAGCTAACCACGAAGTTGACCAAGGCATTGATCAGGGCTTGGATGCGGTCGGAGATGGTGTGAAAAGTCTTTTCAAGAAGAAAAAACCCAACGAACAAGTTCAGGACACTACTTCAACAGATCAAAATCAGGAAGTTGCCAATGACCAAAAGCCGGCTGCTGGTGTAAAACCATCCTTGACAACTTATTCTAAATTCGATTTTATACCCGGCGAAAAAGTAATCTTTTACGAAGATTTCAGTCAGGATGCCATTGGCGACTTTCCTGCGCTTTGGAATACAAATGGTTCAGGAGAAGTTGTAAATACAAATTTATTCCCGGGTAACTGGTTAAAATATGTGATGAACGAATCAATCTGGACTGATAAGTTGTTAACGCTTCCCGATAACTATACTTTAGAGTTCGATGTTGTACCTATTTTAGGAACAGAAGGCGGTATGGGTGGATGGAGTTTCCGGCTCATGAAATGCATTAATGAAAAATCGTGGGATGGTGGCGCTGTTCCAGGACATGCCGGATTCCATTTTGGAGTTGAATATTTTGGAAGGGCCTTTTACCGGGCTTACAATAATAAATTGGATGGCGAATTTTGGGATCAAAAAGGATATAACGATGACAAAAAAACATATGAGATATTGGATCAGAAATACCACATTTCGGTTTGGGTTCAAAAAACAAGGATAAGAATTTATCAGAACGAAAGCAAGATTTTCGATGTTCCACGGGCATTTCCTGATCCTGCTGTAAAAATGGATCGGCTAAGGTTTGAACAAGATGCAGCAATGATGAGCAATATTCGCATTGCAGTTGGCGCTCCCGATACCCGCAACAAGTTGATGACAGAAGGGAAACTGGTTACCTACGGAATTTATTTCGATGCAAACAAAGATGTTGTAAAACCTGAATCGTATGGTACACTGAAAGATATTGCCGCCGTGCTGAACGAAGTTCCTGATGTAAAAGTCAAAATATTTGGACACACCGATGCCGATGGTGAAGATGCAAAAAACATAGATCTGTCGAAACGTCGTGCTGCTTCTGTTAAAAACGAACTGGTAAAATCGTTCGGGGTAAATGGCGCTCGTCTCGAAACCGATGGATTGGGAGAATCAAAACCTGTTGCCCCAAATGATACACCTGTTAATAAAGCACTGAACCGCAGGGTTGAATTCATAAAACAATAATCCTAATAAACTTAAAATCATGAAAAAAATAATTCTAATCACATCAATTATTCTTTGTGCAATTGTATTAAACGCTCAGGAAATTTTTTTTCCGACAAAAGAGGGAACCGTTCTGATTTACAAATCATTTGACAAAAAAAATAAGGTTTCCGGCGTAATGCATTATACGATTACAAAGGTGAATGTAAGTGGAAGCAACATCGATATTACCTACCTCTGTGAATCGATTGACAACAAGGAAAAACTGGTATTCAAAGAAGAAATCACGGTTCATCAAAAGGGTAATGTACTTTATGTTGATATGGGAAATTTTCTCAATAAAGCTGCCTTTCAGCAAGAAGGTAAAATTCCGGCCGAGGTGGAAGTAAAAGGAAACAATATGGAATTGCCGTTGAATCCGTCACCAGGGCAGATTTTACCCGATGCCAGTGTTGAAATGGCACTGAAAATGGGGTTTGTTAACATGAAAATGTCCGCAAATGTAACTAACCGGAAAGTGGAAGCTGTTGAAGAAATTTCTGTTTTAGGCGGCAGTTTCAAATGCTACAAGTTTTCAGGCGATGTAAATTCGGTTGTCATGGGTTTAAAAGTACAGGCCAAAAGCATTGAATGGTATGCAAAAAGTGTTGGTATCGTTAAATCAGAAAGCTATGATAAAAAGGGAGACCTGACAGGTCGCACCGAACTTGTTGAAATCAAATAACCAGTAAAAATTGTATCATGAAAAAATCTACTGCTATATTGCTACTACTAATCACCGTAAACGTTACAAATGCACAAACGATGCCCGAAGCATTTTTGGGCATGTTACCAAAAATTCCCGGTTCGGCATGTTCAAAAGAACCCAAAGCAAGGACTGAATTCATGAATAAAATTGAAGAGGTAAATGAATTAATCGAAAATGAAATTTCGAGCCGCGAAGAAGAGAGTGATTCCAACTCTGATGAACTTGAAGCACAGGCCATGAAAAAATACGCTAAGCAATATGGCCTTTCTGAAAAGGAATTAAAAAAGCTTCAGGATGAAGATTTAAGCGATGAAGAAAGTGATGCATTAGTTGATAAAGCCTTGAAAAGTAGCAGCAAAATATCGCTTGGAGAAATTAAGAACATGGATAAAATGAACGATCCGGGACAAGCAGCCTGGGCTGAAGCTTTAGCTACCGAAAAAATGGCAAAAATACAATCTGCTCCCTCTGAAAACGAAATTAAACAGATTCAAACAAAAAACCTTTACGAACTCACTGTTTTGCAAAAGCACCTTTTAGATAGTATTGGCGCCATTGAATCGAAGTTTAGTCAGCAATTTGCAAAAATTCAACACGATCCGGATGCTAAGACGATGTTGGATAATATAAGTCGTTTGAATATTCAACTTAGTGGGCTAATGGGTGAAGGGAACGAAGCTGAAGGAAGATCAACAGGTGAAAAATTGGATACTGAAAAAATGCATTATTGCAATAAATACACCCCCGTATATATCAATATTCTCAAAAGTTACGAAGCTTATACCAAATCTTGTTTAACTACCTGTTATCGGTTGGAATTAATTTCGGCAAGGCTAACAAAATTACAGACGGGTGTGGCCACGAATCAGCAACTGGGCTTACTCGGTTTAAAAAAGGTGTTGGAATACAGGAGTGCTTTGCAGGGGGTTTATCAATACAACTTATTTGAAAATTAATGAGAATATACCGCACATATATGAAACGAATTCGCTTCAGCCACGATATTTCAATTTTGGGTTTGATGTTGGTATTTCTTTTATTTTTTGCCGGTAACCTGATGGCTCAAAACAAAACTCAGCAAGAGTTGGAAGACCAGATGGCAAAAATACGTCAATCCACAAATTGGAATGATCCGGTAGCTGCAAAAAAAGCGAATGATCAAATCCGCGAGCTTTCAAAAAAGTTGATATTGACAGACAAATCACCTGCAAATCTAATGCAAGGACTATCAAAATCGGAAGCTGAAGAAATGCAACAGGAAAGCGTGGACGATAAAATGAAATTGTGGAACCAGATGATGAATATCGTTCGCGAAGGAGACGAAAGTAAAATGGATTTGGCGGCACCGCTGCGGCAGGAGATTGCGAAGGAGTACAAAGAAGACGAAAACCCAACAGTAAGAAATCTGGAGTATCTGAATGAAATGACTTTACTGTACATCGATATGTCGTCGCCAAATGTTCAATTTGTTATCGACCAGATGCAGAATTACAAATCGATACAAACGCTGGTCATTACCGGAGGGAAAAACGGAGCAGCGGTCAACCTCGAAAACCTGATTGCCAAAGCTGCACATTACCCTTTGCAACAATTGTACATTATTAATTTTAAGGGTTTTGTCAATAAGGTTCCCAAAGCCATCAGCAATTTTCGTGATCTGAATTTTCTGGCACTTTATAACAACAAAATCAGCCAACTGCCGGCAGAAATGAGTTCAATCATTCAATTAAAATCGCTCTATATCGAGATGAATCCTGTTGTTGCTTTACTACCAGCAATCAAAACTCTTAATAAGCTGGATACACTTGGTATTGCAAAAACACAGATTACAACCGATGAAATTACCAGAATCAAACAACAGTTACCCAATTGTAAAATTATACAGCAATGAGAACTAGCGCTGTTACACTGTTGCTTTTACTTGTATGGGGAACAGAATTTGCAAATGCTGCAAGTGCCAGATTTTATATTACTACCTCAACAACCAATGCCAAGGAACAATCCTTCACTCCATATTTCGAAGGAAGGATAGTGGAATCTTTGAAGAAAAATTTTCCTTGTGCTGACTATCAAACCCGGACAGATGCAGCGGAACAACTCAAGTGGGAAAAAAGCAAGCAATTATTAGGCGTTTCAGAGGGAAATGCAACAGAAAACATCATGGAATCGATGAAATGTGATTACCTGATAAGCCTGAATATTCGAATTGAGAACAATTCAGCTAGTATAGGTGCATTCTGCGTAAATGAGAAAAGAGTTAAAGTGTTGTCACGAACATCATCGGTATCAAAGGCTGACGATATTCTGAAAACGATGGATAAGGTTGCACAACAACTGATAGAAGGACTTAAACAATACGAGATATGCCCGTTTGTTGGCCCTGTTTCAATCACACTAAATTCAGAACTTGATTCAACAAATACGATTGATTATGGCGTTTATTGCAATGGAGCAGATCAACAGTTCCACCAGGAAATGGTAATTCATAATACAACATACAGTGAATGGAAACTCCAAAGGAAGCATATTCTCACTGCGGAAGGATTAAGAATGTTTTACGCTGAAGGAACCCTGACATTCTCCTCGAGCGAGGAATCGAAAATGTTGGAAGAAAATGGTTGCTACAAATGCAAATCGGGGCGGGAAGGCGGACGTACCAATACACAAACTAGCTCAATGAGAGCGAAAGGCAGTGGCATCTCTCTGGAGAGCAGGCGAAATGGAAAACCCGCGAGCGACGTAAGTGTTGACCTGGAATTTCTGGAAAACGACACTTATCTTGTTATCTTGAAAGGAACTTCACAACCGTCAAAAGGCGAAGAAAAAGTGGTTGCCAAAGCAGAAGGAACCTGCGACAATAAACCTCAGGAAACAAAAATAGTTCCAAGGGAAATCACCATACCATTGAAAGTATTCTTAGGGCCTTATCCGGGTAAGTCGACAGATAAAATTTTACAGCAAAATGAGACCAAAGAAGTTACCAACCCTGCTGCAAACGAAAAATCAACGATTACCATTGATTTTACCCTGACACAAAAAGAGAAATAGAGCAATAAACGTATTAACATGAGAAGGAAAATTGGTCAAAGAATTATTCTGCTTTTAGTTGGAATCGTTGTTTCGGTGATTTCCACCTTTGCACAATCCTTCCAATATCAGCCCGACAAGCCCGGGAAGTTTATTTTTGATACTCACCTCGACAAATGTACTGGTGTTGATGTAAAAGGTGTTGATGTAACGACTGTGCAAAATAAGCTCATTTCAATGGTTGAATGGGTGCGAATGAACGACCCAGTTATTGATCATCCAGTTGGTTTCGATGCTATTGTTGGTCTGACAGCATTATTCTGCAATAAAATTAAACGTCAGGAAGACTTTGGGATGCGAAGTATTTTTGGATTCGCGTTTTATCATTTTTACATTGAAAATGGGGTGTCGTGCAGGGCAAATGGTAATACTTCTCATGGAACAGAAATATTTGTCAACAGCCCGATTTATTACATCAGTACCCGATTTGACGAAGCCGAATTTAAAACCGACGACCCGCCGCATTTGAAGCAAGCCCTTGAAAAAGCACGTGAAAATCTCAGAAATTATTATACCACAGCGCCGGTCATCAAAGAATTTGCCCCCGGTGTGAGATTATATGCACCCGATCCGGGAACCTGGTTCAAAGGTTCATTACTCGTTTTCAACCCCGACAGGCCCGAAATCTGGATTCCTGTAACCGTTAAGGAGATTATGGAAGTCAAGCTGGCCTACTACAAGGTAAAACACGAGATTGACAGTATTAATTACGAAAAGATGGTTGCAGGCTGGGCTAAAATGAACTTTAATCCCGACCCTGATCGTACCATGCGGCCAAGGCTGTACCAGACAATAAAACAGGAATATGAAAACTTCACCGCCGAAGAATTGAATCTTCCGGCCTGGTCATGTCCGAGTGAAATGTGCGGGATTTCAACGATAAATTCACGTGGCGAGGGCAGAGCCGTGGTAAAATTTAATCCTGATTGCTGGGACCGCTCACTGCCGGTTACAGCCGTACAATACCTGTCGTGGCAATACCGGCCCGAAACAGAAGAGGAATTGGAAAAATTCATACCACGTAACGGTGGACTATCGGATTTTGTGGGATTGTTTTTTAATAGCCTTCCGGTCGAAAAAATGGGGGTTTTAATTGATACGAAATAAGCAAAATGAAAAACAAAACAGTCCTTCTTTTCCTGTTGCTGATATTGGCAGAATACCTGCATGCAGCAGACCCCAAATTCTACGTAATGCTTTCTGCGAACAACAAGTCAGCTGCTTCATACCTAACCTACTTTGAATCGCAGTTTTCCATTGGGCTCAAAAATAAAATTCCATGCGCCAGTTATTTAAGCCAATCCGATGTTGTTGCGCTGTTAGAGTGGGAAAAACAAAAACAGTTGCTCGGTGTAGGAGATATTAATCAATTATCGAATATTGCCGAGGCGATGAAATGCGACTATCTGGTTCATCTTAGAATCAGGGTTCTTGAAAATACTACAATAATCGATGCATTTATTGTCAAAAAGGGTCAGGATAAGGTGATCACCAGAATTGCTGAAAGTGCGCCCGTTGGTGATGAGTCACTTGATGCAATCGAAAATCTCTCAAAACAACTTGTTGATGAATTGCATCAATACAATGGGCAGCTCTGCCGCGAAAAAACATGGACAGGAACTATTAAAATTGAACAACACACTTATGAAAAATTACTGAATGCTGATGATCCGAGTAAACCTGGTGGCAGCATCAAGTCCGATCTTTCTGTCCAGTGCGAGGTCAATAATGATGTGGCTCAATGCACTGTAAACTACTCTGATCAGCTTACCGGACCAGAATCAAATGCAACTACTGTTGCTTCATGCACCTGTCAAGCGGATGTCAGCATTTCTGTTTTCGAAGGTAAAACATCGATTAATGTGGGTATGGTAACAGCCAATGGTACATCCAGCGGTAATTTTGCTGGTAGCGGTTTTTCCAATGAGATAAATTATCCATTGGGTGGATGGAGTGTGGCAAGAAGTGATAGCGGAACCAGCACCCGGGGTGATTCGTCTTCAGGGTCCGTTACAAAAGGCGACCTGACCATTACCTGGAGCCTGATTAAAAAATGAAACGGAATCGGAAAAATTCAAAACACGTAACAATGGACTGACCGATTTTGTGGGATTGTTAATTAATAGTCTGCCGGTTGAGAAAATGGGAGTGCTAATTGATAAGAAATAAACTTACACCTATAAATACCCTTCCAAAATGAAACAAATAATTATCTCGATCTTTTTTCTCTCTGGTTTATTTGTGCAGAACGTTTTTGCACAGGACGACGTGCCCAGCCCGGCCAACGGGCAATCCTATCCGTTAGGCACAACACTCAAAGCCGTATGCAAATATGCAGATGCCAGTCATAAAGTATCTACCTGGACAAATTTTCAACAATGGGACGAAAGGGACGGCGGCTACGGTGGCATCAATACAAGTTTTTCTCCTGTTGTTGACGTGAAAACCTGCACGGCAACATTTACTTCACCGGGTAAATATAGAATGGTTGTTATTCACGGTCGATGGGGAGGCGATGAAGGACACGAGATTGTAGCAGAATTTACCATCAGCGGGCCGTCCCCTTGCGACTCAAAGGCCAACCAGATCATAGCCGTCCGCGATGGAAACGGGAAAATGCTCACCGATGAAGAACGAAAAGCCATCGGATTAGGCGAGAACAGTTTTATGACCGGCCAAACGGTTACTGTTCCAAAAAGCATCCCCAAAGGAATCGATATTAAGTTTTTTGATGATACGAGGATACGGATTTCGAGCGGCTCAAAATACAAGATAAACAGCTGTTCGGATTTGAATCCGCTTGAAATACCAGCATCAGTTAAGTTCACGCTTTTGATTGGCAAAATCTGGGCTGAAATTGCTCCATAGTCCGAAATAAAATATCAAATCGAAACGGAAAGAGCGGTGGACGGAAACCGTGGAACAACTTTCTCGACGGAATATAATCCAACAACAAAAACTACAAAGGTTGTTGTTGAAGAAGGCTCGGTATGGCTGCGAAATAAGTTTGGAAAGGTAGAAACGATAATCATCAATGAGGGCGAGACCGGGATACAAACAATGGATCAACCTCCGGTTTTAAAAAAGAATTGAGTGACGTTTTATCGAAAGTCATTGCCATATCAGGTTGAAACAGAAATTAAATCACCATGAATAAATCTATTGCTTTATTGAAGGGCAGTTCAAAAGAAGCACAAACTAATAACTAAGTAAAACCTTGATAGAGCGTTATTTGTACACCGGGGAATTTTTTTTCTGATGGGCAAATGCTGGTAAAACGCTGGCGAAAAAAAACG
>Ga0209511_1003609_pt1 | contig 11750 bp, 9 predicted proteins | sample SSSSmetaG_FD_184141 | JGI IMG/M metagenome (GOLD analysis project Ga0209511, IMG submission 184141) | Glacier valley bacterial and archeal communities from Borup Fiord, Nunavut, Canada, to study Microbial Dark Matter (Phase II) - ​SSSS... | ecosystem: Environmental > Aquatic > Freshwater > Ice >... | reverse complement strand
CAAATTTACCAAATCCATTATCCCTAAAACTTACAACTGTCTGAACTGTATCGCCATATGCGTAAGCAGCTTTCATTTTACTTTTATCATAAGTAATAGTTGGATTTTGTTCCGGCGGTATACGCCCGGGATCAACATTGTCACCACTTTTTTTACATGAGCAAATTAATGTTATCAGAACTAAAATAAACAGTAAGTTAATTTTCATAAATAATTTTAATAATTAAAAATGTTATTGATAAGACCTGAATTATTTAAAACGTGACAGAAATATTTTTTTATTCTCTCAATAGTTCGCAGGAATAATCCAACCTTACAAAGATAATAATTTTAATGAATATTGATAGTTGTTGCTTAAGCTGGTTGTCATAGGGAATAAAAATAATACTAATTTCAAAAGGATGTCCCAAGGGGATTTATTAATCTGCTTTATTTAATTTTCATCCCTGCATAATTTGTTTTAATTCGTACTTAAAATGAAAAGCCTTAAACAATACCCTGTTGTATTTGCTGTTTCTGTTAAGGAAGGTAAGGGTATGCGATTAAAAGTCTTACCTATTGGTTCACAAAAAGAAATAGGGGGCTTATATGTAAGGTGTAATAAAAAACTTCGCGATGCTTTTCCGCAAGGCACTGTTTACCGTTTCCGTGCCGATCTTCTGGAAGGTAAAAAAGGTATCCGTTTCTTATCCAGCAAAAAGAAATATTTTGAAAGGGCGATTGAATTCTTTGAGCATAATTTAATGGTGCAGATGGGATTACTTTTTGAACCGGTACACGAATTGCCAAGGCCGGGCAACCTGAGTTTATTTGATTGAAAAATTATCTTTTCGGGTTATAGCAGGCTCATCAATGGTTTGCGTTCTTAGTTCCTTTATCTTAAACCCTACTAATTTCCGGTAACAGTTAAGGCTATCCTAGTATATATAAGCATTAATTAGGCATTAATAAAGCATTAATAAAGCATTTAAATCTGATTGAATTCAAAATTCAAATTTTTATTAATGAGCAACTGATTTTTTTACTAAAATTAAGTACTTTTTTTCAAGTCTTTTTTCATGTTTTTCTATCTTTTTCTATCTTTTCCAGTCTTTTTGCTTAATTATGTCTTATTTTTTTATAGTTGAAATAATAAAAGAAAGCGTTACTGCAGAGATTTAAATTATTTTATTATTTTTATTTACTAGCGTCCGAGAAATTTTCATAAAATACTCCTTAGTCTTATAAAAGTACAAAAGGCGGGAAATGTATACTTCCCACCTTTTGTGTGGTATATTTGTTTTGCGAACTAAACCTACCATGGATAAAAGTACAAATAATTTTTCAGGTCAACCTATTTTCGGACAGCTTTTATCATATATTCCCAAAGAAATTTTCAATTCCTGTGTATCTATTCATAATTCAGAGGCTGCCCACAAAACGGTAAGTACTTGGGACCAATTCACTTTTATGTTTTATGGAGTTTTAACTGGTAGCGCCACTTTAAGGGAAATTGCCAAGAATTTTGCCCTTTTTGGAAGTAACTTGGCACATTGTGGCATAGCAACCATTCCTGCCCGTAGCAGTATTTCTGATGCCAATAGAAACCGTGGGGCCGCAGTATTTGGCACATTACACACTAAATTGTACCTTCATTACAAACCGTATTTCTCGGACAGCCCTTATGTATTTAAGAAAATTAATGGTGAAGTTGACCCGAAAAGTGTAGAAATTTTTGATTCAAGCACGGTAAGCCTTTTTAGCGATGTATATAAAAATACAGGAAGAATACCCGAAAATGGTCAGAAGAAAGGAGGCATTAAGGCCTTTACGAAGATAAATTTAGGTGAAAGGGTACCTAATTTCGTTTGCCTAAAGGCTGCCACTACCAATGAGAAGCTATTTTTATCTGAGCTGCACCTGCCAGCTGGTACGATTGTAGTCTTCGATAAAGGGTTTCAAAAATTCAGTCAATATGAGCAATGGGGCCAAAGCGACATTGGATTTGTGACAAGGCTAAACAAAAATGCAAAGTTTGAGATTTTAGAAAACTTTGCCTTAGATGAGACGACTGAAGAGGGGGTAATTAAAGATGCGAAAATAGCCCTCAAATATTATTGCCCTAAAACCAAACAACAAGAAACAACCATAGCCAGGTTGGTAGCCTATATAGACCCGGAAACGGGCAATGAACTGGCATTTTTAACCAACCTGTTCAAGATTAAGGCAATCACAGTCTGTATGTTATATAAAAACAGATGGGTAATTGAACCCTTATTCAAACAAATAAAGCAAAATTTTGAACTTACCTATTTTCTTTCCGACAGTGAAGAAGGCATCAAAACCCAGATTTGGATAGCCTTGATATTGAACTTACTTTTAACTGTATGGCATAAAATAACTAAAGAGACAGAAGATTTTTCTACTTTAGTAAAAGTAGCGGCTAAAAATTGTGGGAGCTATGTCAATTATCTCAAATTCATCCTTAATCCAACCATGTTTATCAAGGTTGTAAAGGAAGATATTAAAAAAATGCAATTAGAATTATTTGTAAAAACAAAGGGGATAGTTTTTTGAATTCCACATAAACACCCGATTCAACGATAATTTAAAGCATTTTATTGATTATTTTTCAATCCTCGGACGACAGTAATTTTAATTGATTAATTATAAATAAAAATTACTTTCGGGGAACGTACATGATTAAATTATTTTTCCATAAGGGATCCCTGAAAAGCTGGGTCACCAATCTAATTAACACTTGTTTAGTAGACTAAAAAAAGTACATTCCAACCAGATTTCAGGTAGGGACTTTAAGTGCCATTCAGGTTTGAGGTTTCTTCCGAAAATAACAGAGCGAAAATATTAAGTTGTTTCTATTAATCAAATATTTCTTATTGGTGTGATTTCAGGACGAGACAATTTTCAGCATCAACAATGTAAAAGTACAATCATTAGTTTTACCAGAAAACGGATTGATAAATCATAATTTATCACCAGGTTTATATTTAGTAAAAATACAAACTCAAGATTTAATGGTTGTAAAGAAATTGATTGTTAATTAATTCTAAAAAAAACCTTCCATTTCAAGCAAAAATGGAAGGTTTTTTTTAATAAGATTTATAATTTTGTAAATAAATTTTTAAATTGATATTACTCATTTAAAAGTTAAAATTTATTTTTTATAATATATACGATTAAACTTCTTGCGCCATGTGCACCAATAACCAAACTTTGTTCAATATCGGCTGTTTTTGATGGGCCAGCAATAAATACTCCAAAAGAAGAGTTTTGTAAATTTTTAAAAGAAGTAGTTTCTAAAAATCTATAAGCATCATGCATATTAGAAACAATATTTTCTTCATTAATAATAATTATTAAATGTTGGCAGATAAAAGGTAGAACCCTATGAGAAATATCACTATCTTCAACCCAAACGGATCCATTTTCTGCAACTCCAAATCTTCCTTTTATAATAGCTAAATCAATGTCTTCGAGCTGGTAAGGTTTTTTTAACTCTAATGAATCTTCATTTTTAATTTCCACTTCATCTACCTGATTAACAATACGGTGATATGTTCCAAATTTTTCCTGGATATTGGACTTTATTTCTAAATAATTTTTAACTATGATGGTATTTCCACCAATCCCGGTTAAAATTTCACTAAATCTGCTGGTTAAATTAATATTTTCAGCATAGGCAATTTTAACCTCCGGTAAAGCTACAAGGGAGGGTTTATTTTGACCAATTGCATTTAAAATTTTTTCTCTTGAGTTCATTTTTTATTTTTTAAATACCACTCTCTGAAACTATTTTTTGGCACTTCAGGCATTTCTCTTTGTTTATACCAAGGGTTCAAAGAATTTGAAATACTAAAAGGCAATTTTTTCATTATCATTCTGCCAATCCAACCAACCAAGCGATATATTTTAGGTTTTGTAAAAATTAAATTTAAAAGTTGCATACCTATTTTTTTTGAAGATTTTCCATGACCTTCTTCCATTAAAACCTGCCTCCACTTCCATAATTGTTGGTGAATATCTATTTTAACCGGACAAACATTTGAACAACTTCCACAAAGTGTAGACGCAAATGGCAAATCTGCATTTTCTCGCATATTAATATTAGGAGCAAGTATTGAACCTATTGGTCCTGCAACAGCATTGTGATAACTATGTCCGCCACTTCTGCGATATACGGGACAAGTATTAAAACATGCAGCACACCTGATACACTTAAGAGAATTTCTAAAATCTGGCCTCGCTAATTGATTACTCCTACCATTATCCACAATTATAATATGCATTTGTTGACCAACTCGCGGCTTATGAAAGTGGCTGGAATAAGTTGTAATTGGCTGCCCTGTTGCGCTGCGAGCTAAAAGCCGTAAAAAAACTGATAGATGATTCAATTTTGGAATAATTTTTTCAAAACCCATGCAGGCTATATGAATGTCGGCTAAATGGACGCCCATGTCAGCATTTCCTTCATTGGTACAGACTACAAAACCTCCAGTTTCTGCAATTGCGAAATTAACTCCTGTTATAGCTAACTCTGCTGAAAGAAATTTTTCCCTTAGGTAATCACGAGCAATTTCAGTTAATTCTTTTGGATCAGTTAGCCCTTTTTGCGTACCTAGGTTTTGATGAAACGTTTCTCCAACATCCTCCTTTTTTAAGTGGATTGCTGGAAGAACTATATGACTTGGCGTTTCTTTACGAAGTTGTACAATCCACTCTCCTAAATCAGTATCAACAATTTCTATTTTATTTTCTTGTAAAAATTCATTTAGATGGCATTCTTCTGTTAACATTGATTTGCTTTTAACAATTTTGCTAACATTATTTTTCTTTATAATATCTAAAATAATTGAATTATGTTCTTTGGCATCTAATGCCCAATGCACTTGAATGCCATTATTTTGAGCATTTCTTTCGAATTCCAATAAATAATTATCCAGGTTTGAGAGTGAGTGATCTTTTATTTTGGAGGCAAACTCACGAAGCTCTTCCCATTCAGGAATTTTATTTACTGCCAAATCTCTTTTTTGTCTTACAAACCAAAGAGTTTCGTCATGCCAATCAGTGCGAGGTTCATCTTTAATAAAATTCTCGGCTGCGTCAGCATGTTCTATAAATTGGTTTTGCATTTTAATTAGCGTTTAAAATTTCAGCCAAGTGAATTACTTTAATTGCTTTTTTTTGTCTTCGTAAAATTCCTTCTAAATGCATTAAACATGAAACATCACCACTTGTAATGTAATCAACATCATTTAGTTCATGTTCTTTGATCCTATCTTTACCCATCTTAACGGAAATTGCTTCTTCAAAAACACAAAATGTTCCTCCAAACCCACAGCATTCATCCACTCTAACTGGTTTTAACAATTCCAATTTATCTACCATCTTTAAAAGCTTTTCGGGTTTTGAAAAAGAAGGTGATACCAATTCAGACATAGATGATAAATGTAAGCCCCTTTGTCCATGGCAACCAATATGTAAACCAACCTTGTGTGGAAACCTTGCGTCTACTTTTTCAACCTTAAGGATATCTGTTAGAAATTCTGTGAGTTCAAAAATATTTTCAATTTGATTGTGTTCTTTAATATGTAAAACACAACTGCCCGAAGGAGAAACTATATAATCAAATTCTTTAAAGTTATTTACAAAATTTTGATTGCATGTTTTAGTAATAAAATTAAATCCGGAGTTAGCCATCGGTTGACCACAACAAGTTTGATCCAAAGGAAAAAAAACTTCACAATTATATTTTTCAAGTAATTGCAAAGTTGCAATACCTACCTGAGGATAAAACTGATCAACATAACATGGAATAAATAACCCGACTTTCATAAAATTGTTAAAAGCAATAAGTTGTATAAAACTTTTTATGGTTTACCTTGAAGCTAAGTAATTTCCGTAACCAACCAACATGGTAGAAAAGATTACTACTGCAATTCCTAATCCGACTACTTGCAGTGTTTTTTTGCTGCTACCTCTCCATTCTTTTAAATATAATCCCCAAAAATTGGAAATAATTATAATAAAAGCCATGTGCAAAGTCCAGGAAGAAAATCCGAAACCGGTTTTACTTAATAAACTTTCGCCCATACCGTAAAAGAAAAACTGTAAATACCATGTTGTACCTGCAATTGCAGAAAATAAATAGTTATTTAACAGTGGTGTTTTATTGTCGGTATAATTACTAAAAGTTTTGTTTTTATAATTTATGTAGAGGCAATATAGTAGATTACTTGTTAAGCCACCTAAAAGAATGACAACAAGTACAGGATTATTCTGCCATAAACTATCGGTACCCATTTTAACAATTGCATTTGCTATAGGTTTTCCAGTTTGAAAACCGAAGGACATAAATGAGCTTAAAAATCCAGATAGAATAGCTAAAAACAATCCTTTTGAAAAATTAAATTCTTTTATAAGATCCTGTTTTTGTTCCGTCGAAAGTTCTTTTTCTTTCATTACTCCCGCTTTTCCACATATCCCGATACCAATTAAACAAACAACAACGCCAAGTAAAGTAAACAAGCCAGAGCTGCTGTTAAATAATTCGAAGATTGTTTTTTCACCGTTATGGCTTCCAAAAATTTCGTAAAAAATGGGTGGAACCAATGTACCTAATGCTGAACAAAAACCTAAAACAATTGCCATTCCTAACGATAAACCTAAATATCGCATAGTTAATCCAAATGTAAGGCCACCAATTCCCCAAAAGACACCCATTAAATAAGTAAAAAAAAGATTTTTTTTATCAGTTTGCATTAAAACCTCCACATAACCTGGTGCCGTTAACCACGCAGCAAGCGGGGGAACGATAAGCCATGAAAAAAGCCCCCCAACTATCCAATAACTTTCCCACGCCCAATTTTTAACTTTTTTATAGGGTATATAAAAACTACCAGATGCAAAACCTCCTATAAAATGAAGAATAACTCCCAAAATGACATGCATAATGTTCCTTATTGAATTATTAGTTTATAAATTTTTATCTTGAATTATCATGGCTGCCCCCCATGCTGAGCCTAATGGTATTTTTGTGGGGATAATTTCAAACTGGGGTAAAAGATTTGATAGCATTTTAATATATAATTCATTATCTGAAAAACCACCATCCACATATATTCTTTTAATAAATGATGAGCCAACTACCTGATAAAATTTCTGAATTTGTAAATCCATTAATTCTTTCATGAGTTGATGATAGGCTTCTTCATAGCTTTTAAAAAAACTCAAATCTGTTCTTTCTAAATTTGTTTTAGATTTAATATTTATGCTTTGCCAAACATAATATTTTTTTTCTTTATTGTTTGATGGTTGATTTAAAATTTGCGGATCGTATTTAACTTTTTTATGAAAAAGTTTATCTTTATTAAAATGAATGGCTAATCTTTCAGTCCATATATTATATTCATTACCCATAAATAATCTGGATGCTCTAACAAGTTGACCATTTGTCTGCATATAATTCAAACAATCCTCTTCTAAATTATTTAACGTAAGTGGTTCATTGTTAAATGGATTTAGACAAATGCACCATGTGCCTGTAGAAATTAGAATAAAAGGGACTTCGCTTTTTTGTAAATACGGTATTAAAGCGGAAGATGAATCATGGATACCAATACCCACTTTAATGTTGTTGGGTTTGATATGGAAAGCTGTATTTGTTGGAACAATTTTTGGAAATAATTTATCAATTGATTCTCTATAAACCCATTTATGATAGAATTTTTTATCATAATCCCACAAGCTTGTATGGCAGCCGATGCTTGTATATTCATTGGTTAATTCTCCAGATATTAAAAAGCTTAAATATTGAGGGAAATGGAGTGAATGCGCTATTTGTTTAAATAATTCAGGTTTTTGTTTTTTTATCCAATAAAGTTGCAAGCCAGAGTTAAGCATGCCAAGGCATGGAGAGGCAGTTTCCATTGAAAATTTTTCTTTTGACCCATATTTTTGATAAAATTCATCCAGAATTTCGCAAGGGAAAGGTTTTGAATAGTTATAAAACGGAGTTACCGGTTTTTTATCTTTTCCCAGATGTACAAATGATGCTCCATACGAAGAAAAGTTTACCGAAACAATATCATATTTAGAATTATTTAAAACAGTTTTATATTTATCTATTACCCATGCTTCTATTTCACTTAGGTTATCTGAAGGGAAATTATCATCATCTTCTTTTTCACTAAAGCTTATAAACTCTTCGTGAAGTTGTTGAAGTTGCTGATCAAAAAGAAAAAATTTTTTATTTGTTTTGCCAATATCGAAAATGACAGTTACTTTTTCCTTCATATTATAAACCGCTAGAAACAGATTTATTTCCCCTTTCTGAAATTAAATTTTTACGAACAGCTAAATACCGATAAGTTTGAACAGGATTTAATGCACCTCCGGCTTGCATCCGAGCCTCGGCTAAAAGCGGCCTTACATCAGTTCGAAAAGCATTTTGAAGAATTTCCTGACATAATACTACATCGTTTGCATCTCTAGCCTCTTCAAGGGCAATTCTATCAATCACCAGGGCTTGAGCATAAGCAATTTTAATCGCCTCCACTGATTGTAAAAGGTCTTCTAATGGATCTTTTACATTATGAGAAGCATCGATCATCCAGCCAAATTCTTTTTCAATAAAGGGAGTTTCACTATCAACGAGCTCATTAAAAATTAAGAATAATTGATAAGGATTGATGCTGCCAACTGTTAAGTCATCATCTCCATATTTTGAATCATTAAAATGAAAACCTCCAAGTTTATTTTCATTAAGTAACAAGGCTACAATTTGTTCAATGTTAGTATTGGGTAAATGATGCCCTAAATCAACTAAAGTAAAAGCCTGGTTTCCAAGTTTATTTGCAAAAAGCAATGATGTTCCCCAATCTCCAACAGTTGTTGAATAAAAGTTGGGTTCATAAGGTTTATATTCGACGAACATTCGCCAATCAGAAGGAAGAGATGAATAAATTTCCTTTAAACTTTCTAACGTACGGTTAAAAGCTTTTTTAAAATTTAATTGACCCGGAAAGCATGATCCGTCAGATAACCAAACCGTTATCGATTTAGATCCTAATTCAATGCCATGTTTTATGACTTCCTTATTATGGTTAATTGCTTGTTGTCTTACCTTTTTATCAGTGTGTTGTAAAGAACCAAATTTGTAAGAAAATTCCTGATCGGGTTGATCCTGAAATGTATTTGAATTTACTGCATCGAATTGGATTCCGAAACTTGCAGACAAAATCTGGATTTTTTTATAATCTTTAGGAATGTCCCATGGAATATGAAGAGAGATTTTTCCTGATGATTTATTTAAACTATGGATCATGCCAACATCTTCTATTTTTTCTTCTAAAGTCCGTGGCTCACCACCACCAGAAAATCTGGCGAACCTTGTTCCGCCAGTCCCAAGTGCCCAACTAGGTATAGCAATTTGAAATCTGATTAAATCATCTAAAATTTTGTCAACATTTATACCATTATCAATTAGAGCTTCTGATAAGAAACTAAATTTTTTTTTATGCAAGGCATATTGACTTTCATTATGTTCTTGAACTTGAATTTCTTTTAAAATCATAATCTTTTTAATAAATAATTAACGTACAAAGGCCGTTGCAACACCTCCATCCACATTGAGTACATTACCTGTTGATTTCGATAAAAGGCCTCCTGTAAATGCAAAAACGGCATTTGCTATATCTTCAGGAAGAATCATCTCGTTTAATAAAGTTCGTTTTGCATAAAAAGCAGGTAATTCACTAACTGTAATTCCATAGGCTTTAGCCCTTCCTTCTGCCCAATCACCTTCCCATATTTTACTATCGGCAATAACAGCATCAGGGTTTACAACATTTACTCTAATTTTATCTGCACCAAGTTCAGCTGCCATTAATCTGCTACCATGTAATTGAGCAGATTTTGCAGAACCGTATGCCAGATTATTCGGTCCTGAAACTAAAGCATTTTTACTGACAATATTTATAATATCACCACCAAACCCTTGCTTTCTTAAAATCTCAACCCCTTTTTGACTTACCAAAAACTGGCCTTTCACTAAAATATCATAAAGTAGATCCCAATCTTTTTCTGTAGTTTCTTCAATTGGTTTAGAAATAGAAATTCCTGCACAATTAACGATAATATCTACCCCGCCAAAATATAAAATGGCTTTTTGATAGCATTTCTGTATGCTTTCCACATTAAGGACATCTAAATTTTCATGATTAAAAAAATCATTTCCGAAATTTATTTTAAATTCCTCAACTGCTTTTTTTAATCTTTCATTATCATTATCATTAAGCATTACACATGCCCCTTCTTGTATTAATTTTTTAGCAATGGCTTTGCCAATCCCTCCGGCACTTCCCGTTATAAGTGCCACTTTACCAGAGAGTGGTTTGGCTTTAGGCATTCTCATCAATTTTGCTTCTTCCAATAACCAGTATTCTATATTGAAAGCTTCTTGAAGTGGTAAAGACACATATTCGGAAACTGCCTCTGCTCCCTTCATTACATTGATAGCATTAATATAAAATTCTGCTGCCACACGCGCCGTTTGTTTATCTTTAGCAAAAGTAAACATCCCAATTCCTGGATATAGAATTACAACAGGATTGGTATCCCGAATTGCAGGACTGTTGGGGTGTTTGTGTTTTTCATAATAAGTTTTATACATTTCCCGATATTGATTAAAAATCGGAATCAGTTTTTCTTTTATGGTATTTGTATTTGTGAGGTCTTCCTCTGGAGATATATTTAATACTAAAGGTGCAATTTTAGTTCTTAAAAAGTGATCAGGGCATGAGGTGCCTAATGGTGCTAATTTTTCTAAATCATTGGAGTTTATAAATTCCATAACTCTTTCATCATCAGAAAAATGACCAATCATTCTATTTTGTGACGAACAAAAGCCTCTTAATATTGGAGCAAGTAAAATTGCCTGGCTTATTCGATTTTCTTGTGGAATTAAATTAAGTTTTGTCCCACCAAATACAGACCTTTTTTTACCATAATTATTATTTAGATAATCTGAATATTTTTCTATTACTGTTAATGTATTAATGTAGCTTTCATAAGCGGTTTTCCCCCAAGTAAATAAGCCATGAGAACCTAATAAAATTCCTTTAATATTCGGGTTTTCATCTAAACACATTTTAAGTTTTAGTCCTAAATCAAATCCTGGTCTTTGCCAATCTACCCATCCTATTTCTCCATTAAAAAGCTCATTATTAATTTCTTTGCCATTTTTACAAGCTGCGATGGCAATAGCTGCGTCTGGATGAAGATGATCAATATGCTCGAAAGGTAAAAATCCATGCAATGGAGTATCGATAGATGGTGCTTTTGAATTAAGGTCGGAAAGGCAATAATTAAATATTTCTACCATTTCGTCCTCAAATTCCAAACCTCTGTAAATATTTTTTAAAATCTTAAATTTTTCGACATGTAATGCTGCTAATCCGTTCCGTTTTAATGTACCCAAATCTCCTCCGGATCCTTTAATATACATTACTTCACTATTTTCTCCGGTCAAGCGGTCTTTTTCAATAATTTTGCATGATGTATTTCCACCCCCATAATTGGTTAATCGCAGATCAGCACCCAATAAGTTTGACCTATACAATAATAGCCCTACTTCATCGCCTTTAAGTTTATCGGCAACATCATTATCCCATAAGTAACTAACATGGTTAAATAGTATATTATTAATCATCTCAAAATTTTGTGTTTATTATTTTCTAAAATATGTATAAAAA
>Ga0209511_1003608_pt1 | contig 11753 bp, 9 predicted proteins | sample SSSSmetaG_FD_184141 | JGI IMG/M metagenome (GOLD analysis project Ga0209511, IMG submission 184141) | Glacier valley bacterial and archeal communities from Borup Fiord, Nunavut, Canada, to study Microbial Dark Matter (Phase II) - ​SSSS... | ecosystem: Environmental > Aquatic > Freshwater > Ice >... | reverse complement strand
CCGGTCACTTCTATGTTGTAATCCAAATTCTTGGAGCATTATTTTCGAACTATTTTTTGAAGAACTTCATTTAATGCGCATTATCTTTGTTTTGTAAAGAGGAAGAGGACACAGGCTCTGCTGGGGAGCAACCTGCCAGCAATACTCTTTACGGATACACTGCAAAGGGGAAGGCTTTCGAGTCTTCCTTTTATCTTGCAGGCATCCCTTAATTGCTAAGAAAACCCAATGTTTGAGCAGCTTTCAATGCCGATAATAACCTCATAAAAACAACCTTCTATCAGTAGACAAATCAATGCTACATTTCCCTTTTCAGTTTTCACAAGTAAAGTGCCGCAGACTTAGAAAGCAGACTAAAGCTGCAAGAGACCGACAGCGGTCACTTTGAATATATTGATTGTTTTTAAGGATTCATTTGACAACTCCTGATACATATTCTTTTTTGTTTTTAAGCACAAAATACATTCTATTCAATACTTTTCGGGCAATTCTGATAACCGCCTTGTTTGGCTCCATTCGTCTGACATAACTATGATAACTCATATTAAGTGCGGGATCAAATCTTGCAGCCATCCAAGAACTTTCAATTAGCATTTTTCTGAGGGCTTCTGACCCCCGAAAGGTCATTTCTCCGTTTTTGTCATTCTCTCCGGATGAATGTCGGTTGGGAATCAAACCCACAAATCCTGCAAAATGATCTGCGTCTTCAAACCGTTCTATTTTTTCAATCTCTGTCAAGAACGTGATTGAGGTAATAAACCCGATTCCCGGTATAGTTCGCAATAAGGCAATATTATTTAAATATTTTTCATTGCGCGACAACAACCTGATTTTACGTGTGACTTCCAATAGTAGTTTTCTTTGTTGCTCGGCTTCTTGTAACAATATTTTAAATGCCTGATTCCCGGATTCATTTTGCAATGAAACTCCTTCGTTGAGCCATTTCATAAAACGTTTGGACCAGTGGGTACCAGACTTCTCAAATTCTTGTGGATAAGTGATTCCGTAGAAGTACAAAAACGATTTTATCCGCAGTTTAAACCGAATCATATCTTTTACCAGGGTCGCCCGCATACGAACCAGAGACCTGTCTCCTAGCGTTGAAGGATCGGGAACATAAATGGCCTTTAGATCGCCAGAACGTAATGACCGGGCAAGTTTCCGGCTGTCAGTCGGGTCATCTTTCAGTAGATGTTCCTTCTGCGAGGTAGGTACATCTGCGGCATTGACAACTATACTCTGCATTCCCATTTCTTTTAATCTGTAATGAGTCCAAAAACCACTGAAACCAGCTTCATACACCGAATGATAAACTCCGCCTGGAAAATTACGTTTCAGATAGTTAAATAACGTTTCCGCACTGGCAGGCTGCGTAAATGTCTTGTGAAAAAGTTTTTCAGTAAAAATGGATACTGTCCAACTTTTCAAATGAACATCAATACCTACAAATAGGTTTTGACCTTCGAAATTTAATTCCGTACTTTGTGTTTGCATAAGTCGTTGAGTTTTATTGTTTAATCCTAAAATCAAAAATAATACTCTTCTGGCTTATGCTACTCTCGCAAAAGCCCTATTACAAACATAGGGACTTTACCAGTAAATGTATCTGGCTGGATGAAAAGCACGTTCGAAACCAAAACCTCCCGGAATGTTTGCGGATTGATCCGTGGCAGTAAACATCCGGAAGAGGTGGTTGTATATACCGCACATTGGGATCATCTGGGAGTTGGTCTCAAGGTCAAAAACGACAGTATATACAACGGTGCAACCGACAATGCAAGTGCAGTTGCCTGGATGCTCGAAATTGCAAGAGGTTTTAAAGTGGGTTCACCTTCCGAACGGTCAGTCTTATTTCTGTCCGTCACGGCTGAAGAATCGGGTTTGCTCGGTTCCTATTATTATGCAGAACATCCGTTCTTTCCGATGGCAAAAACAGTCGCTTGTATCAATACAGATGTCATGATGTTCCTTGGAAAATTTAAAGATGTGATGCTGACAGGAAGCGGACAATCGGAACTGGATGAGTGGGTCAGGAAAGCGGCGGAAAAGCAGGGGCGATACATTGCACCCGATCCAAATCCCGAAAACGGGATGTATTTCAGGTCCGACCAATTTCCTTTGGTGAAAAGAGGAGTGCCTGCCATTTATGCTAAGGGTTATACCGATGCGGAAAAATACGGGAAAACGGAAACCATGAAGATTGTTGATCGCTATTGGAAAGAGACTTATCACAGTCCGTTCGATGAATACCATCCTGCTACCGATGATTTAAGCGGAATTGTTGAGGATGCCAGATTACTCTTTCACGTAGGATCAAACCTTGCCAACTCCGAAGCCTGGCCTGCATGGAATACTGATTCTGAATTTAAATTGGCACGGGAACTGTCACGAAAATAACGGCTCTATGACGGATCGTGTGGGTAAATTTTGCAACTGCTTTCAAATAGTTTATTAATAAGCGAGTCTGCAAGTTGCCAGTCGCTAACAGCCAGCAGCAATCATTAAAAAGTCCAATGACCCATACCAAACATCATAGAGCCGAAATAACTTGTTTAAACTGTTTTGATATTCATCCCAAATTGATGGTATCTTTTATGCATCAATACAAACAATTCAGTAGTTGTCAATTTATTCCGCTTCTTAAAAGCCGCCAATGAGATGATTCCAAGGAGCTTGTCTTTAAAGTTATTTTCAAATCCAAATGACACACCTGATGTCATATAAATATCCTGAACAGGAAGCAAACGGGTATAAAAAATGAGTCCGACAGCTGATGTGTGAGACAGACCAATATCCATCAATGTAAATTCTTTGCGGTCAGGGTCAAGCAAATCTACCAAAACAATTGTATTCTTATTGGAATCAACACCTTTAACTTCGAAAAGAGAAGCATGATAGTTAAGAATTCCTTTCATGTTTTCTTTCTCCGAATCAGTTAGTTCAGGGTTGCTATTATAAAAGCGACGGACTACAGTGGTATTTTGTTTGAACTTTTCAAAGATCAGAAACTCCGTTAAAGTATCAAATTCTTCATCCGAATCAAAAACGAGTGTGCGGCCATCATAGCATCCAAGTATATTCGCGGCATAATATAATTCATCCTTGTCCTTTATTGCAAATTTGAAGATTTTGGATGTCAGTTCTTTGCCTGTTTGCCTGACCGCTTTGTAATCCTCTACTTTCATTTTCAGATTGTTTTTGTTCTGGTTTGTAAATATACAATTGATGAGAAGAAGATGCAATACGCTTTAACTTGATTATTCTTAAGAAATCCTATATTTGTAATTACTACTAATTTAAAGATCACTCATATGACAGAAAGTATTTTAGGCGTTGGCTCACGTGTAAAACACCCTCAAATGGGTAAAGGTGTAATCGTTCAGGTCCGTTCGGATGCCTACGAAATTGGATTTATAGATTTTGGCGTAAGGCAGATCAAACGCGATTATGAAGGACTTGAGGTGATTGAAGCCATTGAAACGCCTTCAGATTTGCTAACCTACGAGAAGATGGAAAAAAGCCTGATCAGGGTCCTTCACCGTTTTAGCGATATCCAGGAAACGGTACCGCTTGGGCAGAAATGGACCGGTGGGAAAATGATTCTTTTTCCGGGCGATAAATCGTTAAAAGAGAAGGAAGTTCCGATTGAAACCTTCTTCCATAAAATTGTGATGGTTCGCGATAGGGTGCGTGTGATGGAACAACGCATCAATGCGAGCAATCTTACCGATGAGGAAAAGGTGGATCTTGAACAGTACATCACACGGATTTATGGCAGCCTCACCACCTTTAATGTGTTGTTCAAAAATAAGGATGACCAGTTTGTTGGGGAGAGGGGAAAAGACTAGATAATTGATGTTTTTTTAATAAAAATATCAAACGCTTAAAAAGGAAATAAAACGCCGATGCGTTATGTGTCATACTTGTGTATAGTGCTTACTTGAAACATTCTGCAATAAATTAAATGAATAGAAGCTATGGAAATAATTAATGAAAGCTTCAATTTAGACATTTACGGGTTTTCTGGAATAGCCGTGAATAAAGATTATGCCGGAACTGCTTTTAAACTAATGGACAAAATGTGGCAGACAGTTAAATCGAATAACCTAAAAGGTAAAGGGCTCAACATTTTTGTTTATGAGCAAAATGAAAAAGTATTTGCTGGTGTAGAACTTTACGATGTTCCTGAACATAGCATAGGACTGGAACTAAAAAGTATTAACCTTACCAAATATGCCTACTATAAACATATTGGTTCATATAATCAAATAAAACAAGCGGGACAAAATATGAGGGATGAATTAAAGAACAAAGGTTTAGATGTCACCCTGCCTTACGTTGAAATCTACGGGCATTGGACAAGTGATGAATCGAAATTAGAGACTGAACTCCTGATCTGCTTAAAATAGATTTTCATATGAATCATTGACAAACAAAGCCATGTGGAAAGAGTTGCACGAACTCAAAAAACCTTTGAAAATATATCAGCAAAAAATCACTGATTTTGACTCCTGCTTAGGTTCAAAATCAGTGATTAATATTTTATGAAAGATCTTCAGATGCTTACTTCACAATCGGAGTTAATACGAGGTTCCGGTATGCTACTTTTCCATGATCGCCCTGTAAGTAAATAGGTCCCGGTGTATTGACATCCGATTTCATGGCACCTCCGGTAGGTCCGTAAACTGGTTGGTTGTCAATGATTTTTGTGCCATTCAGGATAACGGTTACATGGCGGTCACATAACGTCATATCCATCGTCTGCCATGTTCCTGCAGGTTTTTCGGCACCTACAGAAGGAGTAATACGGCTGTAAAGTGCACCCATATTGTGAGGGTCAAGCGGTTTTTTGTATGAATCAAGCACCTGGATTTCATACATTCCGCGCAGGTAAACGCCGCTGTTGCTTCCGGCAGGTACATTCACTTCAAGCTTCAGATTAAAATCTTCAAATTCCTGATCTGTACGAAGGTTGCCGTAACTGATGTGTTCCTGTCCTTCAACCTGTGCAGGATCTGTTCCCAGAACGCCATCTTTCGCATAGAAACCATTTTTTTGTTTTTCGTTAATCAATTTCCATCCGGTAAGGTCTTTGCCATTAAATAAGTTGATGGGTGTTCCAAACTTCAGGTTGGCCATATCGGGAGCAGCAGGTGGCGGAGCTAATTTAGTTCCTGTAAATGAAGTTGAATCGACGCCATTCCCATCACGTTTAGGACTGTAGAGAAATCCAACTAACTTATCTCCCTGTTTGGATGTCTTCAACCAGTTGGTTACCTGGTGCGAACGGATTGGAGTTCCTTTTTCATCCTTCGTGCGCACAACATTATCAATCCGTGTAACGATCAGGTTGTGATCATTATCCAGGTAAACATTGGCAACTGGCAAAACGCTTCCGCCAATCCATAAAAGGTCAGCGTCGAGGTAATCTTTTTCCTGACGTACTTCCAGCCAGCTGACGCCACCACCCTGAACATCAATGGTCCATTGACCCAGATATTCACTAAGATCAGTTTTTTGAACAGGTGCTACCGGCTCTGTTTTTGGTTTTTCTTTACATGATGTGACCGACAAGGAAATCAAAGCGACTGCAAATAGAAATTGAATAGCTCTCATTGGTTTGATTATTTATTAGTTAATAAAGATTTGTGTCTAAAATTATGCATTCTCCAAAAATAAAAGCATGTTTTCCTGAAAAAGTTTCAGTTTTCAATCAGAAATCTATGATGCCGCCCATCTAATATTGAAGTAAAACGAAAACATCACCGTCTTAACAATAACCGTTGATTCCGGAGGTAGGTTCCTTTTCAAAATCTGGTAAAAGAAAACACCTAACTGGTTAAAGGTCGTTTTTGCAAGCAGCCAGTCGCCAATTGCCAGCCACTATTTTACATATTTCGCAATGAAAATCAGTGATTTCGTTATTGCATCCGTATTATTTGTCTGCGAAAATCCATGCCCTTCATTGGGATAAAATACAAATTGATTGGGAACACTCATGGAATTCAATTTGGCGATCAGGATGTTAGTTTGCGCCGGCGTTACGACAAAATCCATTCCACCTTGCAGTGCAATCGTCGGGGGACTTTGTGCAGTGATAAAATTCACCGGACTTGATTGGGTATAAATGACCGGATCCTGAGCATAGGTTTTGCCTGTGACTGCCATTAATGCGAGTTGTTGAAGGAGGCCTTCATTCCATAAAGCAACAAGATCAGTTGGTCCAAAAAGATCAATAATTGCCTTGACATGTTTGTCAGGATCGTTTTTGTAACTGTGAAGCAATGCCAGATGAGCTCCGGCACTGGCACCTAAAACAACGATATCTTTTGAAATTCCATATTCCGAAGATTTTGAAAGATATAATTCAATGGCCGTTTTTACATCATTTTCCTGTGCCGGGAAAACATTGATGGCATTATTGACAGCAAGGCGATAATTCAGATTGATAAATGCATAATTAGGTAATCGGTTTTTCAATGAATCGACAACCTCTGTCATTTCAGATTTATCACCGCTTGTCCATGAACCACCGTGAATGACGACGATGGTTTTTGTAGTGGCAACAGTTCGCCCTGCCGGCAGGTAAATATCCATTTTTTGTAGTGCATCTCCACCAAATTCAACATTCGTATAAACGACTGGTTCATTTGAATTTGGGGCGAGATCTTCGGAAGTACAGGAAGCGAATAAAAGAACAATTGAGCAAATTATTAATATTTGGCGCATAAAATAGATTCTTAATTGAGTCAAAGTAAGACAATTTAAACTAAGGAATTTGTGAAATTAAAATTAACAGGTAAATTCATGAAAAGGAACTCGTGAATTTGGAGGAAAGAATATAGTTATTCTATCAAAATCGAAAGTGCATTTTTACTTCTAAATGTAGCAGGTTGTCAGTTAGTTTTGACCTTATGGTAGGAGGTTTTAGATGACAAACTGTAATGTAAGCCAAACGAGAAATGAGAGATTGAAGAGTTTGAAAAAACCATCATCGGCTCAAGCGAAAAGGATTTATTTATTGGCAGATAAGCAGATAAATAGGTTCCTCCATTTTCATCAAGAATACCACCTATCCGTAGATATAATCCATTTTTTGAACCAAATCCTGATCCTATTCCTATTTGTTGAGAAAGGCCTGGAAAAGGAGAAGGAAATTGATCCGCAAAATGATAATCTGCAAACAGGATTCTTTGAGGACCGACCCGAAAATAAACTTGTGGATAGATTGACGTTTTTGTTAGTCCGGTTGTCAAATCAGTTTGATCATTATTGGAATTTTTGGGAACGATCAGATTGCCTGCATGAAATCCGCCACCAATTCCAATCCATTTACCGTCAATCCGGAAAAATGGATTTACACCATAGATGGACGTATTTGTTTCTAAACTATCTGACCGGACTATTTCTTTGTTTTGTCCTAAATACATGTTAATGCCATAATTTGTAATAAATTTCTTTTCGGGGTATTCATTTTTTACAGAGAATGCAACACCTCCAACTGTATATTTCTGTTTAAAGTATTCTGAATTATATTGATCACATCCATCACTTGTAGTACCTGTTTTATGATAAACAGAATTTTCAAATGTGCCGTTGGCTAATCCAAAACTGATTTTTCGTGTTTTTATAACTAACGTTGAATCACTTTCAGTCTGCGGAATGGTTTGACTTGTAATTAACAGCGGAAGTAATAGCAAAATTGCATAAATCAACTTTTTCTCAGATGACGCAATTTCTCTTAGAATCCAGAAAAAAATGATAATGCTTGACGTAAAGAATGTTAGCAAGATAGCAATTAGCTCAGAAGGTGAAAACCAATCTTGTAACGTCCAAATCATAACCGACTCTGAAATGAAAATGAGCATGGCGTATTTTATCCCGATTGATGTTGATTGTTGAAATGTTTGCGTGAGTAAGGCAAATTTCTTTTCGCGATATAGAAGAATAAAAGAGAAAACGACAATGACAATCAGCATTGTCCATTGGATTTGATTGAAAACGCCTATCATTTTGCCTCCGACCGTGTGCGCCAGATTGTCTCTGAAAAATTCAGTCAGTAATCGAACAGAGCAGTATAATATGAGTGAAAAGGTGAACAAACTGCCATTCGCTTTCCATGATTTTCGGGATTTAAATACAATAAAAGCAACAAGGAGCGCTCCTGCCATTTCATACAGTTGAACCGGATGAATATGCAACGAAAGCAAATCACTGTCCCCGATTAGTCCCGATTCATATTGATAATAATGAGGTACAGTATTTACGGGATATTGTACGCCCCAAGGCACTGAGGTGGGAGTTCCAAAGCAACAACCGTTTAAAAAACAACCGATTCGTTGAATACCTATACTTAAAGGTAGAATGATTGCAAATGCATCTATGATGTTTTGTTTAATCCTCAATGCATGTTTCCCGACAAAAAGAGCGATGAGTCCAAGTATCATTCCACCAAAAAGAATTTTTCCGGAAGTTGGGATAAAAGTTGCATGTTTGATCATCAACAACCAATCCTCCTGACTGTAGGTGAATATTTTAGTGCCGATAATAAAGGAGACTTTGGAAAAAATCAACAGGAGCACCCACGATATCATCGGGATTTTTCTTTTATAACCTTCCCACAAAAGCACAATAAAAGCAGAGAAGAAAGCAAGTGTGTAGAATATTGTAAAATATGTGGCATTGTTTGACGGATTGATAATCATGGCAGTTAAATATTACATTGTTAATATTCAATTTTAACTATCTTTGATCAATGATGTAACTTAATATTGGTCTGATATGTAATGGCCTTACGTGAATAAAATGTAATTGTTCCAGTTCTGTATGAAAAGTTTCGAAATAAATTTCAAGTTCTTCTACAATCAATTCATTTTTGTCAAAAACCAATGTAAATGATTAAATTTTTCACCCCTTTATCTCCATTGAAAATGAAAAATAAGCTGACTCTATTTCTGATATGTCTCTTTTTAATTTCAGCAAATCAGTCGTTTTCGCAGTCTAAAAAGGAACTGAAACAACAGCGAAAATACCTAACATCTTACGAGAACAATACCCTCACCGGAAGTGATCTGCCAGTTTTAATGCCTTATAACAAATGGGTTGATCCGGCAGGCGAACAGATCTATTTTGGCGATAAGGAACTCGAGAACCACGCCCTCGATTGTTCCCTTTCGCCTGATGGAAAATGGATCGCTGTTGAAGGGCGCTATTCAGTTGTCATCATCAACCCGGTGACGAAGAAAATTGCAAGCCGTTTCGTTCTGAAAAGCCATTTTGCAAATGATGGACTAATGAATACCTATTCCGGTATTTCATGGCGCAAACCAGCGGATGGATACGAACTTTACTGGAGTACATTGGGGAAAAACAAATCACTTGTTATTCAGGCTGCATGGAACGAAAAGAAAATAAGTGTTTTAAAAACCTTTTCGTTTGAGACTGTTAAGCCGGCTAAATCCGCCTTGCCAAATGAAGTGTTCGTGACAGAGGAAGCTGGTTTGCCGGTTCTTTATGTCGTACTCAACGGAAACAATACGGTTGAAAAACTTGATATTAATACAGGCAAGACAATCTGGTCAGCTGTGGCAGGTGTTGCACCTTTTGGGATTGCGGCTGCAAACGGGAAGTTGTATATCACAAACTGGGCCGGATCAGTACCCGATAAAGGTGACGCCGATGTGGCCGGTGTTCCATGGGGGTTGGCCAAAGTTGATCCGCTGACAGGTGCTACCCGCGAAGGCACTGTGCTGGTCCTGGATCCCCACACGGGCAACGCTTTAAAAGAGATTAAGGTCGGATTGCATCCCAACGACATTGTATCCGGTAAGGATCAGAAATTCGTTTTTGTAGCCAACGCAAACAGCGATATAGTTTCAGTGATCAATACCGGAACGGATGAGGTGAGTGAGCAGATTTCTGTAAGGTTATCACCTGATAAAAATGACTATTTCGGGGATTCTCCGAATGGTCTTGCCATAAATAGTAATGATGGAACACTCTATGTTGCAAATGGAATGGATAATGCATTGGCTGTCGTTAAACTTGGGAAACTCTCTTCAGCAAATGCAACTGAAAATAATAGTAAAGTCTCCGGATTTATTCCAACGGGAGCTTATCCGGGAGGAATTGCCATATACCGTGATACCCTTTTGTTTGTTGCCAATATTGAAGCGGAAGGTTCCAGAATTCCTACTATTTCAGAAAAAACAGGGAAGGCTAATTTTAATTCCCACCGGCTGATGGCATCGGTTTCGGTGATCACTGTACCAGAGAAACCGACCTTGCAGAAATATACAGAGAAAGTTATTAAGAACAATCAGTTTTTCCGGCTGGCACTCACCGAAAAGCTGCCAAGGAAAAATGCAGCACCTGTTCCAGTTCCTGTCCGGATTGGAGAACCTTCGGTATTTAAACACGTGGTTTACATCATCAAAGAGAACAGAACTTACGATCAGGTGCTTGGGGATGTGAAAGCGGGAGACGGAGATTCGGCACTTTGTACTTTTGGAAAGAAAGTCACCCCGAACATTCATAAAATCGTTGATGATTTTCTATTAATGGACAATTACTACGCATCGGGGAAATGCTCTGCTGAAGGTCATCAATGGACCGATATGGGAATTGTTACCGATTATGTGGAGAAGAATATCCGGGCATGGATCAGAAGTTATCCGCATGTTCAGACGGATGCACTCGTGTATGCACCAACAGGTTTTATCTGGGACAATGCAATGAGGGCCGGGAAAAGTGTGCGTATCTATGGGGAAGCATGTGATGTTGAATTTGATAACAGTCTGAACTGGACCTCTATCTATGAGGGATTCCTAAAAGGAGAGAAATTCGATTTTAAAAATAAGACAACTATTAAGCCTGTTGAAAGTATTTTAAGTCAAAATTTCCCCAGCTCCGACGATCATCATATTCCGGATATACTTAGGGCAAAGGCATTTATCGATGAGTTAAATGCCTATGATAAAATGGAAGGGGACCAATGGCCGGAATTGATGGTGATGGCTCTTTCGAATGACCATACCACCGGAACACGTCCCGGATTGCCCACACCGCGCGCTTTTGTTGCTGACAATGATCTTGCGCTTGGTCAGATCATCGAAGCCATCTCAAAAAGCCGCTTCTGGAAAAATACGGCAATTTTTATAACTGAAGATGATTCACAGGATGGCTGGGACCATGTATCGGCTTACCGGACAGTCGGCGCAGTTGTAAGTCCTTATTCGAGATTAAAGCAAACGATCCGAACGAATTATAACCAGGTATCTTTGTTGAGAACCATCGAACAGATACTGGGAATCCCGCCTATGAACATCAGCGATGCAACGGCCATGCCGATGTTCAACTGTTTTTCATCGACTCCCGATTTCACCCCGTTCATTTCAGTTCCAAATGAAATTCCTTTAAATGAAATGAATAAGAGTCTGGCTGAATTAAAAGGGACTGCACTCTACTATGCCCGTAAAAGTATGGAACCACAATTTGACCATATCGACCAGGGAGATGACGATCTGTTTAACCGGATCATCTGGTTTGCAATGAAAGGCAAGGAATTGTACCCAAAGAAATTCAGCGGAAAAGAGGAGAAAGAAGATTAATTCCATTGAGTATAATACTTTAAGGACGCAATTTGCGACCTTAGAGAAATCATGAAAACCATTCTAATTGTTCGCATATGAAACCATCACTTGTAATTGCTTGTATTGCTTTTGTTTTCTTCCTTTCTGGCTGTGTTTCAGAGG
>Ga0209511_1003600_pt1 | contig 11781 bp, 6 predicted proteins | sample SSSSmetaG_FD_184141 | JGI IMG/M metagenome (GOLD analysis project Ga0209511, IMG submission 184141) | Glacier valley bacterial and archeal communities from Borup Fiord, Nunavut, Canada, to study Microbial Dark Matter (Phase II) - ​SSSS... | ecosystem: Environmental > Aquatic > Freshwater > Ice >... | reverse complement strand
TTCCGGGTCGTGAATGTATGACTTTCGTCTGTTTTCTGGTTAATAAAAAAGAAAAATCTTTATCAAATTCGCCATCTTCTAAAATATGTAATCCTGAAGTGATACCATTACTATAAATATCTTTTGCTCGTATAACAAACTTCCATCCTTTATGCTCTGCATGAGCGAAGAGGTTGTAATTTTCATAGCCACGATCAGCGATAAGTATTACTTGCTCTGTTATGGATGATCTGTCTATCATTTGTGTGCATGCAACAGATTCGTTTTCTTCAATTCTGTTTTGGATAATTGCATCCGTATACATACGATTTTTTAAATCATAAAATGCATTTAAATGCAATTGATTAAAACCTTTATCGGTCGGTGTGGATTGATAATAAGTAGTAGGGTCTTTAGGATTTCTGGCAATATTCAAATCAGAGCCATCACATGCGATAAGCGAATATCCATCATATTGTTTTGGTTTATCAACCTGACCACTAAATTCATGGAATAAATATTCAAATGCCTCAGGAAGTATCTTACTTCGTTGCTGGTTAAAAGCGGAAACAGTAGCGGTCTCTGGAGAAAAGTCAAAATGTTCTAATAACTCCACACCAATAGAATTCCCTTCCATAGAAAGAAAAAATTTAAAGAATGTTTCAAAGTCTAATTTTCTCTTTCTTGAGAAATCACTTTCGGGTGTTTTTGTAAAGAGCCATGGAATAGCACTCATTTCCTTGATGATATCAGACAAGGTTTCTTTAACTGATAAAATATAATTTTGCATAAGCGGTTGCCTCCTTGAAATGTATATAAATCAAGGGCTACGCCGAATTTTTTTGATGATTTGTCAAGTGTTTTTATAAATTTATTAAATAAAAAAAGAGCAGGTACGTATTTCTACATACTCTACTCTTGCGTCATTCTTAACTAAATGACATTGCATCATTGGATGGTCATTTTTCTTTACAACTGGGCTACAAGGATTCGAACCTTGAGTACTGGAGTCAGAGTCTACTTGTGGTAGTTTTAGCTTTGGATCAAACGTCTTTGTTCTTCCTTTGTAATCCGTATTTTATATGGACTTTTCTCATTCTTTTTTTTATTTAGTCTTTATTGGTAATCATTAATTTCAATTGGTTTTTTAATCGATAATCCACCAAATAATCTACCAACTCACCTAGCGTCAAATTTATAATAACCGAAGTATCTAAATAGTAGCTATAAATTATCTTCATAGGTGCAATGCGCTGATATTAGTGGTATATGTTCATATTGCTTGAGTTGATGCACCATTTCTAATTCATCATTACAATTTCTAATATTACTTAATCTTAAAGTTGAATTTTTAATTATTTCCTTAAAGGTACCATAAGTACAATAGTGGTATATATTTTCCATTTTATCATTTCCTTTGGCTTTTATTTTATTTCCCTAACATCCCATAACTCTTCAATTCCAACTTTTTTATATTGATCAAATTTATCTTTACTCATACCATATGCAACAACACCTTTTGCTCTTGATAATCCAACAAAAACAAGTTTAGTATACTCCTTAATTTTACTTATATCTTTTAATAATTTAGATACTTTTAGCAGCCTAGTCTTAGTTCCTTTATTCCCATTAAGTTTTTCTATTTCTTTTTTCAGCTCCTCAATTTCTTTGGTTTTATCACTTATCAAATCATATACCTTTCTACCATTAATAACTTCTGCTAGAATATCTGATTCAAATTTCCCGTCATAAAAGCTTTCTAAAAACAAAGTGGCATCGTGGGTCTGTCCTTTTACTGAATGAGCGCTACATACTTCAATTCTTTTTCCAAACACTTTACACCTGGTGCACTCATCCTCACTAATATTATTTTTTTTGAAGTTACCACACTCCTTGAATATAATACTATTCTCACTAACTCTTTTTGTAAATTCTAAGATATAAGTATTAATGCTATTAATAACAGTTAAGTCATCCTTAAATAATTGCAGACACCAAAAATATTGCTTTAGCCTAAAATCTGTTATGTTGAACTCGTCATTTTCTTCAAGATATTTATAATAACAAGATTTGGTAATAACTTCATTATTCAGAAATACATCATTCGTCCTTAAAGTAGATACTATATATTCAATAATAAAATTACATGCAATACTAAAGCTGTTACTATGGCATACCTCTAGGATTCCAACAACAGACTTATCATTTTTTAAATCTGAATATTTAGGACAATATGAACTTAGTGAAGTTTTATGCTCCTCGTCTCCCTTTTTTCTCCATGATATTACTTTAATAACAGGATTACCGCTAACAGCATTGTAGATTTCTGCAATATCTTTAGCATATCTTTCAATAACATTGCATTTACATTTTTCCTTTTGAAATATGTACAATATCGGTTTTATATTATTATCCTTATGATTAAGCCCTTCTACTTCCACTCCATCCAGAGCGAATCGTGAGACTAATAATGCATTTATTGGTGTTAATCTATTACTGCCATTAATAGTCACAACTATATCTCGATTTTTCCATACATTCTCACTTTTGTTAAGCTTATAATAAATTGCTTGATTATTGTCGCCGATTCTTTGATAAATTGATACATTTTTACCAATACAGCTAAAGAGTAATTCAAGCAAATTATATTGATGAATATCCATATCCTGCATTTCATCAACAAAAACATATTTAAATCTGCAATTTAATATTTCTATAATAAACGGTCTATCAATAATATATTTAAATGCCAAATTATAGGCATCATCATAATGGAGCATTCCCTTATTCAAAAGACCCGATTTCATTGACCTAAGACCTTTGTAGCTAGATGAATCCTTATCTTTCAATTCAAAATCGCTAGAAATTTCATTCATCCCAGATATTAGATTAAATGATACATCGAACCTTATATTTTGCAAGAATTTTATTGGATCATGCTTTTGATCTATCCATTTTTTCAAAGAATAATTTTGTGTATTAATATAAAATTCATTGATTTTTTTATAGTATAACTCCTCATCAATGCTTATTATTTTTTTTTTCATTTTATCTTCAAAATATGGTATTGCTAAAAATTCATTTACAAAGCTTTGAATAGTTCCTATAAAATTAGGATAAGTAAATAATTTAGGGCAATGAATTCCTATTTTATACTTTATTTCATCAACAGCAGTATTTGTATGAGATAGAACTAATACTCCTTGATCATTTTTTAATGGTAACTTTTTTTCTAATATAAGAAGCTTAGCTAATAATAACGTAGTTTTCCCACTCCCTGGTACTGCATGTAAGTCAAGTGTATCAAGGTTTTTTATATAATTTCTTCTGTCATCATCAAATACTCCTTTATCTCCCAGAAGTATTTTTTCGGCATATTCCATTTCATAATCATTAACTTCCAAATTATTTGCATACATTTTGAATCGCCTCTATAATATATTTTATATATACATCTTTCTCTAATTCTTCCAATGATATAACCAGATCATCATTCTCTAAATTCTTAGCCAATTTGTAAGATATTTCAGTTTTATTCAAGCTTTTATTAATTAATTTTTCTGCCAGTTTTAATTCTTCATTATCCCATTCTGTCCCTGAATGTATTAATTTCATTATTTCAATAAACTTACTTCCTAAAATAGCAGATTTATATAAACACCATTCAAACGTCCATTCATAGGAAACAAATGGCTTCGCAGGCTCGGAGAATCCTTTAATAACTTTTGTAGTTCTTATATCACATTCTCTTCTATATTCAGTTATATCCCTTTTTCTATATTCTTTTTTAGAGTTTTCTATTACTTCATCATAAGCTCTTTCGTCGCAATCTGTTATAACCGAAATTGGTATGTCCATGCCTAGACCGTCTTTTCTTGAAAATATCTTGTAGTAATGTGAAAATCCCAAGTTACCAACATTAATTATAGAAATTTCATGTTTTACCAAATCGAGTCCTATTTTTTTTGCAATTATAGGAACTAATATTTCTTCTGCCCATCCTTCGACTAATATCAAACCCTTCGCAAAAAATAAATTTGATTTAGTAACATCTAAAAATTTTTCAAGAAAGATATAATTACTTTTTTCTAAACATGTAAATTCAGGATCAAGTGAATAAGCAGCATTGTTACGGCAGACTATTAATTTATCTAAGGGTACTTTAGAGGCTAAATTAGGACTATGAGTAGTTACAATCAACTGTGTTTCTTCGAGATTTTGAATACTATTAATAACCTTCAATTGTATTTGTGGATGTAAATGTGCCTCAATTTCCTCAATTAAGCCTAATCTCAATCCTGTCCAGTTATTTTTATTTAAATGAACTAATTCAGATGCTATAAATAACCTATTTAATGACCCTAGTCCAGGATTTAATAAATCTGATAATGTCAATTCTAAACTTTCTAATATCTTTTTTATCTCTGCATGTGTTGTATTAATACTCACTTCATTTTTATCAGTAAAAAATCCTTTTATCGAAGCATCAATACTGTTTTTCAATTCTTTTCCATTTTGATCGTCAATTAATATATTTCCATCAATGTCTTTTCCTTCAAAATAAGATTTTATTGCGACATTAAACTTTTCATATATACTTAATAGTAGATGCTCTTTATTATTCTTAAAAGCTTCATGCTCTTGAAAAATTTGAGATAGTCTTGAATTTTTTTTAGGTGTTAATTCTGTTTTAGCATCTCTTAATGGTTTCAAATATGTAACTTTTAAATAATCTCTCATCTCTGCGGGCATAGCTTTTCCTATGCCATCACTTCCAGCCTTTAAATCTGATGGAATTATTCTCCCATCTCGTCTAGATACGTCATAGATAACGATAAGAATAGACTCATCCTTATCGTTATATCTTTCCCAACTTAAGAATTCAGTAAAGTTCTTAGCTTCTTCTGGTTTAAATTCTCTAAATCTAAGTTCAATCCTGATTCTTTCCGAATTTTCGTAAAAGTCATCATGAGTCAACTGTACCCACTCATAGCTAGATGTTTTTAATACTAGTTTTAAAGCATCAATAATTGCCGTTTTTCCCGCATCATTTTCACCTATTAACAAATTCAAACCCTTTTTTAGAGATACATTTAAATTAGGTTTATTAATGTTGAAATCTTCAATAGATCCATATTTTCTAAAGTTCCATAATTTCATATTGTATAAGTACATATAATCAGCTCCTTATCAATCATGTATAATTTTCATTTATTGTTTTCAACTGACCTTTTAATAAAAAAAACTCTTTATTGCAATAATGGTTTTTATTTATAGAAATAATAATAAATACTTTATATTTTTATTATAAGTATTTTGAATACATAAATCAACACTTCAATGTCAATTTTTGTATTATTTTATAAAAACAAGAGCTGCATCAAAACCATAAATGGTTTTGATGCAGCTCTTGTTTTCATAAATATTACTAACAGCAATTTCTATTTTTCTTAGTTTGTCTTAATCACTTTTCATATCTTCGGATTTCAATATATTCGTTGAATCTAATTAAGTCTTCAAAACAACTTGTGTTAAAACATTTGTAGCCCTTTAATAAACATAGTTGCATATTCATTTTTGACTTCTTTCGGGTAAAATCCATACAATAAAATTTTTGCTCTTGACATAGCTACATAATTTTGCATACGACACTTTTTACTTTCAAATCCTTCAATACCAATATAGCAAATCACATTAGCTTCCAACCCTTTGAATGATTGCAATGTAAAATATGAAATGGTGTTTTTCTTTTTATGTAAAATATCGCATGGTTCAACAATATCCATTCCACATATTGATTTGATGTTTTTTATAGGTGAATTTTCGAATTTGACATCAGATAATAAAACAATATCTTCATGCGATGTTCCTCCTTGAATAACTGATATCAGTTCTTTTCTGAGAAGTTCGATAAACTCTGCATTGTCATTGTATATTTTCCATGAAACTTCAGGGCCGTTAATTGTCATGTGCTTTGATGGAGGAACCATGGTAACAGCTGATGTTGTCTTTCCAATAGGTTCTGTATTCCGGCAATTTTTAGTAAGCGGCATTGTTTGAGGAGCTCCGATTTCTTTTAAATATTCAACCGCAAAATCAAATTCTTCTGTATCATTAAAAATATTTTGATTAGGGTCATAAAATATGGTCCATTTTCCTTTTTCAATTCCGTTAACTATATAATTACTCAATACTTCCCATACGTTTGCATCCATTAAATCTTGAGCTTCGTCAATCACAATAGCATCATATTTTTCGGTTTGTGGTTGTCTATTTATAAAACATTTACTTATATCAGTAACATCTCTAAAATAGAGTTCTTTTTCATTAGGCATCGTAGACATTAAAAGTTTATGGTAAGTTCCCACATAAGCAATATTATCATTAAGTAACTCTTCATTTGCCATTAAAGCAATATTTCTATTAAAGCATAAATATGCCACTTTGTTCCCTGCAGCTGCAAGCCTTCTGGCCTTCTCTAAGGCAAGAAGGGTTTTTCCTGTCCCTGCCCCTCCAGTTATCAGTACCCGGTCCTGTAAATCAGTGTATTCCAATACATCATATTGTTCTTCTGTTAATTTATTCATTTTATGAATAATATGTTGAATTGTTAAATTTATTGAAGGAACAACATAAAAGTCACCTCGTAACAATTTACACATTCTTTTAATGTCGCCATCTGCCATTTTAACTGGTTCATGATTATGTTTAGTACAAATTTCATTCTCCCAATAATCATAAACCCGGCTGATGTACGTTGGAAAATCATCTAATCTCCAGTTTCCATCAAACATAACTTCAGTAACCAAATCATTTCCATCGCCTGTGAATATACATTCTGGAAATACAACTGCATATCCTACCAAGAATTGACTTTCCCTTGGATATTTATCATTTTCTTTAATATAAGCATCTTTAAGATGCCCAATTAGCGCATACATGCAATCACTAGCCTGTATAAATGGGTTTTGAATATTATGCATACTTCCTTCAATAGTATTACCAAAATTACCTGTGTGACTTCTACTCTTAGAATACCATCTCCCATCTTTGCGACCTACTTCACTACCACCTTTTACTTCAATGCATAGCATTCCCCTCGCAGTAATCAACAAAAAGTCAATCTCACCAATCAATTTTTTTCTTTGATTTTTCTGGTTTAAAGAATGCAATACTATTCCCTTGATTTTTCTACTTGAAAACCACTCAAAGACCATTCTTTCCCCACCCAGTCGAGAATTTTCTTGGTCAATATAATCAGGTATCATTTGAGCCACTTTATATCACCTCACAAACTCATAAAAAAATGCCAATTCTTTATCTTCTGGCAATCCAACAACTGCTGCTCTATCTAAAAAAGAATTCCCCGCTTCACAACTTGTTTCTGGTAACATAGCACATGCATGACATGCTGCATAATTCAAGGATTTATATCCTTGAGATTTCGATTCTATGCAAATTGGATCATTCGAGCACCAGGATGCTTCCTGTAGCATTGCCAAAAGTATCTTTTCTATCCTCTTCGCTTCACCTTCGCGCACCAATCCACCCAAACTTCCATCTGAATCTGATGAAGCTGTATAAATCAAAATCCCCGCCATTTTTTCATCTATACCTTTATGGGTAGAATAAATTTTTTCTTTAAGTGAAGCTGTTTCATAACCACATAACAAAGTCAACTGGCGTATTATCAAATGAGCTAAAGTATGGAGTAAAACATATCTGGGTGAAAACGTAGTATATTTGCTATGAAATTCATCAACTTTTCCAGTCATCTTATTATATCTAGAACAATTTTGTTGTTCCCATTGCTCTAATTTCTTCTCATTAATTCTAAAAAATATCCCTTCCCCCAAGAGTTCAACAGCAGGAAGCCATTTTTCGTTTTTGTCTGAAATGGGAGCGAATGCTCTATTCATAATACCCTGTTTGATCCTTTCTTCTTCATCAGCCTCCCTTTCAGGCACTATTCTTCGGAATCCTCGTAATACTTGGATTTCTCGCAATCGCTTTACCAATTTAATTTCGTCAAAATACTCTGAGAATTTTATAGGTATGGTAGTTTTAACTGTTTTAAAATATGGATCGTCTACGTCTGAGCCACAAAAGGCTTTATACTCATTAATGATAAACCAGTCTTCTGTTATTTCACTATTCACCTCTATATTAGCAAACCGCTTTTTTGCCTCTTTTATAAATACATCTTCATCGCAACCATATTCTTCGTGTATATTCATACTTTTATAAGCAGAGGCAAGGAACATATCCCAAAATTGGGGTAATTGTGAAAATATCATATCAATTGCTGTATAGTGTTTATTAATAGCTTCTTGAGCCACATTACTCCAGGGTGGAATTGTTAATGCACTCATTTTTACAGGATAATACACATTATTTGCACTTCTCTGTAAAACTCTTAGTGATGCACTACAATGTTCCGGATCTTGATACCCTTCACCTAACCATGGCATCTTTCCAAAACATTTAGAACCTGCAAGAGCATCTTTCCTCATGCAATCCTCCATTGTTGTCGTTGCATGACATGTTGTACAAGATATAGTTATTGCATCCAAACCGCCTGTGTTCCCTTTATATTCAAGCATTAATTGTGGATTATCGCATTTCCCTTTATTTCTATGTGCCCACCATACATATGGGAAATCCTCAATATGTCCATTTGGACATGCTGCTATAAATCTTGAAGGAATTAATTTAGCACCACAGGAATTACATTTCAATTGAGAATTTGTTTTTTTCTGTGATCCATTTGGTGAAATACCAATATACTTATAATCGTCTAAAACATGGCATTCAGGACAATAGTAGAATCTAGGGAAACGGAAAATCGGTATTGTGAATGCCTTATTTAGATCTCCAGCATCTTTGGGCGATGATACCTGTACGAAAAATTCTTTTCCAAGATATAGTTCAAGATCTTTTTCATGTATCTTCAATTCTTCGTTTAATAAGTTTATATGCCAAAAGTTTTGTCCTGACATAATACCTGAAATGCGTGGGAAGTCACCTAAAGCTCCGCACCCATAAGAATTTATAATTTGTGAACGTCTTAATTCACCTGCTAACTTTGCAATCTTAATTCTTGGTGGCACAATTATCACTCCTCTGTAGTAACATTAACGGTAGTTTCAACACTTCTCATAGAATTCATTATTCTAAATCTACTATCTTCCTTGTAATCTGGATCAAATAATGTTTTTTCTGTCTTCAAATAATCCATATACTTTAATTCCTTTGCTCGTAGAGAACGTATTTCCCACATGGATTCTATTTCATCAATTTCATCCATAACATTATCACATTCATCAGAATCAACTATTTGCACATAGTCATATATATACTTACGAATAGGAATAAGTTCATGCATGCTTTTTCTAAAATTTACTGCTTGAGCATTTTCTCTCAATTGTGGAACTAAATATCTACATAAAATAATATATAAGGCCTGTAAGGCTCTGTCCCTTGCTCTATCCGAAAAAGGTGTCAAACTTGTAGCCTCTACAAACTTATAAAAAGTTTCATGATACTGAGTGAATTGTTCATAATGAGATCGATCTCTGGATTTTGACTGATTATATGTTGTAACTACTAATCCTGGCGTCTCACGACCAACTCTACTAGTTGCCTGAATATACTCAGTAGTTTTCATTGGTTGCCCTACAACGACCATACATCCAAGTCGTCCTACATCCACTCCAACCGAAATCATATTAGATGCTAGTAGAAAATCAAAAGGTGTTGTACTTCCATCTTCCTTATAAGGTATCTTTAATTCAGTTTGAATTACTTCACCGATATCTTCCCCACTTGCACGACTCGTAAGTTCTTTTAAATTATCATATCTTTGCTTTGCTTTTATCATAGGATACTTATTAGAGAATTTACTCTTTTTAAGATATAAATATCTGTCTTGAATATCATCTACAATTCTGACTATTGCCCCGCCAAGTTCTCGTAATGTATTAAAGTATCCTGTTAATGTCCAAAATGAATCAATCACTTTTTCATTATATCCCAGTTCTAATAAGTATCTAGTTGCAAAAAGCATTGATGACATTACTCTAATCATCATTGTAGTTGGACTTGTTCCAATCGCCATACAACCCATATACTTTCTAGCTGGTTTTTCTTCTTCAGTAGATATTTCGGCAAAAAAAGAATTGTTGATATTTATACCTTGAGGTGGGAATTGTGTATATTCCGCTGCATATAATGCCTTTATTTGTTCCTTTGCATTTCTAATAGTAGCTGTAGAAGCAATAACTTTAGGCCTAACACTATTTCTTTCGCATATTTTAGATATTGCTGCTTCATAGATTCCTGTAATTGTACCCAACGGCCCTGATATCAAATGTAATTCATCTTGAATAATCAATTCAGGAGGTATGCAGCCATCTTCGGCTCCTATAATAGCTCCTGATTGCACATTTGATGCTAATTGAGCAAATTTATCTACCGTTCCAATTATGTAAGTAGGTTTATGCGCATATATTTCCTCATCTATCATATAGACAGGAAGACCCTCTTTAAACTTGCATTTTATGCTAGGACATTTAACAATCATTCTTTTCATAGCAATATCTACTGTATAATGATTTTTTTCGATTTTACTTCCACACCAAGGACATTTCTTTAATTGTGCAGGATTGCTGGAAGGGTGTTGTTCGTCACTTCCTCCGTTGAGTATTATCTTTGCTTTACTCAACTTATTAGGTGTCAAATCAATCCCTGCCCACAATCCTATACCAAACGGATTACCTTGCATTCCAATTTCTTGTCTAATTATCTCACAGGCACAGATTAATGCCGAAGCTCTTTCAAATTGTTGAAAAGAGAGTAGCCTAAGTGTATAACGCATGATTACTACTACGCCTTTATCCAATTTTTCATTTCTAATTCGTCTCAGAAATATTGAAAATGCTGCTATGCCTAGATATGCTTCTGTTTTTCCACCCCCAGTAGGAAACCAAAGTAAATCTACATTTTTTCTTTCTATACTATCTGGGTATGTAAATGAAGCAATTTCTTGCAGAAAAAACGCTAATTGGAATGGGTACCATGTAATTTCATCATCACTTTTATCTATCCCATTATTAATGAACATTTGTTTTCGTTGCATATACATTGCACGATTTGCTAATTTAAATGACATAAAAGCATCTTCATCTTTTTCAAAACATTTTATAGAATTTTGGATTCTATTTTTTGTATCTATACATTTTGAAATATTTTCTCTGGCTACCTCATCGTATTGTCTCGATAGAGTGGATACTTGTTCTTCATTTTCCTGTATCCACTTCTCATATAAAGTAATAAAATTTTTTATACCATCTATTACTTTCTCCTTTGTCGCATCCGAAATGTATTTCATAGAAAGTATAGGATGTGAAAACATAGCGGACGGTTTCATTTGCAATACGTTATATATAGGCAAAAAGTCTGTTTTTATTAAACTCACATCATTTTTCTCAGAAACATCCCATGTAACGGCAGTGCCATGGCCAGCTGCAAAGTTCTTCACTTCATGATAAAGCATATTCAATTCCAAAACCTCTTTATCTTCTTCGAGTAATATATTACGTCTTACATCTAAAAACGAGTTTTCACATAAAGACCTTATTATTATTTCAGGTTGGAAAAATGTTTTTGCTGATTGCTGAATATTCTTATGCGGCAGAGCCGCAGTTCCGGTGTGGCGTGAGCCACCAGTCCGGAACTACAGAGCCACCACTTACTCACTAATTGTTTTGTCTAATCCATATACTTCTCGCATTGAAATATCTT
>Ga0209511_1003597_pt1 | contig 11789 bp, 10 predicted proteins | sample SSSSmetaG_FD_184141 | JGI IMG/M metagenome (GOLD analysis project Ga0209511, IMG submission 184141) | Glacier valley bacterial and archeal communities from Borup Fiord, Nunavut, Canada, to study Microbial Dark Matter (Phase II) - ​SSSS... | ecosystem: Environmental > Aquatic > Freshwater > Ice >... | reverse complement strand
AGCAGCTAGACAGCACCGGGCTACTGTACTACCATGCGCGCTACTACGACCCAGGGCTGGCACGGTTCGTCAGTGCGGACAGCATAGTGCCAGGGATGGCGATGGCTGCTGGTGGGTTCGGGGCAATCGGCGCGAACGAATCGGCCTCGATGAAGGGGCTGACGGTGGACTACCACGAAACTGGCTTTGCTGCGGCTGCAGGCGGCGAGAACGCCATGACCTTGCACAAGGGCTTCTACTTCCAACTGAGCAACGACGATAAGCAGCAGGCGAGAAGCTCCGCTGGTCCTATAAACCCGCAGGCACTCAACCACTACAGCTACGTGCTGAACAACCCACTGCGGTACACCGATCCCACTGGACACGGCTACGTAGTTCGTCCTGGTGCATATAGTAACTTCCTGCGTAAGTACAATCGGGAGGCTAACAACATAGCGGGACTGGCAGAAGCCAGTAGGTATAGCATCAGCAAGCTCGTAGACTCAATCGGCCCTTTAGTTGCGGATGCTTCAGATACAATCGTTGCTGTGCATTCCAATGATGCACAAACCAACTCATTAGTTCGCGCAGGCTCTCAACGTTCTTGGCATAACCTCTGGTGTGTCACCGCAGCGGGCCAAGATACTGCCGCAACTGGCCGCACTGACCAAGACAGCAACAAGCAAGCCCAAAGCGTCTACTACGATAAACCGCTTGCGCCCTTTGAGCTTCTTGGCCTCATCGTAGCCACTCTCGCTGGTACTGTGCGCCACCGTCTTAATACTTTAGCTGTCAACGTGTACTATGCCAAAGAGGTGCTGTTGTTTGCTGCACAGCGTCCACTCTGAGAGTTCGTGTTTCTGTACATACAGCGAGAGCGAGTCCAAACAGTTTATAACGAATAGGAGCCAGGCGATGAAGAACACGAAGCCAAGACTGCTTCGCAGACTGGGTGTTTTTGCAGCACTAGGGCTAATAGTTTTTGGCGTTGCTACTTTCATCCTAAGGGAACATATTACTCTTAGCTTGGGAACACTCAAAGTGTACTCGCTGCGTGGATTGTATAACGTTTCATCTAACGAAAGCTGGGCAGTAGGTTGGAGAGGAGTAATTTTGCATCGTGTAGATGATAACTGGTTTGTCATACATCCAGATGACCAGAATTACGAGTTGAAAGACATTTCTATGGTGTCAAGCCTTGAAGGCTGGGCGGTTGGCGGAAGTCACACAATCTTTCACTATGTGGAAGGTAGGTGGATTGAAGTAGAACTGAGTGGTATCTTTGGACCTGATGTTGTGCAACCCCAAGCTATTTCGATGATTGATGAAGATAATGGATGGATTGTAGGAGGTCAAGGTATTGTCCTCCACTACAATAATGGTTTCTGGTCAAGATACTCTAGCCCTGCCAAACAGAGCCTCACTAGTGTCCAAATGCTTTCTGCGAAAGAAGGTTGGGCTGTAGGATTGGGCGGCATCATACTGCATTTCGTAGATGGTAGTTGGTCAACAGTAGATAGTCCAACGGAGAACACGCTAAACAGCGTCCGTATGATTTCGAGCAATGATGGCTGGGCAGTGGGAGGAAGTACCGTCCTTCACTTCAAAGAAGGGAGATGGACTGCACTGAAGGACGTTCCTGATATAGGGTATAGATCTATCAGCATCATTTCGGCGGATGAGGCTTGGGCAGTGGGCGACAAAGGGATAGCTCATTATTCGTCTGGACACTGGACACAGTCACAAGCTTCACCTTTCTCTGGCCTAAGCGCAGTAAGCATGATGTCGGTTAATGAAGGTTGGGCCGTCGGGTACAATGCTATTCTTCATTTCCGAGATAACCAATGGATTAGTATTCCAGTATCAACTCCAGTATCTAAGTCACATTGATACTAGTTGTCTGGGGTAACACCATCTTTAGACCACAAAGAAGACTTGTTTGAGGTACAACCTTTCCTTCCTAGTAGTTAGTTGCTCGCTGCACCAAGTATACTTCCAGCCGAAATGTAGTAGTGAAGTGCCGGGTGTAATCGTTCGTGGTTGTAGAAGTGTAGATAGCAGATCATTGCCTGCCGCGGGGTAATCACTGGCTTCAGGGGCGATACCTTCCAGCCGAACAGCAACACGACGCAGGGGCAGTTCGCCAAGATCGCCAGCCTCGGCTTCGCCCTACCTGCCTTCACCCCGGCTGTGCCGACCTTCAGCGACGTGCCAGCAGGCAGCGTCTTCTACCCCTACATCGAGGCAGTGGCTCATGCCGGTGCAGTAACTGGCTATCCTGACAGCACCTTCCAACCTAATGAGCCAGTCAGCCGCGCTCAGGTAGCGGTGATCACCCAGCGCGCTCGCCGCTACGCGCTACTAACCCCCACCACAGCCAGCTTCCAGGACGTGCCAGCAGGCAGCTTTGACTACCAGGCGATCGAGACGTTGGTACACGAGGGAATTATCAGTGGGGCAGCCTGCTCTGGTACCAGCGGGCCACTCTGCTTCCGACCCAACGACTTCAGCAAGCGTGGCGAGTTGAGCAAGGTGGTACGACGAGCCATTGGCGTGCTACCTTAAGCGGTACCCTGCTGAGAAGGTTGCAAGGTAAAGGTAACGTGGATTATCGCTACCATTTGGTAAAAGGGATGGATAGCAGAGAGGCCCGCCGATGGTGGCGGGCCTGCTTGTTGAGTTGATGCTAGGCATTGAGCAGGCGGGTCAGGGCAGCAACCCGCCTACGTTCGCGGTCGCGGATACACCCTACCCACCTTTGTGTTCCACCGTGATCGTCAGCCCGACATTGGCCGCAGCATCTAGCTACTTCAGCTTGTTCGCCAGGTAGTTGCGGAAGTAGGTGAGGTACTCCGCCTCGGTGTTGGCATTGGTGAGGAGCAGGCTGCGACCCACGATCACCATCGGCGTGAACGGCCCGCTAACATTGGCGGGCTTATTGGTCGCCTTTGCGATCAAGTCCTCCCCTTCGCTCAGGTTCTGGTTGATCTGCGCCTCGTAGGCGGGCGATTTGTCGGCAAGGCAGGCTTGTATCTTGGCCAGATCAGACCCGGCTTGCTGGGCGTAGCTGTTCCAAAGAGCCTTTTTGTCGCCGTTCACTCACTGCTCCTGCTTGTCATAGAGGATGTCGTGGAACTTCCAGAACTTGTCGTCACCCTGTTCGCGCAAGCACAGCAAATAGATCGCGGCGCAAAGTCAAAGCGAACGAGGAGTGTAGGCTGGCGATTAGCTGGCTACGCTGCTCAGTCAGTTCACGAACATACATCGGTGGTTGCATAAAGGGTATTTTACCAAACCCAGTAGATTATATGCACAGACAGAAGCAGAGGGAGCTTTGTTACATATCGTCGGGGTCGTCGTGCCACTGCTTGCCTGCGACCGCGATCTTCAGCACCTTGAGGCCGAGCAGAGCGCACTTCAGGCGGCTGGATGTGGGCGTGATGCCAAGTTCATCCAGAATGTCCTCCTTGCCCAGAGCCTTGACCTCGGCGACGGTCATGCCCGGCACGATCTCGGTCAGGATGCTAACCGCCGCCTGGCTGATCGCGCAGCCAGTGCCGTCGAAGGCCATGATGCTGATCTGGCCGTTGTCGAAGCGGAGGTCAACCCGGATGCGGTCGCCGCAAGTCGGGCTGAAGTCCTCAAAGCTTGCGTCGGGGTCGGGCAGCGTACTGCCCAGCGCGTAACCACTGTATGCGGAGGGTGTCCGATCCCGCTAGGTGCGTAGCCGAAGCCGCTGGGGTTGGCGAGGACGTAGATCTGCCGCCCGGCAAGCTCCGGGTAGAGCATGAGGCCACCAACGAAGAACTGCACCGGCGCACCGCTATTTTCAGTAGTGCAATCACCAAATCTTTGTCTATAGTTAGGGGCAGGTGGCAGCCCGCCCTGCCGCACAAGAACCGCTTTTATTCAGCAGCGTGATGTGGCCTAAACTTGCTAGTTGCACCATTAAATCTCCACCTTGAGGCTGGCTGGGACGCTAGTCAACTCGAACATCTCTCCATGCGGCACAATGGTGATCTGGCCGAACTCCTTCAGCAGCATCCGGTAAGCGGCTTCGACCGGGCGGGGACGGCGTTCGAGGTCGTAGAGGCCGCAGGCACACACATTGCCCTTCTTCTCCGCCAGTTCGCTGTCCCAATCGATCTGGTCGATCAGGCTGTACCAGGTAAAGCCTAGCACCGGCACGCCGTCCGCCCGCATCCGCAGTACGTTGGCCCACTGCTTCCACAGCCAGCCGGGGGCTTGCTGCGGGTCGAAGGTGTTGGTTTCAGTGTGCATCACTGGCTTGTGGTAGCGGTCAAAATACTCGTGGGTGATCTGGTACCAGCCCAGCACATCCTCGGCGGATTGCATATTGCCGTCGGGGGTTCGCATCTTCTCGTTGCGGCCATAATAATCGTTGCCCATGATCTGGTAGCCTGGTGGCTCACCCAGCATGAACCAGTCGTACTCCTCGCGGCTCATACCGTAATCGAGCAGGTAAGCGTAGATGTCCGCATCGGGCTGGTGGGCATAGAGGAGGTCGAGGGCAAGGAAGCGGGCCTTGTTCGCCAACTTCAGGTCTGCCCCCGGCTCGGCTCGCAGGTCATGGGTGTACTCCGCGCTCTCGCTCTGCACCACCACCAGGTCGGGCCGTTGGGCCGCAATCGCCTGGGTGCCCATGATGCTGGCTGCCACCAGGTGCTTGAGGGCGGTGACGAAGGCGCGGTCGCTCTTTAGTTGCTCGTTCCACAAACCGTCCTTTGCGCTGACGCGGGCGGTGACGTAGATTTCGTTGATCGGGGTGTAGAAGCGCACCCAGGGATAGCGTTCGGCCACCGCTTTGGCGTAGGCGGTAAAGTGGATCGGGAGTTCCGGGTTCTGGAAGCTGCCGATCCAGTCCGGCACGCCAAAGTGCAACAGGTCGAGGATCGGGGTGATCTTCTGCCGCTTCAGTTCGTTCATCGCCGCATCAGCAAACTCCCAGTCGAACTTGTTGGGGCCAAGCTGGATGCTGTAGTAGGGCAGGCCGTAGCGCAGCACGTTGAGGCCGAGGTCTTTAACTAGCTGGAAGTCTTCCTTGTAGCGGTCGTAATGCCCACACTCGGCCAGTTCGTCGCGGCGCACTTTGCCGTGTTCGATGGTCGGGTACGAACACTCGATCCCGGTGGCGAACATGAAGTTGCGGGGGCTGGGGCTGGGTAGCCCGCTGCCCTTGCTGCCCGCCGCCCCGCCGTATTGGTCGCCAGGGTAGCCGTTGGGGTACTTGTCCTTGATGATCTTGAGGAAACTTTTGCTTGCCATAGTCAAGCCTCTCTGCGCTGAAGGCGCATAAGATAACGGTCACCAACCCGCAACGCCAACGCCATGATCGTGAGGGCAGGGTTGACACTGAGGGCCGAGGGGAAGATCGAGTTGTCCACGATATACAGGTTGGCACTGTCGAAGCTACGCCCATCTCCATCCACCACTGCGTTGCTGCCGTCCGCCCCCATGCGACAGGTGCCGATGGTATGGGCTGAACGTTGGAACGTCCACAAGTCGTGTCCACCGGCTGCCGTCCAGAGAGCGCGCATCAGACTCTCGGCGTGCGCCTGCATCTTCCGCTCGTTCTCGCCATAGCTGAAGTAGATGCGCGGCTTGGGCAAGCCGCGCCCGTCCAGTTCGTCGCTCAGTTCCAGGTAGTTGCCGGTCGAGGGCAGGCACTCGCCCAGGATGTTGATCCCGGCGACGTGGTTGTAATCCAGCATACGCTCACGCAGCCCCTCGCCCCACAGCCCCCGCCCCCGACTCAGTTGCGCGGCGTAGGTAACGGGCATTACCCCGATGCTCTGCAAGACGTAGCCACCCGCAAAGCCAGCATCGTCCGGTCGGTGGTTGTCTTCGGAGATGAGGCCGCCGGGGATGCCCTTGTAGGGGCGCACCTCAGCGTCAAACCGACCCCACACCTGGGTGCCCACATGGGCCATAAAGTTGCGCCCAACCTGTCCGCTGCTGTTCGCCAGCCCCATCCTTAGCAGCAGGCGTGGGGTCTCGACCGCCCCGGCGCAGAGGAACAGGGCGCGGCAGGCTTGCCGCTGCTCAACGCCATCATGCACGTAGACCACGCCCGTAACCTTACCATGAGCGTCCCGCTCGATCTCGGTGACGAAGCACTCGGCCCGCAACTCGGCTCCATATTGCAAGGCGAGGGGGATAAAAGTCACATCCATGCTGGCTTTGGCCCCCACACTGCACCCCGCCTGACAGAAGCCCCGGTTGGTACAAGCTGGCCGCCAACCGACCCCCGGTTGGTAGTATGACCCTGATAGGGCTGCATTTGCCGCTGGGCTGGTGCGGATGCCGAAGCTGGCGCAAGCACGCTGCATCAGTTGCGCCGCGCCGTTGAGCGGCAGGGGCGCAAGCGGATAGCCCTTTGTGCGTGGTGGCCCCCAGGGATAGGGGGTAGGGCCGCTGATACCGAGGAAGGTTTCCAGTTCCTCGTAGTAGGGTTCGAGGTCGGCGTAGCTGATCGGCCAGTCGCAGCCAACCCCGAACTCCGTTCGCAGGCGGAAGTCGTTGGGTTGGGCGCGAGGGGTGTAGGCGGTGTAGTGTAGAGTGGAGCCGCCTACGCCGATACCAGAGTTGTTGCGGCCAAAGGCGGTGGGGTTGTCGCCCGCACTGAGCCGCTCGTCGGGCCAGTACAGCCTGCCCTGCGCCCGCTCGTCGGTGGCGAAATCGCGCTCTGGCTGCCACTGCCGCCCCGCTTCGAGGATCACCACCCGCAGCCCCCCCTCCGCGAGCCGCGCTGCAAGTGGTGCGCCACCTGCCCCGCTACCGACCACCACCACATCCACCGCTTGATTAGCTGTTGTACTCAGCTTATAGATTAGTGGTTGCTGATCGGTAATTTCTCTGGTTTGGGGGGGGATGGGAGTGGCAGGGAGCGGTGGGGTGAAGGGTGGGGATGGCAGGGGACGGGGTTCGCGCTCGGCTAGATCGGCGGAGCTTTGGATGCTTTGCGGGCGGCGGGCATCATGTGGGGATGGCAGGGGACGGGGTTCGCGCTCGGCTAGCTGGTTGAGGCCGATCTGCTGCCAACCGGGAGTATCCGCCATGCCAACGTAGCCGATCTCCTCCTGCACCAGGGGATGACTATAGTAGATCTCGGTCAGTTCGGCTAGTAGTTCCTCGAAATAGCGAGCAGCGGGTAGCCGCTGCCACGTATCCCCCACTGGGTTGCCGTCCTGCACTAGCCGGATCACCGCGTCCTGTTGGTCAGCAGTCAGTTTGGCAAAGGGGGAGCCATACTGTGCGGCAGCTGTCTCGTCCCAGCCCTGCGCCCCCAGGCGGTGAGCGTCAGCATCTGGCGGCATGGTGTTATATCGCCAACCGTCCCGATCCCCATCAGCCAGGCAGCGATCAAGTTCAGCGATCTGATTGATGCCGTAACCCTCGGCGGAGGGAAAGAGGCGAGCCGCCAGTTGACGCAGGGTGTCGGCTTCAGGTTGGCTGAAGAAAGCAGGCTCCCAATCGTCGCTGCGCTTAAGGCGAGCAGTCAACGCTGCTCTGGTTGGCTCTGTCACCAGGTTGCTGCCTAGCAGCGCACGCACGGTGCCAACCGGGTACTTTGTCTCAGCCATCTTACTCCTCGGTCGCCAGGCAACTTGTGCTACTCTATTACCGTGTACTATCTGCTATCTATATACGCGAACAGGAGCGGCACGGATCAGGTTTGCCACCTCGTTCGTCGCTTCCAGCGGCAAGAGATGACCGCTAGTGGGTACGATCTCCAGATGAGCGTGGTTCAGGTGCGGCATTACTTGCTGCTCGATCAGCTTGCGGGGGATGGTCTGATCTCGTTCACCGCTGACTACCAGGGTCGGTATGTCCAGCTTGCCTACTGCCGCCGCGATATCCTCCCGGCTGCCAACTTCCAGCCAAGCAGACCAGGCAGCGGGGTCGCAGCGCAGGTTGTCAGCAATAGCCTGTTCCAGCAGCGGCGTGGGCAGGGGGTGGGCGACGATTTTGCTGATCGTCTGTTTAGCGGCAGCCCGTTGACCATGTGTGGTCAGCAGCCGTTCGCGCTGATGTGCTGCTATCGGCTCCGGGGTTGGCGGTGAAGGGGCAAGCAGGATCAGCGATTGCAGGCCAGCCGGGTGCTGGGCAGCGTAGGCGAGGGCGATCTTACCGCCCATCGAGTGCGCCACGATAGTGTACCGCTCAAGCGCAAGTGCAGCAACCAGTGCGCCGAGGTCGGCCACGTAGGCGGCAAGGTCATAACTGGTTGCCCGCGAGTTGCCGAAGCCGCGCAGGTCGGGGGCGACACATTGCACCTCGTCACCCAACGCAGCGCAGAGTGGCTGCCAGCTAAGACTGCTACCGCCGAAGTAGTGCAGCAGGATGAGGGTGCGGCTGCCCACACCCTGCTGCTGGACGTTAATTTGTGAGCCGTTGAGGGTTAGGTGCATGGCTGCCGATCCTGGTTGGCTAGCTGGACAGCTTGCCGCCGGTCACTTCCAGGATGATGCCAGTGATGAAGCTAGCGTCCTGCGAGGCGAGGAACACGTAGGCGGGGGCTAGCTCCTCCGGCTGCCCCGGTCGTTCCATTGCCACTTCATGCCCAAAGTTCTTTACCTCGTCCTTCGGCATAGTGCCTGGAATATTTGGAGTCCAGACCGGGCCGGGGGCAACGGCGTTGACCCGGATTTTGCGTTCGGCCAGGCTGAGGGCCAGGGCTTTGGTGAAGGCGTGGATCGCCCCCTTGCTGGCACAGTAGTCGATCAGGATCGGATTGCCGACCAGCCCGACGATGCTCCCGGTGTTGATGATCGCGTCGCCCTCATGCAGATGCGGTAGCGCAGCCTGGGCCATGTAATAATAGCCGAAGATGTTGGTTTCCAGCGTGCGGCGGAACTGCTCCTCGCTCACGTCCTCAAACTTCTCCTGTGCCATCTGGTAAGCGGCATTGTTGACCAGGATGTGGAGGCCGCCGTACTCCGCCACCGTCTGCTTGACCACCGAGCGGCAGAGGTCGGGCACGCGCACGTCTCCCTTGATCACCAGGCAGCGTCCGCCTTTCGCCTCCACCATCGCTTTGGTAGTGGCCGCGTCCTCGTCGTTCTCGTTGTAGAAGATAGCGACCTGCGCCCCCTCCATCGCGTAGGCAATTGCCACCGCCCGCCCGATGCCACTGTCTGCGCCGGTAATCAGGGCTATCTTGCCCACCAGCTTGCCCGCTGGCAGATAGTTGTCCAGACTGCTTTGCGGCTGGGGGTTCATCTCCAACTGTTTAGCCGGGTAGGGCAACTGCTGGCTGGGGATGTCCTTTGCTTCAGGTCGTTGCTCTTGATCTTGCATCCAATTGCCTCCTTGATATGCTGCGCTGTAACCTCTCGGCTTCTTGTTGCCAAGTAGGGCTTGCTAAGCCGCTTTGTACGGTGTAACCTGCTTGCCAGCTTACCACGTAGCAGCATACGAGTCAATTATCGCCACCAGGTAAAGGAAGTAGCCACAAGCACGACGAGGGCTGTCACCAATGAGGGTGGCAGCCTTTTTGTTCCCAGCCAGCAACGTATGATCGTCCCCTATAGCACCAGGGTCCTTATCACCTTGTTTGAGCAGACGATGGGTGACACGACCACTCCCTTACCCCTGACAGTTTAGCTTGGAACTAACAGCAGTTGGTAGCGGCACATCACGTTGGCAATAGCCAGTCATGGTCAGGCTGCCGCGAGTGGCTGACGGCAGCCTGGAGGCAAAGCGCAAGGGGTGGTAGCGGTCGGGGTAGACCGCCCAGCGCGTAACCGCTGTAGATCCCGCCAGGCTCGTGCGCTCACAGGGCTGGGCGTACTGGCTTGGGGGCAAGAGGACTACGGTGCAGCCAGAGCCGCCTTCGAGGAGAGCCAGCAGGTGAGCCAGGTTATGGGTGTCGCCGTACCCTGGCGCAGACCTTGCACAACCAGGGCAACCTGATGACCGAGATCGGGGATTACGCCGCTGCTTCTACTATCTATGCAGAGTGCTTGCAGATCAACCGCGAGTTGGGGGATCGCTTCAGTATCGCTGCGGTGCTGGCGAACATGGGGGCCGCAATGAGCAATCATGGCGATCAACAGCAGGCACGTGTTCTGTACGAGGAAAGCCTGACGATCCTGCGTGAACTGGACAACGGCTGGTGCATAGCGATGGTGCTGGACAACCTGGGCGAACTGGCCCACTTGGTGGGCGATTACGAACAGGCCCGCCGACATCTTCAAGCCAGCTGATGGGGTCGACGTAGGCGATCTCGTGGGTAACTGTGCCGATCTGCCGCGGCAGGTAGAAGCTGGACAGGTGGCCTCCGTAGGGGGCGCGGTCAAGCTGGCTGAACAGGGCAGCGAGGGTGGTGGTGCTGGACTCAACCGCCGACGTTGATCGGCTGGCCGAGCTTCAGCAGCAGCCCTACAACGACGCGCCCGGTGGCGACTTGGTGTTCGCGCTTCTTTCCCGCGAGAGTGGCAAGCTGGGTGGCAGGCTGGTAGCGGGCCTGGACAAGCAGCACCGTTGCCCCCGCTGCGGCACCTTCGTCGTCCACGCTGATGAGAAGATCGTAAGCTCGCGCCTACGCTGTGACTACCGTCCACTGGTAGCTGAGGATGTCAGCGCGAAGCTGGCAGTGCAACTGGCCGAGCTACTAACCGTAGTCTACCCCTACGACCAGCAGGTGCGCGGCCTGTGCCGGTCGCGCTACCTACTCGGGGCCGGGGAGAAGCAGGCTACCTTGCGCCTCAACGCCGTGCAAGCGGCGAAGCTGCCCGACAGTGAAGCTGACGAACAACCCGACTACCTACTGGATGAACAGGCTGACCAGGAGCCAACCACACCTGTGCAAGTCGGCAGCGACCCTGCACTGCTCACCGCCTGGCAACAACGCAGTGCTGAGGGTGAGGTGAGCAATACACCACTGGATAAGTTGCTGGATCAGCTTACCGCCGAACTTGTGCAGGTGTTGGCTGACAGCACCACAAGGGAGCAGGCCCGCCCGCTACTCACCGCCCTCCTGCGCCTGGCCGTCAGCTTCGACCATCCCCAGCGCGATGCGTTCGTGGCCGACACCACCTGCAAGCTGTACATTGCCAGCTTGTTCGAGCGCAGCCCCTACGGGCTGGGGGCTGAGGTGCGCCGCTCTGCCTGCGAACTGCTGCTCACCCTGCCGGTTGGTAGCAGCCTGCAAACCCGACTGGTACAGGAGCTACGCGCCGAGCCGCTGGATAAGGTCTACGGCAGCCCCAAGTCGCTGTGGGACTGGGTGACCGATGCCGTTGCCCGCCTTCAGCGCGAGGCTCGCTCCGACGATGAGGCTGACGATGAGCAGCCCGCTAGCGACGGCTTCGGTCATGTGCGGGCGGCGGCTGGGCAGGTCACGTGGCGCGGCTACTCCGTCGGCGACCCCGAAGCCGCCCGCACTGCGTTGGAGACACTCGTCGGCGCGGGCAGGTTGGTCACAGGCGAGGTCTGCGACGAACCGCTGTATGCCGCCACCGCCAGCCCCCGCCGCTACCCGCTGGCTACCTACATTGCCCGCTACCGCAGGCATCTGGTGGACATGGTGATCGTGGACGAGGCGCACGAGTACGCCGCTGAAGGCTCGGCTCAACGGCTGGCGGCGGGCAGGCTGATCGAGATGGGCAAGCCCACCATGCTGCTGACCGGCTCGGTGATGAAGGGTTACGCTTCTTCTTTGTTTACCAACTTCTGGGCGATAGATCGGGGCTTCCGCCGCGAGTACGGCTACCACGACCTGAGCCGCTTCGTGCAAACCTATGGCTACCTCAAGCGCGAGGTCAGCGTCGGCGGCAAGGATGACG
>Ga0209511_1003594_pt1 | contig 11796 bp, 9 predicted proteins | sample SSSSmetaG_FD_184141 | JGI IMG/M metagenome (GOLD analysis project Ga0209511, IMG submission 184141) | Glacier valley bacterial and archeal communities from Borup Fiord, Nunavut, Canada, to study Microbial Dark Matter (Phase II) - ​SSSS... | ecosystem: Environmental > Aquatic > Freshwater > Ice >... | reverse complement strand
TCTCTACTCGACGAATCAATCCCCACTAGAGCCACAGCACGATCAAATGATCACTGTGGCTCTAGTGTTTGTCAAATTAACCAGAGCTGAGAGAGGTTAGCTCCGTTCAGCATTCTCAGCAGATCTGTCGTAGGGAGCGATCGCCACTTGGTTTCGTGGCAAACAAAGTAGCCCTTCATTAGCTGAGTGGGACATCGGTTTAGCAGCATGTTCTTCTCCGTACTTGAAACCAGCAACGAAAACTGATGCAAGGGTAGATAGTAGAACACAAGCTGCGGCTGACAGGCGAACATTGATATCCATGTGGTTTCCTCAAAAGATTTGCAGGCTTTCTAAAGCAGAGATGCACCGATCGTCAGAAAGCGCCTGAAGAGAACAAACTTTGTGAGGAGAAAGTGCAATTCTTTCACTCGGCTTGCTCCCATCAGCAAGGTGAGAACTTGCTGTCAGACACCAGTCTAATAAACGCTAATAAGTACGAACTAATAAGCACGAACTAGTGAAAATTAGACTTAGAAGAGATTAGCAGGGTTTTGCAGAAAAACCCTCAGGAATCGAGTGTTGTCTGCGATTTGTAACAAAATTTTACAATATATTGACAAATTCATATGTTGCAGAGGTAGCACAGCACACTTAGATTCTGCAAGGCAACATTTACAAAACTTTATATTTTATTGACATACCTACTGAACCACAGCACAATACATATCCGAAAGTGCAATTCTTTCACTCGGCTTGCTCCCCTGTTGATGTGAGAAATCAATGGGGGGAAAGTCATTTTTGGGGTTTGTTCTAAAGTCAGTTCTAAAGGGCATTACATCGGATACTCCCCTCTTGGCTTTAGTCGCGCAAAAAGCTCTTCGGTGGGTTCAGTGGCTCGAATAGCTTCTCTGAATGAAGCATGAGAAACGAGCGCTAGGTAGCTCCAAGATATCCTTACAGATGCCTCTTAACTCAGTGTCGTCTTAAAGCAATTCAGCGACCTTTTAAGTTATCGTAAAGGGTTGCCATCATCGTGCAATGCCTCAATCGGTAAATTTCTTTTAGACTTAGTTCAACTCGTACAGTTTGTTATCTATGGACACTCAATCCTTTAACTGCTGATGAGTTGCGGCATATTTTACAGAATCAGAAATACCCATTTAGACTAACAAGTAATTAGTGCTACTTTCGTGCCCCAAATAAATTCCAGATCAGAAAATTGAAGAAAAGAATTAAGAGTTTGAATGGAAAATAAATCAACTTAACCACCGATCAAGAGTGTTAGTTGAGAACATTTTGGAGACGAGTAAAAACGCTGAGGGTCGTTAGAATTGGGAGCTAGCGCTTCGGTGATTCTCTCATAGCTGGAGCGGGTTGAGTGGGGCGATAGTTGGTAGATGAAGAGGTAAATAGCAAGCTGAAAAAGGGTAACTCGTTGCACGAGTGGTCTGACGACCTATTACCCTTTCCAGGCTCGTCAGGGGACACCCCTGAACCCCGTCCAAACATTACGCTCAATCCCGATGCTACGACCCAAGAAATCAAGACCCAAGAAGCCACTCGATCAAAAGCAAAACCACATCATCAAACTTTCTCTTAACTCACACCTTTATGAAGTGCTATCAAGTCGATCGAGAGCGTCTAGGACTCCATTAGCCAGTTTTTGTCGCACGGTTTTGGCAGGGTCACAGCCGCCCAAGGTTGTGCCCGAAATCAATTATGAAGCCTATCGAGAATTGGGTAAGCCACTAGGAAACCTGCATCAAATTCTCAGGCTTCTGTATGCAGCAAGAGACCAGAAAATAGGCATTCCTTCTCACACATTAGAACTGCTTGAAAGTGAATTAAGCGCTCTCAAACAGGTGAGGTTTGAACTGTTGGGAATTTCTTCAACTCATCCATCTGACAATGAACTTGAGGAGGAAGAGTGATTCCAAATGTGGTGCGCGGCAGTGGCTTTCGAGGATGCCTTGATTACGTCTTCAGCCAGCTAAAGACTCCTGAGGTGGTTGCCTCAAATATGTCGTCGGACGTGCCACGAGTGCTCGCACAAGAGTTCGGATTTGTGAGACGGCTGAACGAAAAAGCTACCACTGCGGTGTGGCACGTCTCTTTATCGGCAGCCCCAGATGAGCGCTTTGATGAAGAGCAATGGTCATTGATCGTTGAGAAGTTTATCGACCTGGTAGGCAGCAAGGCGACAGGGAAAGAGATTGGAATTAGCTCAGAGCGGAATCAGTTTATCGCAGTTCGCCACCAGGACACAGATCACGATCATGTTCACATCGTGCTCAATCGCGTCAATTACGATGCGGAGGTTTGCTACTGCAAGTGGGATCGCAACCGCACTCAAGAAGCGTGCCGGGAGATTGAGAAGAGCTTCGGCTTGGTGCAGGTTGAGGGCAAAACCAAAGGCGAGAAAAAGCCGGGGTCGTTAAATCGTCAACAAGTAGCCATACTCGAAAAGCAGGCGGCGTTGACGGGTGAAGTTGACCCTCGCTTGCAAGCTTATTACGACCAAAAGGAAAAAGGGGCAGAAGAGAGACGAGCTAAAAATAATTCACAGGGGGAGGTGGTAGAAGCAGTAGCAATAAATCTGGTTGATCCACAAGTTGAGTTGCCATCAAAAACAATAAACTCGACCAGCTCGACCGACGCAGACTCCACAAATGAACCGCCATCCGATGCTGCCGACGAGCAGCCAATAGAAATCACGATGCCAGTTGAGCTGCCGCCCCTGGTGGTGGTTGAGCTAGAGTTGGTCGCGCCAGCCGATGAATTGAAGGCAGTGGTTGAGCCGTTTAAAGTTGAGACACAGCCCACAATTGAACTAACTCCAGAACAGCAGCAAGCGGCTGACCAGAAGCAGTTCTACCAGAATCTATGGCTGAAGTTTAGTGAAGGCGTAAGGAAACCAACACAAAGTGAAGTGCTGATAGCGGTGGCAAAGGTCGCATTAGGACGGAAATACAGCCCTGACCAGACCCGTGCGATCGTGGGTCAATCACCCGCTATTCAGAAAGTGCTGAAGGAAAAGGGAACGAAAACTGCTTATGAAGCGGCGCAATTAGTGGTCAAAGAAGCAGAGATGAAACGAGAAAGGGAACGAAAGGAAGAAGGGAGATAAATCGATGGTGGGGGGTTTTGCCCTGCCACGCTCACGGAGGCATCTTGCAGGGCATCCTCAGAGGAGCTTTTTAGTGAATCTGGTTCCACTGGAAGGAGCGCAACGTCCACCGTGAATAGTGTTGCATCCGGGGAATATTGAATTAAGATCATGCCACCGGAAGTAACTCTGATTCCACTGGCGACAACTCAATATCCACCGGAGGCTGTATTCCGATGCCAGATAAAATCACTCACGCCATCATTGACCCTTTCCCAGTCAGCGGATTGGAAGAGCGATACCGATCCAAAGATGGGACTCTCCTCAAAAAGTCCGCTATCAACGATCGAATGAATGCGCTGGGGATTAAGTCATTTCCACAGCCAGGACAAGGAGCAAAACGTTTTATCCGCGCATCAGACGTCCTACGCTTGAATACGCTGGATGTCTACATTCACGAAAATGGCAGTATGACTGGCTTTCCAGGATTAATCGCTGTATCCACTGGAAATAGACCTGTATCCACTGCGAATAGCCCTATAGCCAGTGGAGATGACCTAAATGTACTTGAAGATGATTTAGAAATGTTTGACGAAGAGGAGTTGGATAAAGCACCTCAATCAAGACCTCCCACCCGCAAGAGAGGGCGTAGTGCGAGTGGAGGTCTAACAATGTGGCAAACCATGACCCAGATGTCTGTTCAAGATGCTCTTGGTCAGTTAGTCAAGCCACTTCAGAGCATCTTTTACCCGAACCATAAGAAAACAGAAGATGCAATTCGCACATTTGCTCTCGCAGTAAAAGAAGAGACGACCCTATCTACCTCTCAAATTGCAGATCTGCTAAGTGTTGGCGTAGGTGTCTTTTCTGGTAAAAATTCAGTGACTCGCATGGGCTTTATCTTCATTAAATCGGGTAAGGAAGGAAGAGAATCTGGGTGGGACGTCTTCAAGGCAAAACGACCTAGAATTGAGCAGGAATCCAGTCCCACTGAGGATTAGCGCCCAGCCTTGAAGACGGGTTTCCCGTCGCAGCGCCTAGCCCTGAAAGCGGGTTTCCCGCTGTAGGGGACTAGGTAAGAAGAGGACTGGGTAAGAAGAGAACATCCGGTGGAGATAGCTGGCAGCATCCACCAAGCGTAGGGCTGATTCCAGTGGATACTCTCTCGCTTCTCACTCACCCAGGTCGAGCGAGACGTGATCGCCACGCACCCAGCCCGTAGCTTTCGATTCAAACTTAACTCTGTACCAACAGTAGCCATCGTCTCCCATCGTTCTATTCATCACAGCAACCTCGTCTCCCGCATAGCCGATGTGTCGGGCGTAAGCTTGGGTGCTGGCATCGTCACGGACGTTGATTGGAGTCCCACGTTCTTCAGACATCAGCCAAGCATGATTGACCCCTCGATAACACCTTCGAGCCATGTCATACTGCCCAGGATTAGGAGCTGCTGCGCTAGAAAGGCAGGGAAGAATCGTAAACAAGGGGAGCGCGAGCAGCAGAGCAGTACTGGAAGTATTTGCAAGGCGAAGCTTCAGAGATTTCATGAGGTTTACATCGGATTATCTGATCAGCATTCCCTTAGTAATTGGACTAAAAACAACGTTTGTATATCAAGCTGCTAGATGAAGGTCTATCAGACCGTGTGGGCATTCGCTACTGACTGTACTTCTGCGGATGACAGCCTCTGTCTAAAACTTGACGCAGCGCATTAGATTGAGGTCGCATATTTCGGGCGACGATCCCATCTTTGCTCGAAACCTCTGTGAAGACCTGATTCTTGCAGTCACCGATCTCAGTCACTCCATCATTCCCGATCGTGTAGACGATCATGGGAGATCGCCACCAGCATTCGTCGGCACGAGGCAAATCGCCACACTGAAAGCGAGCACCCTGGAAATAGACCGGCTCACCTGTTGAAGCTTTGCCCACGTAAATTGGTTTATCTGCACCTTGAGCGAGAGCAGCCGCGCTAGATAAAAAAGTGACAAAAGCAGTCAAGGGAAGGGTGATGGCAAAAAGTAGCTTCAGAGATTTCATAGGATTCACAGCAGGTTCTGTGATCAGCATTCCCTTAAAGTGCCAGTGACATTGAGGTAATGCTAAAAGGATGATTTAGGGGCGATAGAAGTGAATGAGTTGATGTTAGGTGAAGCGTAAAAAGATGGCTAACAAATTCATAACGTTACGTTATACTTCTTGCTGGCTAAGGCATTCAGGCTTTTATCGGCTTTTCGTAACGAAATAAGATTGAAGACGGAATAACGTTACGAAATGATTTACCCCTGTTTTAAGCAGCTTCTGTCCACACCGTTTATGAGGGTTCAAGGAGTGGGTTAGACCCTGCTGATCTTGAGATAGGTCGATGGTGCTTTTGAGGTGAGGACTGATTGTGCCACACCTCCCCTGTGGTGGGTCCGTCTAAATTTAGGGTACGGTTTAGGGCGCTAAACCCTTGAAAAACCGTACTTTTGGCGTTGAATCCATACCCTAAACTTTATCCTGTGCTTTTACCCTGATTCGCCTCCTTTTCTCTGTTCCCAACTCGGTTTTGGGCACTCTAGAACTCAATAGATTGGTTCATCTAACGGTATCTCGCAGCGAATTCATGCTGTTTCATCGGGTTTTCTGTGAATACTATGGAGGAACCACCGACAGAACGGCATGAAGCCAGCAGACGAGCAGCGAATTCACCATTTTCTCACTACCTGGAAAGGCTCTCATGGAAATGAGAGAGCTAATTGTCCGATCTTCTTTCGCGATCTATGTAATGCATTAGGCGTAGCGGCTCCACCGCCCAAGGGAAATGTCTCTGGTGACCCTTACTGTTTCGAGAAGGAAATCGAGTTTTCTCACAGCGATCGCAAATCTACCACCCGGTTTGCTGACTTCTATAAAGCAGGGCACTTCCTGGTCGAGGCAAAGCAGGGCAGCGATCTCTCTGGCAAGGGTACGGCAAAGCGGGGAACGGAGACCTATCGCAAGGCAATGGAAAAGGCGTTCTTCCAAGCGCGGGCATATGTCAAACAACTGGACACAAAGCCACCGTTTCTGATGACCTGTGACATCGGCTCTCACTTTGAGCTGTGGATGGACTTTAGCGGTAGTTACGCGATCGGCTATGGAGCCAGGGAGCGGATTGAACTCGATGACCTCTTGAAGCCAGAGGTGTTCGATCGCTTTGTGGCAATCTTCACCGACCCCCAGAGTTTGAACCCAGAGAAATATCGGGCAAAGGTGACGCGAGAGGTTGCCGCAGAATTGGCAATCCTGGCGAAGTGGCTGGAAGGGCAGCAGCACGAGCCGCATGAGGTGGCTAACTTTCTAATGCGCTGCATCTTCACGATGTTTGCTGAAGATGTGGAGCTGCTGCCGAGAGAAGTGTTTAAGTCAGCCTTGAATGAGCGGTGGATTGCGGACCCTAAACGCTTTAAGCCAGAGATTGAGAACCTATGGCAAACCATGAATACGGGCGGAACCTTTGGCTTTGAGCGAATTTTACAGTTCAACGGCAGCTTTTTTGCGGATGCGACTGCGTTTGAATTGCCCAAGGAGCAGTTAGAGACGTTGTTTCGAGCGGCGGACAAAGATTGGAGCCAGGTGGAGCCTGCCATCTTTGGCACACTGTTAGAGCGTGCCCTTGACACCAAGGAGCGCAGCCGATTAGGGGCGCATTACACACCACGATCGTATGTAGAACGGCTGGTGCGTCCTGTGGTGATTGATCCGATTCGACAAGAGTGGCAACTGGTGGAGATGGAAGTCGATCGCCTGCTCATGCTGGAAGAGGGGAAGGAGGAGCCGACGGATGCCCAGAAGAAGAAGGCAGAGACGGAGATTCGCGCTTTTCTCAAGCATTTGCGGGAAATTAAGATTCTTGATCCAGCTTGTGGATCAGGCAACTTCTTGTATGTGACGCTGGATTTGCTGAAGACGCTAGAAGCTGAGGTGGTTCAGCGCCTGGTGGACGTGATGGGCGCAGTGCAGCTAGAGACTGAGCAGGTCAACCCATCCCAGTTCTTGGGCATTGAGGTCAACCCCAGAGCGGCTGCGATCGCTGAACTTGTCATCTGGATTGGTTACCTGCAATGGCACTTCAAACGCTATGGCACCACGCCACCGCCTGAACCTGTCTTGCAGAACTTCCACAACATTGAGTATCGAGATGCGGTGCTGGCATACGACGGGAAGGAACCAGCGATCGATGTGAATGGCAACCCTCGCACTCGTTGGGGTGGTCGCACGATGAAGCATCCGGTGACGGGTGAGGATGTGCCTGATCCGAGTGATCAAATTCCGATTTATCGCTACATCAATCCACGAGCAGCAGAGTGGCAGAAGGCGGATTACGTGGTTGGTAATCCGCCTTTCATCGGCAACAAACGAATGAAGTCTGTTTTAGGCGAAGGATATGTAGATGCTCTACGTGATGCTTGGAAAGGCGTTCCAGAGTCAGCCGACTTTGTTATGTATTGGTGGAACAAAGCTGCTCTTTCTACTAAATATGAAGCGCTCCAATGTTTTGGCTTAATTACTACAAACAGCCTGACTCAAAGCTTTAATAAGCGTGTTGTTGAGTCCAATTTAGGGGCGAAAGGAGCGCTTGTTTTTGCTATTCCAGATCATCCCTGGGTGGATGCGGCAAACGGTGCCCAAGTAAGGGTTGCAATGACTGCCTTCGCTCAAAGGATTGGCTCAGGACGATTAGTTGAAGTTACTCGTGAGATGCCTACTGATCAGGGAGAACAACATGTTGAATTGAAAGAGACGGTTGGAAAAATTAACTCAGACCTATCTATCGGTGTAGACCTTAATATACTTCAAAGACTGAGAGCAAACCAAGGTTTGTCATGTCCTGGCGTTCAATTATCAGGGCAAGGTTTTGTTCTATCGTCACAAGAAGTTCAGTTGTTTTCACAGAAAACTCGTGATCAATTAATTCGCCCTTACCTTACCGGAAGAGATTTGTCTCAGATTGCACGAACTCAATTTGTTATTGATACGATTGGGCTTACTGAGGCTGATTTAAGTTCGGGATTTCCTGATGCGTACCAGTGGCTTCTTGAGCGAGTTAAACCAGAAAGAAACCATAGTTCTCAAGCTGAATACGCCAGAAATTGGTGGCTACATGCAAAGCCACGACCTAAGTTTCGTGAAACGTTTGTAGGTCTTCAACGGTTCATTGGTACTTCTCGAACAGCCCGTCATCGAGTTTTTCAGTTTCTTCCTGCGACGACCTTGCCTGAAACTAAAGTTCTCATCGTTGCGCTAGACGATGCTGCATTATTTAGCATTCTGTCAAGTCGGATTCATGTGGTCTTTGCCAATGCTGCTGGAGGATGGCTTGGTGTGGGTAACGATTCAACCTATAACCACAGTATCTGTTTTGATGCTTTCTCTTTCCCCGATCTCTCTCCTGAACAGAAACAAAAAATTCGTGAATTAGGCGAAAAGCTGGACGCGCATCGTAAGCGAGTTCAGGCACAACATCCCAATGTCACGATTACCGGAATGTATAACCTGCTGGAGAAACTGCGTCAGGGAGAACCGTTTACAGATAGCGATCGCACTTACAACGACAAAGCCCTAGTCTCCACCCTCAAGCAAATCCACGATGACCTTGATATGGCTGTGTTTGAAGCTTACGGCTGGCAACCCGACCTTGGCGACGACGAGATTCTAGAAAAGCTAGTCGCTCTCAATGCCGAACGTGCTGAAGAAGAACGCAACGGCTTAGTTCGGTGGCTACGTCCTGAGTATCAGGCTCCTGGTGAGGTGCAAGTGCAGCAGACCCTTACTGGAGTGATGGAACCAGAGACAGTCGCGATCGCACCTGTCGAACAAAAAGCTTGGTCAAAGCTGCCGAAAGAACAACTCGCAGCTATTCAAGAACTGCTTATCACCAGCCAGGGTGAATGGACAGTCGAGCAGATTGCAGCACAGTTCAAGGGCGGTGGCAGAGCGAAGAAGGTGATCAAAGAAAACCTAGAACGGTTGGAATTCTTTGGCTATGTCATTTGCCGTACCGACGAAATGGGCATAACCCGTTGGCAGTTTGTCGAAATTCAGAAGACCGCTTGAACGCTCAAATAGCTGGACAGAGACTGTACGGAACTTGCTGGGGTAACTCAATCCGATTAAGGACAATTTCACGACTCGGAATTCTGACTGAGATTAATGATGGGCACGCAGCATAAGCGCAACACAAGCCACCACAAGTAAGCGTTGCCATCAGTGAAGAAGCCATTGTATCCTATCAATCCGTGCGCCATGTCGTTGCGAAGATTGGTGCCAAACCGATGAACTAGCAACCCTTTCAAGTCAAAAACGATGTCTTCGCCGAAAATTTCTACTAATTCAGGGCGACGGATTAAAACATTGATGTTATGTTCTTCCTGAATTCCTCGATCGTCTAACCCAGAAACGATGCACCCTTTTTGTTCTAGTAAGTACCGGATGGAATGCTCAATTTGAGGAATCAGCAAGTGAGTTGAAATTAAGAAATCTCCTCTGAGTCCATCTAATAATCCCCGTGCATAAATCATTTCTCGCCCCGCCGGGATGAAAGGATTGTTCATTACAATGAATGCAAAATCCTCCACTGATACATTGTGCTCTAGGTTGATCTGATATCTTGCTGGATTTACAACTCCACTTGCGTGAACCATCTGTTGATACACAGCATGTTTCAACATAGAAACTTGAAGTGCCGTCTCCGATTCTTCAGGATCATTCGAGATGATTGAGGGTTTGCGAGCAACAACCTTTCCAGTATGGCTGTGCAGAGTTTCAGATGTCATAAACTGTAGAGGATGATTGCGAAGTCCTTCCTGTACCTGTGATCGCAAGCTTTCTACACTAGGAGGAAAACCCATCAAGGCTAGCCGCATAATTGCATCCTTGAAGCTTTTCCCTCTCATGTGCGACAGAGTATGTTCCACTATGTTGCTAAGGTCAACCTCATGTGAGAACATTTTCATTTCCGACAATAGCTGAGGTTGATACTCAAGAAGTAACTTATGCAATTCCTCCAGCCGTTCTTTCACTCTCCCAACTCGTCGGTATGCCTCAATTGCTTTTTGAAGGCATGAAGCGGCTATCATGTAGCTCGGTGAGGGGTTTGAGACAGCGGCATCTGCCTCGCTTACATAAGTTTCGGCAATTTTCACTTGAACACGCCGTTGATTCTCTGTATCTTTTGCCAGTGCATACCACCGACCCGTGATATCCCAGTACTCCCGTGATCTATCCCATTGACTAGACAACTCAGCAGAGGTAGCAGCCTTTTCTGCGAGTTTGGCATACTTCGTAGAATCCCCAAAACGCTGCTCTTGCAAAAGTTGCATTAGTTTAGCTGAGAAATAGAGGGGGTCTTCCGCCTGGTATTTAGCTAGAAGGTTCTCCACGTACTCAATCACGTTTGCCAGGAAGGGCTTGTCTTTGCCTAGAGGAGCAGCGATACGAACTGCTCGTTGAACTCGTTGGAAAGGCGAAAACCAATGTTCGGGGTCTTCAAGACGCTGAGCAGACTCCAGATATGAGCTGATGGCAAGTTGTGCCATCTGAAAATCTCGGTTTCTCTCCCAAAGGATATCTGCTACTCTCGCTCGGAGTTCTGAGTCCTGGATGCTTGGAGCCAGTTCTTTGAGTAGGGTTAATTGCTGGTCGCTAAAGTCTTTGAGGATTACGCTGCGAGACCCATCTGCCATCACTGAAGATGGAGAAAACGGCTCACTGTTAGACTCGGATCTCAGCATAGGGGAGGTGACGTGTCCTAAAAACTCGTATACGTCTTGTGCCGTTGCGACTTCGTTTTCTGCTGCTTCAAAAAAGTGGTGACTGTATGATTCGCAACCTTTACGATCGCATTGCTCAATAATCTTCTCCCAATCTACTTGGCTCAACTCTTCAAGACTAAGAACGATTTCTGATAGCGCCATATAGCAGTACTTTGAGGTAGAAGTAGTTGTAGTACATTCTACCGCGTGATAGATCAAATGTTCTAAGTAAGCGTTCTCGTAGCCTTTACTGGCGTTCCCGTAGCTTTTGAACCAAAAACAACGCTAAGGAATTTGTGAGCAAGATCAGCGAATGATAAGTGGATGGAATCGGTCGAAAAATATACTACATAGGACGAGGACTAAGATTGGACTGAGTAGTACATCCAACGGGTGCGACCTCTACTTGATTTAGTAGGTCAAGCATGATATCACTGAGTGAGGCAACCAAGAGGTGGTGAGTATGAGCGCTCAATTGCTGAGTCAAGAAGGGACGCAAGTCAGGATAGAAGTGACGATAGACCTGAGTCATTCGCTGCTGACAAGTGAAGAAGCGATTCAGGAAAGCCTCAACGAGGCGGGTCGCACCCGCCACTACAGCCGCTCTTGAGTATCTGGACACCGACGGTTCAGCCATTGAGATTGCCGGAGAGGTGATGCGAACCAAAGGCAAGCAGCCCAAAGCGTATCAAACGCCCTACGGAGAAGTCGTGATTGAACGCCATGTCTATCAGCGCTCTGGAGGCGGGAAAACGGATTGTCCGCTAGAGCGAGCGTCTCGCATCATCATCACCTCCACGCCTCTGTTTGCGAAACAAGTGTCCTCGAAACTGGCGTATGGTTCCGCCCGAGACGTGCAGCGAGACTTGGCTGAGAATCATCAACGCCCGGTCGCCGTGTCCTACATCCAGCGTCTCAGTGAAGCGGTGG
>Ga0209511_1003592_pt1 | contig 11799 bp, 9 predicted proteins | sample SSSSmetaG_FD_184141 | JGI IMG/M metagenome (GOLD analysis project Ga0209511, IMG submission 184141) | Glacier valley bacterial and archeal communities from Borup Fiord, Nunavut, Canada, to study Microbial Dark Matter (Phase II) - ​SSSS... | ecosystem: Environmental > Aquatic > Freshwater > Ice >... | reverse complement strand
TCACCCGCGATAGTGCGAGTCGTACTGATGCACGCGCTGCAAAATCTCCTCAGCTACGCGCGATGGGTTGGAAACATTATAAAAGACCATCTGACCGCGATCGGCTGCCGTTTGGATCACCACATTACCCTCATTGAAAAAGCTGCCCCAAAAGCTCTTGATCTCGCTGGTCACGTTTTGAATCTGGCGCAATCCGGCTTGCATCCGTTCTTCGCGCAAGCCGAACGGCTTCCGCACAATGTCCACGATCGCTTCGGTGTCGATGATGTACACGTCCTCACGCCACGCAATATAGCCCCACAACGTCCAGAATGAAGTGATCGCCAACGAGACCAGAATGATCACCACAGCTACTGACGGCGAAACCGCATCGACTACCGCATTGTGCACGAACAGGCGCACCAGAATCAGGAACGCCAGCAGCAGACCGCCAAATAAAGGTCGCCAGATATGACCGAACATCACGATCCAATGCTTGCGATAGATAATGCGTGTGCCTTGAATAGTGCGCATCGCCGGAAAAAAAGCGCGGCCATAATGCAGCTCGGCAGGCGCTGTGTTTTGCATGGTTGGCGCTGGCGAAGGCGAATTCGTTGGGTATGGCGCAGCACCCATCGCAGCACGTCCGGTGCGGCTGTCTGGCGCATTCACGCGCTGCACTTGCTCGAAAATAGTGCGCTGTGCGGCCACCGGATTCGGTACTCGATCGAGCATCAGCGGCGGCTGATTGCCGGTTGTGGTCAGCGCGATGTTGCCGTAATTGAGCAGTTCCGCCAGATAGCCTTCGCGCACCAGATTCACGTTTTGCACGCTTTCCAGCAGCATTTGCGAGCGCTGTTCGCGTCCGGTCAGCAAGAAGTGTTCTTCATGGATCACACGCTGATCGGTCAGCATAAAGTAATCGTTGCGCCAATCCAGAAAATAGTAGAGCACTATCAGTCCCGGCACGATGAAGCCCACGCCGCACAACGACAGCGGAATAAAGCTGGCTGAGGCGGGCAAACGGCTGGAAAAAGCACTCAGGATCATCAAGCCGATGAACAACAGTGCTGCCCGAACAGTTTTGCTCAGAAACACCCACGAATGGCGATGTGTGTTCAGAATGATCGCCTCACCGCCGCCTACATTGGTGTTGACAATGCTGCTGTTCATCGTGGGATTTTGCGGCGCAGCAGTTTGAGTCCCAAATGATCGCTGCGTAGCAATGGGCTGCTGTGCATAAGGACGCTGTGTAACGGATTGCTGCGGCACGGTGGCCTGAGAAGCTGGCGGCGGGCGTGGTGACGATACTGGCAACGGCGCCGCAGCAATCGGCGTGCGGGGACGTCCGCTCAGCGCATCCTGAATATCAGGACGAGCGCGCAGGATCGCTTCCAGATGAGCACCCGACAGCATCAGCACAATGCTTTCCGCCGTGGCGATCACGCTCAATTCGCGCGGCGTGGTCGTGAATAGTGACGATTCGCCCACATATTCGCCCGCTTTGACTTCGCCTTGCACCACCGGCGCATTGCCGCTGTCACTGCGCAGTACCTGGCCGCCGCCTGAGATGAACAGGTACAGCGCGTGCGAGTTTTCACTTTGTCGATAGATTAATTCGCCGTTGTGAAAATGTACCTGCTGAAAAGCACCTGCCAGCACGTCAAGCTGTGGGGCGCTACAATTGGCAAACAGCGGCAGCCGCGTAATATGCGAAAGAATGAAGGGATCGGCCATGTTTGTCCTGCCTATGTTTGTCGTGCCTGTACGTGATCAAAAATGCGCCAAAGGTAGCGTTACGGTTAATCGTAGCACGCCTTGCGCTTTTTGGCAGCGGCTGAGCCGTTCGTGCGCCGTGCTCATATTGCTCGTCGGATTGAGCGGCTGCGCAGTCACGGCGCTGACTCCGACAGGTTGGCAAGCCCCGATCGCGTTGGCAGATACATCGCCACAAACACAGCCCGCATTATGGATAGGACACAAAAGGCAGATCGTGGCGGAACATTCACCGACGATCAACTTACTCACCAGTGGCAACCCGGCCAAAGCGCTGCCACTCGGCCATGATGTTCGTCAGTTGGCCTTATATGGCGGTAACGCTGATACCCTGCACATGACCTGGCTTGATCAGGCTGACCTTGCACATCCCACCGATACGCGTTTGTTTTCCGCCTACCTTGCATCCGACCTGACACTGCTGCGGGGTCCGACGCTGATCAGCACGGCGGCAACGTTGGATTATGCCGCGCTTCCGCTGCCTTCCGGCGCGCTGCTGACGCTGTGGTCGAGCCGCGTGCTATCCGATCCGAACAGTGCCGCCACGCTCACGATGCAGATCATCGATCCGGTTGGGCGACCACGCCCCGCTCGCACGATTGCCAAAAACGCTGCACATCCAGTGCTGGCAAGTGATCGCACTGGTCATATCGATATGGCGTGGCTTGAGCCGTTGTCAAGCCATCTATGGGCGATCCGGTTTTTGCAAATCACGGGTGAGCCGGACGAAACCAGTACACTGCCCACCCCCACATCGATCGGTTTGATTCAAGTCGAGGCCGATCACGCGCTCGAAACGTTCGCGCTTGCGACGGACAGCGCCACCGTTTATGCGCTGTGGGGCGAAAGTGACGTGCGTAATGCGGATGGCACGGTATGGGCACTCTCATTTGTGCCCGATCAACCCACACAAATTGTACAGTTTTTAGTCGCTGAGCACGCGCGCTGGCCGTCCGTGAGCGTGATGCCGACGGATACGCTGGCAATAGCTCTGACATTAAGCGATCAGGGACATACAGTACCCGCTGTCGCAATTGTGAACCATCAGCAAACCGTGCGGCTCGATCGCTTTGCCGAAACGGGTACGGTATCCCATACAATGCTCGCCGCTGATAGTAATCAGGTGTTGGCGTTGAGCTGGTTCGCCGTACAAGCGGACGGTTCGACGCTGCTCATGCTCACGCGCGCGATTAGTTCTGAGTAATAAGCATAAAACGCTTGTGCTATAATTCAGATGAAGCAAGGAAGCCGATTATCAATTATGAGTGATTACAGCGCAGGCGTCGAAGCGCTCCGCAAAGCAGGCTACAAGCTGACCAGCCCACGCCTGACCATCCTTCAAATTTTAGACGATAGCAACGGTCATCTCACCTCAACCGAATTATTGACTTTGGTAGAGCAGCGCGACCCGTCGATCGGACGTGCCAGCGTTTTTCGCACGCTCGATCTCATGACCAAACTCGGCATCATCTGGAGCAGCGTGCAAGGTGGATCGACCATTCATTATATGTCAATGCCCGGCGGCCACCATCACCACATTGTATGCACCAACTGTCACAAGCTGATCGAATTCAAAGAATGCCGATTGAGCACGCTGATCGCCAGCCTGGAGCAAGAGTACAACGTACAAATCGAGGGTCACCTGTTGGAATTATTCGGCGTGTGCGAAGATTGCCGCGTTGATGAGGTGCGCTAGTTTTTTTGGGTATCTGTGGCGCGATCCTGGATTGTTGTTATACTGGCAAACATGAATCCACTTCCCGTTGAACCCGCCGAGAATGATCCGCTGTTACCGTGGCTCGCCACCTGTAAGCAGCGCTTGCACGCGCTCGGCCTGGATGGGCTGCTTGGCGCGTTGTTGGATGCTGCCGCACCGCTCGCTCCGTTGGGCGCGCAACTGCTGTATGTGGCACAACCGACGCTCGGATTGGCACTGTCGCCGCGCGTGATCAGCCAATTGGCGGATGTGTTGGAAGAACCGGAGGGCGTGGCGTGGCTGCGCTGGCACCTGGGGCTTGACGAGGACCAGAACGAATCATGACGACCACCGTAACCGAAAGCCTGATCGTCTATTTGCTGCTGTTGCTTGGCGGTCTGTTCACACTGATCGCAGCCGTGCGCGCCCGTAATATTCCGCTGCGCCCAATCGCGGCCTATGAGCGGATGCCGATCGTGATCGATGAAGCGGTCGAGGCTGATAGAGCGATCCATGTGTCGTTTGGCAGCAGCGCCATTCGCGATGAAAGCACGCTGTCTGCGTTAGCGAGTGCCGAAATTTTGTATCACATGGCCGAGCGCGCCGCTATTGGCGATCGTCCTACGTACATCACGCTCAGCGATCCGGTCACGCTCGGCATTGCTCAGGATACGCTGCGCCGCGCCTACAAAGCGCGTAATCGGCTCGATCGCTACCGCCCGATTCTGGCGCGTTGGTATCCGCAGGGGCCGCTGTCTTTGGCTTTTGCGGCAGGCGCGGGCGAATCGATCATCGATGATGACGCCTCAGCGAACATTCTGGTCGGGCGTTTCGGTTCGGAATTGGTGCTGCTGGCTGAAAACGCGATCCGTACCGATCGCAGCATTATCGCGCAAAGCGATCGGATCGAAGGGCAAGCTGTCGCCTACGTGATCAGTCAGACGCCGTTGATCGGTGAAGAACTGTATGTCGGCGGCGCTTATCTGGGCGGTCGTCCAATGGCGGTGGGTGGCGTGGTAGCGCTTGACGTGCTGCGTTACCTGACCATCAGTGCCTTAATCCTGGCTGCCGTTTATAGCTTTATTACGGGGGGACGCTGATGGCTGCCAATCGCGGATCGGTCAATAACCTGAATAATCGACGCGCCCCGAATCCGAATGTCCCTAATGCGCGGCCACCACGCCGCCGCATCAGCCTTGCCACCGCAATTCTGTCGGCACTGGCAACCGCGCTGGCACTGATCACGCTGCTTGGCCTGGCTCCGCTGCCCGGCGTCCCGGAGTCGGCAAGCACGATCCTTTCGCAGTTGAGCAGCATTCTGATTCAACTCGTGACCGTCGTTGGCGCGATCGCCGTGATCATCGGCGTGATCAACCTGTTTGCCGTCCATTGGAACAAGCTCCGCGCGGGTGGTCGTGCCGCGCCATACAACCTGATCACGCTGCTTGTAGCGATCCTGATTGTCGTTGTACATCTGGCCGACCGCGCAGGCTTGCTCAAAGCGCTTGAGCCGGGCTACACAGCGGGGGATACGCCGCTGGTATCGATCACGCTGATGGATGCAATTCAGGTGGCGATCGAGTCCGCGTTGGCCGGACTGCTGTTGTTCTTTCTGGTGTACGCCGCTTATCGGCTGATGCGCCGCCGTGTGACGATCTGGAGCATCCTGTTCGTGGTCACGCTGTTGATCGTGCTGCTCGGATACATTCCGCTGACATATATCGGATTCTTGACGCCGATCCGCGAATGGCTGCTGCGAGTACCGGTCAGTGCCGGAACGCGTGGTATCTTGATCGGCGTGGCATTGGGTACAATCACGGTGGGCGTGCGTTTGCTGCTCGGCCAGGATCAATCGTTTCGTGAGTAAACGCCCAGACAGGTTACAGGTCAATATGCTGCAACTGATGACGCATGGCTATATACCACAAGGCACGCGAGGCTGCTATGCCCGATAAACGTCCGCCTGCTGATAATGAACAGGACGATCAACTGCCCGATTGGATGCGTGAAGCCGATCCGCCTGCTGATTCGTCCGCTGCGCCAAAAACCGACGCGCCGAAGCAAGGCATTACCGGCGCGCTGCCGTGGATGAATACACCGGATAAAGCCGCTTCAAATACGAACGCTGCATCGTCCATGAACACCGCTAACGATGTGCCGGATTGGATGCAGCAATCGACCGACGCCAATGCTGATATAAGCGGTATGGGTGATATTGGTCTGCCCGATTTTGACGATCTGGATTGGCAGGCAGCGATGCCCGCGAACATGGGTGGCGACCGTCCGGCCACTCCTGGCACCACCGGAGCGCTGCCCTGGCGACAGGGAGTCAGCGATCCGAACAGCGAGCCTGCGATCCCGGCGGCCACTGATATTAGTTGGTTGGACAGCAAATCGTCTGCGGCAGCGGAAAACGCGCCAAAGCCGTCTGAAAGTTCTACTGCGCCAACGCTCAAAAAGCTGCTGAATAAGTTGGCGCCGGAAGTACCTGCTTCACCGACAGCACCACCTGCCGCCGTGCCGCCGTCCGCTGCAACGACCGCCAGACCATCGCTTCGATCGTTGAAATCGATCGCTGGCGAACCGCCCGCCGCGCCGCCACCAGTCCAACCATCAGCCGCTGCGCCGCAAGCAGATATGTCGAACATGACGTATCCGCCCGCCGCGCCGCCACCAGTCCAACCATCAGTCGCTGCGCCGCAAGCAGATATGTCGAACATGACGTATGACGAGTGGGAGCGCAGCCAGCTTGAACGGGAACAAGCCGCCAACCGCGATCCGAATGACGCGCTGTTGGATGCTGTGCCGGACTGGTTCGAGAACACCACGTTGGATGCTAAATCACAACAGACGCCAGCGGACGCTTCCACCGATAACAGTCCGGCTGCATTTACGCCCGATTGGTTCGCTGGCACGGGTGAACCCGCAAGCGCCGCGCCTAGCTGGTTCGATGCAGCGGAAGTCACTCATACGCCGCTCAGCGGAGTGCCTGCCGAACCTTCAACCGCCGCACCTATCGCTAACGATCAGCCGGATTGGATGAGCGGCAGTTTGGGCGACGATACGGGTGGTGTCGATTTCGATGCGCTGTTCGGCACACCCACCGGAATGTCGCAAACTTCGCAGCTACCACAAGTATCAGCAAGCACCGAGACCGAGTCGGACAATGAACTGCTCAGCGATCCGTTGGATTGGATGAGTGACTTCAATTCATCCGCCGAATCAAGCACACCGGCTCAAACCGAGTCGGTATCCGCTGCGCCCGCCGAACCCATCGCGTCTAATTCGGCTGCGGATTTGCCGGATTGGATGCGCGATATGGGGATCGAGCCGCCGCCTGTCACCAATACGCCCATTCCGCGCAACCTGTTGAACCGTCCGCCCGCTCCATCGGCACAAGCTGAGTCATCTGCCACGCCGGATATTTCGGCTGAGGTGCCAGATTGGATGCGCGATATGGCGCCCGCCGAACCGACGCCGATCGCTGATCCGCAAGCGCTTGAATCGGCGCAGGATTGGTTCAGCGACGCTTCGGCCAGTGCTGAGTCGCCTGCGGAGTCGCTGACCCCTGGCGAGCTGCCCGATTGGTTGTCGTCCGTTGAACCGGGGCAGGCTGCGGCAGCAAATGCGCCCCGCTCGGCAAGCAGTGCGGAGGTCAAACTCGATCTGAAAGCCAATTTCAGCAGCAGCGATATTGACGCGCTGCTGAATATGCCTGCATCGCAAACGCTGATGGTGCCGCCTAAAGATATTGACGATCGGCTGGCATCCGCCGCCGTTGCCAATTTCGACGATTTGGATACCATTCTGGGACCAGCGCCCGAAATGCCGCCCGAAACACCGTCGGTCACCGCTGAGTCGTCCGAATCAAACGCGCTGCCGCTGCCGTCACGCCCGGCCACGGCTGGACAGCAAGCGTCAGCAAGCGGCGCTTTACGTCGGCTGACGCCACAGCAGCCCGCCATTCCAAACCCGATGCCAGCCGTGCCGACAATGCCGCAAGCGCCAGATTTGGCGCGGGCTGAAGTGCCGGAATATATCAAAGATTTGCGCGCCGGGCCGGTCGCTTTGAATATCGGCGGCGTACAGCGTGAAGTGGATGAAGCGCCGCTCAATCAGCTCTCCGATCAAATGCGCCAACTGCGCGATCGTTCACAAGCATTCAATCCCGTACAAAACGCACCGCCACCCGCTACAGCAGCACAAGCCGGATCACAATCCGAAGTACGGTCTGGTGTTCTGTCCGATTTACAGGGCACATTAGCCGCAGGGCCATCAGTGTTCAATGCCGCCGCGCTGCCGACAGCCGTCGCGCAAACCGTGATCAGCGATATGCAAGCGCGGCGGGTGCGGGTGGTGCAGCGCTTGCTCGATCTTGACGAGAACGAGACGGCAGCCAAAGCTGCCCCTGCTAAACAGCAAGGCGTGCGCGTCAAAATCGATCGGCTGCTGATCACAGTTGCGCTGTTGGCAGCGTTGATCATCCCGTTCCTGACTGACGCGGTGAACCTCGTTGCACTGCCCGATACGGCGAATCCAACGCCTGCGCAAACGGCTGTGTTTGGCGCGATGGACAGCCTGCAAAGCGGTCAGCCGGTATTGGTCGCTTTTGAATATGGGCCGACGGGCGCGGGTGAATTGGATGATCTGGCGCGCGTGCTGCTCACCGATTTGTTCAAAAAGGGCGCAAAGCCAGTGATCGTCAGCACCAATCCATCCGGCGTGATGCACGCGGAGTCGCTGCTGACCGTATTCGGCCATAACGCGGCCACACTGAACACGCTCAACCGTGCCGCTAAGCCGCTGGTGGCGCGTGCCGATTATGTGGTGCTGCGTTACTTGCCAGCGGGTGCAGCGGGCGTGCGATCGGTGTACAGCGCGATTTATCAGCGCGGCTTTCAAATCCAGAATGACTTCATCACCGATGTAGAAGGGCAGCCGTCCGGTCTGACGGACACCAATGTATCGGCGCTGGCAAAATCGCCCGTGATCGTGCTGGCCGAAACGCCCGAAGATGTGCGCAATTGGGCAGAGCAGTACCGCGCGTTAGGCGATGCGAATCCACCCAAGATTGTATTGGCCGTGGCTGCAGCTGCGGATGCTACCGCGCGCACGTACAGCGCATCACTGCCTCAAACGTTGATCGGCCCGTTGATCGGCTTGCGAGACGCGACCGTGTACCGCGCGATCCGCCAACCCGCGAGCACCAGCACGACTGTCAGCGCCAGTAACGACGTTAAGTTTGCCGATCAACGCTGGCAAAGCACCGGATTGGGTGCGCTGCTGGCAGGGGTCATTATTTTCCTGGGCAGCATGTTCAGCTTGATCCAGGCCGTCCGCCGTCGGGGGGTAGCGCGTTGAACGTTCCGTTCTCAAGATTCGTAGGGCAGGCAGCCGCACAAGCAGCGACAACATCGCCGCTTACGTTGTCGAATATCGCGTTGGTGGTCGCCGCTGTGCTCACGCTGATGATCTTCAGCTATTTGCTAGGCGACAACTTTCTATATCGTATCGCGATTCATGTGTTCGTCGGTGCGGCAGCGGCGTACATCCTGATCGTCAGCGTCGAGTCGGTGCTGATCCCGTGGGTGAACCTGACGCTGATCGGCGGTTTCAGCAATTCGAACTTCTTGATTGGCCTGATCCCGATTCTGATCGGCGTGCTGCTGTTGTTCAAAGTGTCGCCACGGCTCTCACGCTTCGGCAACCTGGGTTTAGCGTTCGTGCTCGGCATTGGCGGCGCGGTCGCCATCTGGGGCGCGGTGACCGGAACGCTGCTGCCTCTGGCAAGTGGTGCGGCGCGCGCGTTTACGCCTGCCAACGTGGTCGATGGGCTGATCATCCTGATCGGCACGGTGTGTACACTGATCTACTTTACCTATGTGGGCGTGCGCCGTCCGTCCGGGCAGATTGTGCAAGCGCTGCCGATCACGTTTGCGGCGCGCATCGGGCAAGGCTTCATCATCGTGACGCTCGGCGCGACTTATGCACTGGTGATCCTTTCGGCACTGACGATTTTTACGGGCGTGATCGTCAACCGCCTGCTGCCGCTGCTGAATAGAGGGGGCTGATTTATGGCTATCGAACTGTCAAATAGTGCGAATACTGCACCGATCAACACCATTCTTGCCGCCGATTTTGGCAGCGTCACGACTCGCGTGGTGCTGTTCGATCAGGTAGCCGGACAGTTCCGCCTGGTATCGCGGGCGCAAGCACTGACCACAGCCACGCCGCCGCTCGATGATGTCAGCATCGGCATGACCCGCGCGATCGAACAACTGAGCGCTTCAACCGGGCGTACCCTGCTCACGGGGAACAAGCTGCTCATGAACGAGCGCAACAATCGGAGCGGGATCGATCTGTTCACCGCTACCGCGAGCGGTGGTCGCCCCATGCGCGGCGTGCTGGTCGGACTCACCCCGGATGTGAGCCTTGCCAGCGGACGGCGCGCGCTCGGCAGCATTTACATCGATCTGGTGGATACGCTCAGCCTGGGTGACGACCGCGCGCAAGAGATGCAGGTCAACGCCATTCTGAGCCAGCGCCCCGACTTGATCCTGATCGTGGGCGGCACTGATAACGGCGCTCGTGGTCACGACCGCGCGCAAGAGATGCAGGTCAACGCCATTCTGAGCCAGCGCCCCGACTTGATCCTGATCGTGGGCGGCACTGATAACGGCGCGCGTGAGTCGATGCTCGGCCTGCTCAATACGGTCAAACTAGCGGTATCACTGCTGCCGTTGGGCGCACGTCCGGTGATCCTGTATGCGGGCAACGAAGCGCTGCATGAACAGGTCAAGGCGCTGTTTTCGGATGATGAAGTGCAGTTATTCGTAGCCGCCAATGTGCGTCCGACGCTCACTGAGGAGCGGCTCAACGGCGCGCAGTTGGAATTAGCGCTCGTCTATGGCGCGTATAAATCGAACAACGCGGGCGGTTTCAGCGACGTACAAGGCATGAGTCGGTTGGGTGTTTTGCCGACGGCCAACAGCTACGCCAATGTGATCCGCTATCTGGGTGAATTGTCTGACCCAGGTACGGGCGTCTTGTTCGTGGACGTGGGCAGCAGCACGGTGACGATCTGCGCGGCGCTTCGCAAAGAGTCGTACATCAGCATCCGCCCCGATCTGGGACTCGGTCACAGCGCGGTCAGCAGCGTTGAACAGGTCGGCGCACAAAATGTGCTGCGCTGGTTGACTTACCCGGCTACTGAAAACGATCTGCTTAACTATGTCTGGAATAAAACGCTGCGTCCGGCAACCGTCCCGCAAAGTCCCGAAGACCTCGAAATGGAATACGCGCTCACCCGCGAAGTGATCCGCACGGCGCTCAGCACGGCACGGCAATCGTGGCGCGGCGTCGATCGGAATGCGGCGCTGCCTACCATGCGCCCGATCATCGGCGCGGGTGCGGTGTTATCACAGGTGCTGGAGCCGGGTATTTCGGCGCTTTTGCTGTTGGACGCGCTCCAACCAAGCGGCGTAACCGATTTGCGGCTTGATCCGTACGGCGTGATCGCGGCGCTCGGCGGCATTGCTTATTTGCAACCGTTAGCGCTCGTTCAGGTATTGGAAGCGGGCGGCTTACTCTCACTGGGCACGGCTATTTGCCCGGATGGAAAGCCCGGTGCGGCTAACGCGATGACGGTGACCGTCAAATATGCCAGCGGGCGCACCGTTCAGCGGACGGTCGAAAGCGGTGGCTTACGCGCAATCGAGCTGCCATCCGGCCAGAAAGCGACCGTTACAGTACAATGCGAGCGCGGCCTGACCCTGAATGGACGGCGCAAAGTGACGCTCACCGTTGAAGGCGGCGCGGCTGGCATCGTCTTTGATGGGCGTGGCCGACCGTTGGTGATCCCGACCGACATCAGCCGCCGCAAAGACTTGCTGCCACGCTGGATTGCAGGCGTGCGTGCCGAACAAACCACTTCGCAAACCAATTCGCAGGTTGCCGCCCAATCAGCCGCCCAGTCAGCCACGAGCGGCACCTGATGCATGGCCTACCAAACGGCTTGCTATACGGCCTAGTGTACTGCTGTCGATCGCGTCCCCCATCAGGAGTCGAATAAAGCGTATGCCTTTTTATCCGAACGCAACATTTATTTTGCCGTTTACGACGATCCGACGCGAGCGACAACTGCCACCGTATGTGACCGCGCCCGAAGTGCTCGTGACGCAAGGACAGCGCATCGAAGCCGATGAGGTCGTGCTGCGCGGCGCACGTTCCGGCACGTACCGCGTCGTGCCGATGCTGGCCGCGCTTGGCGTCAAACGCGCCGAAGACATCGACCCGGAATGGCTGCGCGTGCAGGTTGGCAACAACGTCATGATGGAGCAAATTCTGGC
>Ga0209511_1003586_pt1 | contig 11814 bp, 11 predicted proteins | sample SSSSmetaG_FD_184141 | JGI IMG/M metagenome (GOLD analysis project Ga0209511, IMG submission 184141) | Glacier valley bacterial and archeal communities from Borup Fiord, Nunavut, Canada, to study Microbial Dark Matter (Phase II) - ​SSSS... | ecosystem: Environmental > Aquatic > Freshwater > Ice >... | reverse complement strand
CCGCGCCACGCCCACCCCACGCGCGTGCTGCTGTACCTGCACGGCGGCGGCTACGTGCTGGGCTCGCTCAACACCCACCGCAGCCTGGTGGGCAGCCTGGCTCAGCGCTGCGGCCTCAACGCGCTCACCATCAACTACCGGAAGGCCCCCGACCACCCGTTTCCCGCGGCCCTCGACGACGCCAAACGGGCGTACCGCTGGCTGCTGCGCCACGGCCACGCCCCGGCCGACATTGCGGTGGCCGGCGACTCGGCCGGCGGCGGGCTGGCCCTGTCCCTGCTGCTGGCCCTGCGCGACGCCGGTGCGGCCCTGCCCGCCGCCGCCGTCGGCCTCTCGCCCTGGACCGACCTGAACCTGCCCATCACGGCCCTGCGCCGGGTGGCCCGCGAAGAGGGCCTGCTGCTCGAAGCCTTGCAAATGCGCACCTGGGGCCCGCTTTACGCCCACCGCACCCCGCTGGGCCACCCGTTGCTTTCGCCCGCGCGGGCCGACTTGCACGGCCTGCCGCCGCTGCTCATCCAGGTTTCAACGGCCGAAGTGCTGTACGACGACGTGGTGAGATTTACGGAAAAGGCCCGGGCGGCGGGCGTGGCCGTCACCTTGCAGCCTTTTGAGGGGCTGGTGCACTGGTGGCACCTGTTTTGGCGCTTGGTGCCGGAGGCCCGGCAGGCCCTCGACCAAGTGGCAGCGTTTCTGAACGACCAGTGGGCCGCCCAGGAAATCAAAGTTGCCCCCTTGCCCGCCCTGGAGGGGCGCCCCCCGACCCGCCAACGAGCGGCTTGAGGCGCTTTTGAAGCGGGTGCGCGGCTGCAGGAAAGGCACCGTGAGCGCCGGCAGCGAAAAAATAAAATCACGTTTTGATGGCTTTGACCAGTATTTTGAAAAAATTAGCGGCCACAGTTCAACTATATTGCGGAGGGTTTGTAGGTTTGCATCGGAGATAGTCGGCTTGCATACTAAATTCGTTTGACAACGACTTTTCCTTCAACTACTTCCCGGTTTTCACTTTTCACCCCAACCCGTTTTCACATCATGGAAGATTTATTCAAGAAGTTCGTTAACGCCGGCGTGGGCTACATCGCGCAGGGCAGCAAGTCGTTCCAGAGCACCATCGAGAAGCTGGTGAAGGACAACAAGATGACCCAGGCCGAGGGCAAGAAAATTGTGGAGGAGCTGATGAAGAGCGGCGAATCCAAGCGGGCCGAGCTCGAAAAGCAGTTTCAGGGCCTGGCCGACCGCGTGAAAAGCACCGTGGGCTTGGGCGACGCCAAACCCAAGGCCAAATCCGCCGCCAAAAAGCCGGCCGCCATACCTGCTGCTAAATCGGCGGCCAAGCCTGCCAGCAGCGCCGCCAGCAAAGTTGCCGGTGCCACCAAGAAAGTAGCCGACAAGGTGAGCAGCGCCGCGGGCTCGGCCCAGAAATCGGCCGCTGCCAAAGCCGGTGCCGCCAAAAAGCCCGCCGCCAGCAAGCCGGCGGCCAGCAAGCCGGCGGCCAAGAAGTCGGCCACGGCTAGCTCCTCGGCCCCGAAGGCCGACGGCCAGTCGTAGCTTATTCCTCAATTTTAGGTTGAAAAGCCCCGTCTGCCCTTGGTAGGCGGGGCTTTTTGGTGCCCGGCAGTTCGTGCGCCGCTGCCCTAATCGTGGCGCCAAGCCGCGCGCGGGCACTACTTTCACCCCCGATGTTCAAAAACACGATTTCCAACCTCGCCCGCATCCGACAGGTGGCCGAAGTGCTGCTTCGCTACGGCTTTGAGGACGTGGTGACGACGACCCCGCTGCGGCGCCTCGTGAGCCAGGCCCGGCGCCTGAGCTGGCAGCGCAAAGACCGGCAGGTGTTCGAAACCACGCGCTGGGAGCGGGTGCGCCTCATCATCGAAGAGCTGGGCCCCACGTTCATCAAGCTGGCCCAGGCCATGAGCAACCGGGCCGACCTATTGCCCGAGGCGCTGATTGACGAGTTTGAGAAGCTCCAGAGCAACGTGCCGCCGTTTGACACGGCGGTGGCCCGGCAGATAATCGAAGAAGAGCTGGGCCGGCCTATTTCGGAGGTGTTCAGCGAGTTCGACGACCTGCCGCTGGGCTCGGCCAGCATCGGGCAGGTGCACCGGGCGCGGCTGCGCACGGGCGAGGAGGTGGTGGTGAAAGTGCAGCGCCCCGGCGTGCGCGACAAAGTGCGCTCCGACTTGGCCCTGTTGCACGAGCTGGTGCGCCTCACGGCGGGCTTCCTACAAAAGCAGGGCCTGGCCAACCCGCAGGACATCGTGGACGCCTTTGAGCGCAGCATGAGCAAGGAGCTGGACTACACCGCCGAGGCCCGCTCGATGGAGCAATTCCGCAAGCTATACGAGGACTACACCACGTTCTACATCCCCAAGCCGTTTCGGGAGTTGAGCACGGCGCGTATTCTCGTGATTGAGTTTGTGAGCGGTTGCAAAATCACCGACAAAGCGCAGCTGCTGGCCTGGGACCTCAACCCCGAAACCGTGGCCGAAACGGGCATGGACATCTACCTGACCCAGATTTTTGAGTTCGGAATTTTCCACGCCGACCCGCACCCGGGCAACGTGCTGGTGCGGCCCGACGGCACGGTGGTCCTCATCGATTTCGGCATGGTGGGCCGCCTCACCAAGCAGCAGAAGTACGCCTTCGCGGGCGTGTTCATCGGCATGGCCCGGCAGGACGCGCGCAGCATGGCGCTCAACTTCCGGCGCCTCGCCCTCACGGCTGAAATTCCGGACATGCGGGCTTTTGAGTCGGACCTGAGCCAGCTGATTGAGGACTTTGCCACGCTCGACGTGAAGGAGATGAGCATGAGCGACCTAGCGGACGCGTTGCAAACGGTGATTTATAATTACAAACTGCAGGTGCCGGGGGCGGTGTTTCTCATTTTGCGGGCGCTGGTTATTTTGGAGGGCATCGGCAAGGTGCTGCACCCGAATTTCAACACGTTTGAGTTTGTGCGGCCCTACGGGGCCAAGATTGTGCGCGAGCAGTATTCCCGCCAAAACCTGCTCAGCGAAGCCGAATACACGGGCACCCAGTTGCTGGCCCTGCTCCAAACCCTGCCGGCCGACGTGCGCCAGATTGTGCGCAAAATCAGTAAGGGCGAACTGCGGTTAAAATTTGAGTTAATCGGCTACAACACTCTGCTCCGCAAGGCCGACCAGTTGGTGAGCCGCACCATCCTGGCGCTACTGAGCGTTGGCGGCCTGCTATTTTCGGGGCTTTCGCTGCTGGGCCGCTACTCTCCCGATATGCCTTACTACCGCGGCGTGCCGGAAATAACTTGGTGGAGCTTGGGCACAACGGGCTTTTTGCTGCTGGTGCTGCTGCTAGGCACCGGGCGGGGTGAAAAATAACCAGCGTAAAAAAAATTACGCCCAGCGTGTACAAGGTTAAAGCGGCAAAAACCTGGCAAACTCCGTGAACACCGGGCGCTGCTTATTGCAGTTTCATATCCACAATTATCGCCGCTATTTTTTCTCGGCCCAGGCGTTCGGCTAGGTCATAATCCACCACGGATTTCAGCGGCTGTTTCACGCTAAAGTAAAACTTGATTTTGGGCTCGGTGCCGCTGGGGCGGGCCGATATTTTGCTGCCGTCTTCGGTGAGGAATTGCAGCACGTTGGAGCTTTCCACGCCGGTGTCGGTGGCCAGGCCGGTGCGCAGGTCGTGGATGCGGCCGGTTTGGTAGTCGCGGATTTCCACCACTCGCAGGCCGGCAATGGTGGCGGGCGGGTTGGCGCGCAGGTCGGCCATCATCTCTTGGATTTCCTCGGCGCCGCGTTGGCCTTTTTTGGTGAGGGAAATCAGGTCTTCCAAGTAGAGGCCGTAATGGGCGTACATCTGCACCATTTCCTGGTAGAGGGTGCGGCCCCGGTCCTTGGCCACAGCGGCCATTTCGGCCACCAGCGCGCAGGCCGATACCGCGTCCTTGTCGCGCACGAAATCGCCGATGAGAAACCCGTAGCTCTCCTCGCCGCCGCCGATGTACGTCTCCCGCCCCTCCAAGTCGCGGATGAGGCCGGCGATGTACTTGAAGCCGGTGAGGGTGCGGTAGCTCTTCACGCGGTGCTGGCGGGCAATTTCGCCGAGGATTTCACTCGTAACGATGGTGTACACGATGAAGTCCTTGGGCGTGGCCTGGCCGGTGCGGTGGCGGGCACTCAGCAGGTAATAGGTGAGCAGCGCGGCGGTTTGGTTGCCGTTGAGCAGCACCCAGTCGCCCTGGTCGTTGCGTACGCCCACGCCCACGCGGTCGGCGTCGGGGTCGGTGGCCAGCACAATGTCGGCGTTGGTGGCCTGGGCCTGGTCGAGGGCCAATTGCATGGCGCTTTTCTCCTCCGGGTTGGGCGACTGCACGGTGGGGAAGTTGCCGTCGGGCGTGGCCTGGGCTGCCACCACGTTCACGTTGCTGAAGCCAAACGCGCGCAGCAAGCCCGGTACCAGCGTGATGCCCGAACCGTGGATGGGCGTGTACACGATGTTTAAATCGTGCTGGCGCTGAATCGCGGGGGCATCAATGCTTAATTGTTTGGCCTGCGCAAAATACAGCGTATCGATGTCAGCGCCTACGCTAATTATTTTCGATTTATCGGCGGCGAATTTTACTTCGCTCACGCTGGTGATTTTATTTACTTCTGCAATAATGTTTTTGTCGTGCGGGGCCACCACCTGCGAGCCGTCGTTCCAGTACACCTTGTAGCCGTTGTATTCCTTGGGGTTGTGCGAAGCGGTTATCACGCAGCCGCTTTGGCAGCCCAAGTGGCGAATGGCAAACGATAATTCCGGCGTGGGCCGCAGGGCATCAAATAAATAAACCACGATGCCATTGGCGGAGAAAATGCCGGCCGCTATTTGCGCAAATTCGGCGCTGTTATTTCGGCTGTCGTGCGCAATAGCCACCTTTATTTCTTGCCCCGGAAAACTCCGAATTAAATAATTGCACAAGCCCTGCGTGGCCATGCCCAACGTGTAGCGGTTCATGCGGTTCGAGCCCGGGCCCATGATGCCGCGCAGGCCGCCGGTGCCGAACTCCAGGGTGCGGTAGAAGGCGTCGGTGAGGGCCTCGTCGTGGCCGCCAGCCATCATTTCGCGGATGGTGGCCTGGGTCTGGGCGTCGTACTCCGGCGTGAGCCAGGTATTGATGGTGTTCTGAACTTCGGGGGCGAGGGGCATGAGGAGGGGTGTTGGACTGGCCAATAAATGTAGAGACGCATTTTTGCGCCTCGTCGTGGGGCGACTGCCAGGCGGCGCGCACGACGAGACGCAAATATGCGTCTCTACCTCAGAATTGAAATTACAAATTGCCGCGCAACGCCTGTTCGCGCTCAATGCTCTCGAACAAGGCCTTGAAGTTGCCTTTGCCGAAGCTCTTGGCGCCTTTGCGCTGGATGATTTCGTAAAACACCGTGGGCCGGTCCTCCACGGGCTTGGTGAAAATTTGGAGCAGGTAGCCTTCCTCGTCGCGGTCCACCAGCAGGTTCAGGGCCCTGACTGATTCCAGGTCTTCGTCGATGGCGCCAATGCGGTCCAGCAGGTCCTCGTAGTAGGCGCCGGGCACGGAAAGAAACTCCACGCCGCGGCGGCGCAGCTCCGTGACGGTGGCGCGGATGTCGTGGGTGGCGATGGCGATGTGCTGCACGCCGGGCGAATGGTAATAGTCGAGGTACTCCTCAATTTGCGACTTTTTCTTGCCTTCGGCGGGCTCGTTGATGGGAAATTTCACGTAACCGTTGCCGTTGCTCACCACCTTGCTCATCAGGGCCGAGTACTCGGTGCTGATGTCCTCGTCGTCGAAGGTGAGCAGCAGCTTGAACCCCATCACGTCTTCGTAAAACTTCACCCATTGGTTCATTTCGCCCCAGCCCACGTTGCCCACGCAGTGGTCGACGTGCAGCAGGCCCACCGGCGGGCCCAGCGGCGCGGCGCCGGTTTTGGCCACGTAGCCGGGCATGAAAGGCCCGGTGTAATTCGTGCGCTCCACGAAGGTGTGGACGCTCTCGCCGTAGGTGTAGATGCCGGCCAGGGTCACGGAGCCGTGCTCGTCCTCCAGGGTGTAGGGCTCGAAGGCCACGCGGGCGCCGCGTTTGGTGGTTTCCTCGAACGCCTGGCGGGCGTCGTCGACCCACAGGGCCATCACCTTCACGCCGTCGCCGTGCTGGGCCACGTGCCGGGTGATGTCGGAGTCGGGCAGGAGGGAGGTGGTGAGCACGAGCCGGATTTTGCCCTGCTGCAGCACGTAGCTGGCGCGGTCGCGCAGGCCGGTTTCGGGTCCGGCGTAGGCCACCAGCTCGAAGCCAAACGCGGCCTGGTAATAATAGGCCGACTGCTTGGCGTTGCCGACGTAAAATTCGACGTGGTCGGTGCCTTTAAGGGGAAGGAAGTCCTGGGCGGGTTGGGCCAGCACTTCGGGCGAGGTCATGGATTGCATGGGCGGGAAGGAAAGAATGGGGTGGGGGTTAAGCGGTAAAAATACGGGTTCTGCCGGTTTCCGACGGGATTCGGCCGCCGGCCGCCCCAGCCCCGCAGCCGCGCCGCGCGCATTTGGCAATTCATTCCCATTTTTGTGTCCCATCCCCGCATCAGCGCCCCATGAACACCGAAGAAATGAACCGCGCCCTTGTGGCCCTGATTGAGAAAAAAGCCGAGCTGCACACGCTCACCTACGACGACGCGCGCTACGACGACGTGGAAGAAGCCCTGCACGACCTCGAGGACGACTTCAACGACGAATACGGCGACTTCCTCGAAACGGCCCTCGACAAGGTGCACACCGACTTGAAATCGGACACCGACGTGCTGCTGCCCACCGCCTACCTGCCCAGCACCGCCGGCGCCGCCCCCTCGCCCAAAGAAGGCGTGTGGGTCGATTCGGAAAAATACCCCGGTAAGGAAGCGCGCATAACCCTGATTCCCAATCCTGTGCGCATCATGCTCACCGTAGGCAAGCAGGTGCAGCAGGAGCTGTGGAAAGCGTAAGGCATAATTGTCATTGCGAGCGAAACGCAGTGGAGCGCGGCAAGCCTTCCTGTTCTCAGCGACTAACCTTCTAATTTGGTGAACTCCTTTTAATTCATCAATTCTCAGGGCTGGTCGCATCGGGAGGACGGCTTGCCGCGCTCCACTGCGTTCCGCTCGCAATGACCGACGTTATGCTCTACCGCATTGCCGAGCCGGCCGACTGGGGGCACGCCCAGCAAACCGGCTTCTTCGCCAGCCCCGACCTCACGACCGAAGGATTTATTCATGCTTCGGAGCAGCATCAGGTCCTCGAAACGGCCCGCCGGTACTACGCCGGGCGGGCCGGTTTGGTGCTGTTGGAATGGGACGAGGCCGCCCTGGCCGCCGCTGGCGTGCGCGTGGCGCGCGAATGGGTGGCCGCCCGGGGCGAGGCATTTGCCCACGTTTTTGGGCCGGTGCCCTTGGCCGCGGTGCGGCGCACCTGGCCGCTGACGGCCACCGCGACCGGGGCCTTCCGGCTGCCGCCGGAATTGGTGGATAGTACGGAATAAAAGCGGCGCCGCGTGCAACCCAAACGCGGCCAGCTGCATCATCCTGCAAAGTATCTTTCTGCTCCCGAACGACCTTTTTTATGCGGCTTTTTACCCAGCGTTCTTTGCAGGTGCTGGCGGTGGCGGGCCTGGCCACGGCCTGCGCCCCCACTTATCAGTTGGCCTTGAAGCCGGCCCGGGCCACAAACTTATTTGTGGAGGGCCGCGAGCAAGCCCAGGCCGTGGCCGACAGCGTGGAGGTGCGCCTGAGCTTTGTGTGCTACGAGCCCACCCGGGTGGTTTTTGAAGCCGAATACCGCAACCCGACCCGTCACGCCCTGGTGGTGGAGCCCGCCGCGTTTCGCTACGAGGCCACGCGCCTGCCCGCCCCCGCCGCCGTGCCGGGAGTGAAGCCCAGGCGCCCCAAGCCCCTGCCCGGCGCCGAAGTCACGGCCTGGACCGCGGCGGCCAGCGCGTCGTTGCCGCTGCCCGCGCTGCCGCCCCGGCCCGTGGCGGCCTTCGACCCCGAGCCGGAAATTACCGCGCTGCACGACCGGGCCGAAAGCGAAGCCGCCAAGGCGGCCCGCATCGATTGGTTTGGCGTGGCGCTGGGCGTGGCCAGCCTCGCGACCGACGTGGCCAGCCTCGGCAAGCGGGATACCCAGTCGCAGTACCAAAGCCGGGCGGCCCTGCACGAGGCGGCCATGACGTACAGCGCCGTTTCGGCCGCCACCAAAATCGAGCACGCCGTAGCGGCGGAGGTCATGCAGCAGCGCGCCGCTAACCTGCAGGAATACGCCCTGCGCAAGGTGACGCTGGAGCCCGGCCAGCAAGTGCGGGGCTACCTCTACTTCCCGCGCTACGACGCCGCCGATGGCTTGGTGGTGCGCGCGCCAGTGGGCCATACCGGGGTGCCGTTGGAATTTACGCAGGTGCGTAAGCGGCAGTAGTCGCACGGAATGGAGCGCGGGCCAGCGGCTTGCCGCAACGCATTATGGGACGGGCAGGCCGGCCACGGCCGCCGCACCGATGAGGCGGTCCTGCTCGAAATTACCGCCGGCCACGCCCAGCCCGCCCACCACGCTGCCTTGCCAGGTTATGGGGAAGCCGCCCGGCAGGCCCGAAATGTCGGCATTGCCCCGAAACGAGGCTTCCAGCGCCGGAAACTGTTGGCCCAATTCGCCCACCACGTGGCTGGGAATGCGCAGTTGCGAAGCCGTAACGGCTTTTTGTCGGCTGCTTTCGAGGGCGAAATAGCTGCAGCCTTCCTCGCGCAGCACGGCCCGCACGTGGCCCCCTGCATCGACCAGGGTGAGGGTGATGGGCAAGCCCAGCCGCTGGGCTTCCTGCCGGGCGGCGAGCAAAATCTGGTCGATGAAGGATTGATTCATGGGTAAAACAAGCTTAGCGGTTGCCTGGAAAAAATGCTTCGTCGTCGAGGACGAAGGTGTAGGTGGTGAGGGCATAGCGCGAGCCGGCCATGCGGCCCAGGGCTTGCAGGCGCTCGAAGTCGATGCGGTAGCGCTCCTCCACCAGCCCTTCGGCAAAGTGCAGGTGCACTACCTCGCCGATGACCAAGCGGGAGCGGCCCACCTCCACCACTTGCAGCGTGCGGCACTCGAAGGCGATGGGCGCCTGCGCGATGCGCGGCGGCCGCACCACCTGGCTGGGCACTGGCACCAGCCCGGTCAGGTCGAACTCCGACTCGTGGGCGGGCAGCGGGCGGGCGGTGGCGGCCATCGCGGCCGCGTAGTCCTCGGTGGCAATGTTAACCACGAACTCGCCGGTGCCGCCCTGTGCCGGCAGCTGAGCGTTGCGCAGCGAGTCTTTCAGCGAGCCTAATTACTACTGCAGTAGAGATGCTTCGGCTGCGCGGACGCCAGATGAGCAGGACGGCCTGTGACTATTTAGAAAGGTGCTATGCTAATTCAGCCAGTTCCAGCCAGCGCAATTCTTTCTCCTCCAACTCCTGGTTGAGCGCCGCCAGACGCGCACCCCAGGCGGCAAAATCCTGCGGGCTGCCGCTGCCGCCGTTCAGCTTGGCGGTGATTTCCTGCTTCTCAATTTCTAAAGTGGCCATGGCTTTTTCGAGCTGCTCGTACTCCTTTTTCTCGGCGAAGGTGGCGCGGCGCTTGGCGGGCGTGGGGGCTACGGCGGTGCTCACGGCGACGGGCGCGATGAGCTTGGCGGCGGCGCGGGCGGCTTTGGCGGCTTTTTCTTCGGCTTCCAAGGCGGCTTCGGCTTCGCGCTCTTCGAGGTACTCGCGGTAATCGGTGTAGTTGCCGGGGAAGTTGAGGACGGCCCCGCCGGGCTCGAGCACAAAGAGGTGTTCGGCGAGGTGGTCGAGGAAGTACCGGTCGTGGCTGACGATGAGCAAGCAGCCGGTGAAGTGCAGCAGGAAGTCTTCCAGGATGTTGAGCGTGGCCAGGTCCAGGTCATTGGTCGGCTCGTCGAGAATGAGAAAGTTGGGGTTTTTGATGAGCACGCGCAGCAATTGCAGGCGCCGCTTTTCGCCGCCGCTCAGCTTGTTCACCAGCGTGTACTGCTGGGCCGGCGGGAACAGAAACAGGTTCAGGAACTGGCTGGCCGTGAGCACGTCGCCGTTGGCCAGCTCCACTACTTCGGCCACTTCCTTCACAATGTCGATGACGCGCTGCGAAGGGTCAAATTCCAGCTCGGTCTGGGTGTAGTAGCCGAACACGGTGTTGGTGCCCACCTCGATGGTGCCGGAATCAGGCGGGAGCTTGCCCGTAAGCATATTCATCAGCGTGGATTTGCCCACGCCATTGGGCCCAACCAGGCCAATCCGGTCCTTCTTTTTGAACACGTAGTTGAAATCATCGAGCACGGTGAGGTCGCCGAATTTCTTGGTGAGATGGTGGGCTTCGATGATTTTGCCGCCCTGGCGGGTGGTTTTCACGCTCAGCTCAATCTGCTGCTTGTTGAGGTTGGTGCTGGCCTTTTCCTTGGTCACGTAGAAGGCGTCGATGCGGGCTTTTTGCTTGGTGCCGCGGGCCTGGGGCATGCGGCGCATCCAGTCGAGCTCCTTCTTGAAGAGCTGGCGGGCCTTTTCCACTTCCACGGTTTCGCGCATTTCGCGGTCGGCCTTTTTCTCCACGAAATAGGCGTAGTTGCCCTGGTAGCGGTACATCTGGCCCTTGTCGAGCTCCACGATTTCATTGGCCACCTTATCCAGGAAATACCGGTCGTGGGTCACCATCAGCAGGGTGAGGGTGGGGGAGGACAGCCGGTTTTCGAGCCACTCGATGGTGGTTAGGTCCAGGTGGTTGGTGGGCTCGTCCAGGAGCAGCACATCGGGCTCTTCGATGAGCACGCGGGCCAGGGCCACGCGCTTGCGCTGCCCGCCCGAGAGCTGGCTCACGTTGCGCGTCAGCAGCTCGCCGAGGATGCCGAGGCGGCCCAGAATCTGCTGCACCTGGGCTTCGTAATCCCAGGCATTCAGCACGTCCATGCGCTCCAGCACGCGCTGGAGGTCGTCGGACTTGTGGTCGGGGTCGTTCACCACGTGCTCGTACTCCTGGATGGCCCGGAGCGTGTCGTTCTGGCTCGCGAAGATGGTTTCTTCCACGCTCAGGCTTTCGTCGAACACGGGTTGCTGGCCCAGGTAGGTCACGCGGATGCCTTTGCGCACGCTCACCGAGCCGGTGTCGGGGATTTCGAGGCCGGCCAGCACGCGCATGAGCGTGGTTTTGCCGGTGCCGTTGATGCCCACAAAGGCCACGCGCTGCCCTTGTTGCAAGCCGAAGTTGAGGTCTTTAAACAGCCAGCGGTCGGCGTAATTCTTCGAGATATTCTCGGCGGATAACAGGTTCATAGGCCGCAAAGGTACGGCCGGGGCAGGCGGGGTTGCGTGGTTTGGAGCAATGGATGTGAGCCGGCGAAAGTCAATTCAACATGAAAATTCCAAGCTCGCGCTTGTTACCGGCTGTGTCCTTGCTGTAAATATGATAAGTCAAAGGAAAAGAAAGGTCCTCGCTGAGTCGTGTGGATATAAGTCCTCCATTGCCCGTTTCGGAAAACCCCGTGTTGCGGTCTCCAAGGTCCATAAACCAGTATATGTTCAGGTTGCCCATTTTGGAACTAGGAGCACACTTAAGCACAATTTGTTTATTCCATTCGGGAGACTCGCTGAGTGACCGCACCGATTCGCAATTTGGCCCACACAACCATCCTTGAGGTGGTCTAGTTAAGCAGGAGAGAATTGGGTGATATGATTAAGTAGCTGTTGATGAAACTGATAAGGCTTTTGGTAGCCAATACTGGAGTGGCGACGGTCATGATTATAGTAATCAAAATACGC
>Ga0209511_1003583_pt1 | contig 11819 bp, 8 predicted proteins | sample SSSSmetaG_FD_184141 | JGI IMG/M metagenome (GOLD analysis project Ga0209511, IMG submission 184141) | Glacier valley bacterial and archeal communities from Borup Fiord, Nunavut, Canada, to study Microbial Dark Matter (Phase II) - ​SSSS... | ecosystem: Environmental > Aquatic > Freshwater > Ice >... | reverse complement strand
GGTACGATGGTTGTCGTAGAGCACGCCAGTAGCCAAATTGGTAAGATTGTAGAGATCGAATTTATTCGTGGTCTACAAACCGCAGCTGGTAAGATGATGTTCGCTCGACTTGTTGGCGGTGGTGACCGTGACCTTGCTAAAAAGGCCGCTTCACAAACAAAGAAGGGCACTGCTCGGATGCCGCTTCCACGTCAAAAGGGAAAGACTGCAGTCGCTCGCAATCAACGCCAGGTCATCGATCAGCCCGATGAGGCCGTAGAAGCGCCTACGCCAGCTGAAACGCAACCTGCGCAACCTAAGCCGCCTCGAGCACCACGACAGCAACAAGAGCGTCGTAACACGTCACAGAACCAACCCGCCGTGACTGTTTCGTCGGAAGATCAATCACAATCTCAGTCATCACAACCAAAGAACAACGGACGTCAATATAAACGACGCCGAACACCTGAAGACAGCTTGTTCGAACTCCTAGACAAGCAACAATAAGAAACGCTTCGTTATAAAAAAGAACCTCCATCATCGGAGGCTCTTTTTTATGGAAGCAACTATGACTAGTTGGTTGCTGTCGCTGTGTAGTAACCAGAGTCTGTGACTGTCACGCTGACAGCTCCTGCGTCTGGTGTAGGGCCAGTATATGGCGCCGTAAAGGTGTTTCCGTTCTGTGTCACAGTCAGTGGCGCGCCGCCGAGGCTTATCGTGACGCTTGATGATCCAAGCGGGAACGTTCCGGGTTTTACGGTAACAGTAACGGTCTTGGCTGCAGTCGTAACGCCTCCGACAAAGCTTGGGTGTGTATCGTCACAACTATGCTTGTCATCATCCTTTGTGGCGTCGTAGCCGTTAGGAACGTTCGTGTAGATATCCTTCTTGGTCACTGGGTCGGTCGACTTGACGACGCTGACGGTATCTTTTGCGCTGTCAGGCGTACATGTCGTTGCCTTGTACTTTGAGACCTTGTCAAAGGTGAGCGTTGCGTTTGATTGGCCTTGTGTCTTACTCCACCAAGCAGGGTATGCTTCATTACCGATACGTTGGATGCCGGCCGGTTGAGTAAACCAGTCACCTGATTTCCAGAGACCTGCTGGTGCGTAGATCTCTTTGTGTGCGTATTCCATGACGGCCGCAACGATAGGGCTTCCCAGTGATGAGGTTCCTTTTTTGAGGATCGTCGTATCAGGGTTACCGAGCCAGACACCCATGGTCAGTGCTGGGCTGTAGCTCATCATCCAGAGGTCTTTCGCGTTTCCGCCCTTGTCTGATGTTCCTGTCTTCGTCGCAGTCTTCACACCTGGGATGCTTCGGGCTGCGTAGTTACCAAGTGGAGCAGCTGCATTTGGGTCACTCAAGATGTCATCAACAACGTAGGCTGCTTGTGAGTTAACGATTTGCTTGCCAGCAACGTCTGACCACTTCTTTAGTGTTTCGCCAGAGCTATTCTTCACTTCAAGCACGCTTGACTGTGGTTTGTAGACACCGCCGCGGGCAATTGAGGCGTATGCATTCACTAGATCAACTTGTTTGAGGCCACACCCACCGATAGCGAGCGATAGGCCAGCTAGTTGATCAGCACCTTGCGTACAGTAGCTCTTTGCGCCCATGTCGTGAATAGTTTTGAGGGTTGAACCTGCAGCGGCGTTCTCGTTGATTGCCATTGCCTTGACAGCAGGGACGTTTCTGGACGTTGCCAGGCTGGTACGGATCGTGATATTACCAAGGAACTTGCGGTCGGCATTTTGGAGTGATGCACCGTAGATGCTATCGATTGGTTCGTCCCGAAGGATTGATCCGCTGCCGTAGTTCTGTTGACCAGTCGGTTTTTGCTCGAACAGCTGTGAGTAAACGAGCGGCTTGATTGATGAGCCTGGTTGGATGTAGGCGGTCGCTGCGTTGTCTTGTCCGAAACCTTCATAGTTAAAGTCGCGACTTCCAACCAGCGCAACGATTTGACCTGTCTTTGAATCTTCGACAGTAGCTGCACCGTTCGCGAAGCCAGCGTAGGCTGGAACGTATGAGTTGAACATATCAGTCATTGATTGTTCGAGCTTGTCTTGGATACGGCTATCGAGTGTTGTAATAACGGTGAGTCCGCCTTTTCCAACGGTCGCTTTGCCAAGCTCACTCTCGAGTTGTGATCGAACCATCTGTACGAAGTGAGGGGCTTTGATACCGGCGTACTGACTTGCGAGTGGCTTGATTGTATCGAGGATTGGTTCTTTCTTTGCTTCGTCAGCTTGGGCTTGTGTAATATAGCCAACTTGCCTCATTGCGTCGAGCACTTCATGCTGACGGTTAATGAGTGCTTCGTGACCAGCCACGTTGTAGGGGTCAAAAGTAGATGGGTTCTGTGGGATCGCAGCCAGTAGTGACGCCTGTGCGAGCGAAAGGTTCTTGGCTGGAATGCCGAAGTATGTCTGTGAACCTGACTCGGCACCATTTCGACGACCACCGTATGGCGATTCGTTTAGGTAAAGCGTCAAGATTTGGTCCTTGTCGTACATACGCTCAATTTCTATTGAAAGAATGAGTTCTTTGATCTTTCGCGGAATACCACCAAGTCCTCGGTTTGATGCCTCGTCGGCAAAGAATACTTGTTTCACGAGTTGCTGTGTCAGTGTCGAGCCACCCTGTACATCACCACCGGTGAAGTTATTGAAGGCTGCGCGAAGTGTTCCTGTGACGCTGATGCCGCTGTGTTGGAAGAAGTTACGGTCTTCGATTGCAACGGTTGCTTTCTTGAGGTTATCGCTGATGTCTTCGCTAGGCACAACGAGCTTGTAGTTGCCGTCGCCCTTATCTGACCAAAGAGTAATACCGTTACGGTCTTTATAAGTAGTGACGGTTGATTGAACGCGTTTGTCAATTTCACCTGGTCGAATCTGGTCGAGGTCTTTACGGAAGTAGGCAAAAAGCCCACCAACCAGCAGTGCCGCAAGAAGGACGGCAACGCCGAAGATCTTCAGTGCCATGAGAACACCGCGCTTACTGAACCAAAAGGCCCAGAAACGTTTCGGGTGTAACTTGTAGAAGAAGCGTTTGACAGGATGTTTTGGCAGTGTTGCCAAGTATTCGGCACGACGGCGAGTTTCAGAATCTTTCTTTTCCTTTCGGCGACGTGAAAGGTTAGAATAGACGCTTAATTTACGCGATGAAGATTTTTTAGCTTTAGCCACTTTTTCCTAATTTCCCATAAGCAATATCTTCACCATTATAGCATTAATTACGATGCGTAAAGCCTGATTATTTGATATACTACCAAGGATATAACAGATAAGGAGCAGATACGTGAGACTTTCCGAAGAATTGCAGTGGCGTGGCTTTGTCAACCAGATGACATACGCTGATATTACCGAACTTGACGGGGGTCCTATCGCTTTTTATTGGGGCGTTGACCCTTCCTCTGACAGTATGACGATCGGTAACTTTGCCGCCGCCATGATGGTGCGACACTTTATTGATGCTGGTCACAAAGCTTACCTACTTGTTGGTGGCGCAACTGGCATGATCGGTGATCCAGATGGCAAGAAAGACGAGCGAACCCTTTTGACGCTCGATGATATTGCCCGAAACAAGGCGGCTATCGCTGAGCAGTACAAAACAGTATTCGCCGGTAAAGACTTTGAAATCGTCGACAACTACGACTGGTTTAAAAATATTAATTACCTCGACTTTCTACGAATGGTCGGCAAGCATGTTCCCCTCAGCCAAATGCTCGGGCGGGAATTTGTCCAGTCTCGACTCGGTGAAGATGGCTCAGGCATTAGTTACGCTGAATTCAGCTATTCTTTGATTCAGGGTTATGACTTTCTACACCTGAGCCGTGAGTATGGCGTAACTCTTCAGGTCTGCGGCGCTGACCAATGGGGTAACTCAATCTCAGGCGTTGACCTTATCCGACGACTTGATCAAAAAGAGGCCCATGTCTACTCGACGCCGCTTGTGATGAACAAAGCGACTGGCAAGAAGTTTGGTAAGTCAGAGGAAGGCGCTATCTGGCTCGACTCTCACAAAACAAGCGTCTACAAGTTCTACCAGTTCTGGTTAAACTCCGATGATGCCGGGACTGCTGACTACGCCAAGGTCTTTACGTTACTAAGCCAGGCCGACGTTGCCGAAATGGAACGACAGGTCAGGGAAAACCCTCGTGCTCGTGAGGCGCAAAAAACCTTAGCTCACGAAGTCACAAAGATTGTTCACGGTGAAGCACGAACAGCTAGTGTTGAACGTGTCACAAGCGCCTTGTTTGGCGATACGCAGTTCCACGACCTGACTGACGAGGACATTGACGTTCTGGCTGGTGAAATTCCTACTGCCGCAACAGGCGCCAGTCTGATCGAGATTTTGGTTGGAGCTGGCACAGCCTCAAGCAATGGCGATGCTCGTCGCCTGATTGAAGGTGGTGCAATTTCACTCAACGGCGAAAAAGTCTCCGAAGACGTTGTTGTGTCAGAAACGTCACTTATCAAAAAAGGTAAGAATAGCTTCATACTCGTTCGTTAAGCTAAGATAGATATATGAATATCAATGCGCCGCTTGGACAGATCAAAGGCGTGGGCGAAAAGACCGGGGCTGAATTCGAAAAGGCCGGTCTTCATACAGTTAATGATCTGATACAGTTTTTGCCTCGTGCATACGAGGACTTTTCACACGTGACGCCGATTGCAGATATCAAGCCGGGCAAGCTCACGATAAAAGCACGTTGCGAAAAGATAGCAACTCGGCCGGTCAGGCGTGGGCTCCGTATTACAACGGCCACGCTTGCTGACGAGACCGGCAAACTACAGGCCGTCTGGTTCAACCAGCCGTACCGCGAAACGCAGCTCAAATCTGGCGAGGAGTTCTTTTTCTCGGGTGACTTTGAATTTAACTACAATAAGTATCAGCTCACAAACCCGAGCGCTGAAAAGGTCAGCGAGATGCCGGTGCAGACCGATCGAGTTTTGCCGACCTATCGATCAATTCATGGCCTCAAGACAACCTTGGTGCGAAAAATATTGAGTGAGCTACGCCCTTTGATGACGATGTTACCAGAGACGCTCCCGCTTGATCTGGTAAAGTCAGAAAAATTAGTCAGCCATAGTCAAGCGGTGCTGGGGATGCACTTCCCGGAAACGATCGAGGATATCTCGAAAGCCAAGGAGCGTATCGCCTTCGAAGAGTTGTTTGCGTTACTGCTCGCCAGTCAAATGAACCGGATCGAAAATGCCAAGCTCAAGGGCTGGCATATTCCGTTTGAGCAATCGGTTGTCAAATCATTTGTATCTGGGTTACCGTTCGAGCTGACGGGTGCTCAGCGCATTGCCGCCTGGGACATTCTGCAAGACTTTGAAAAAGAAGTACCAATGAACCGACTGTTACAAGGCGACGTCGGGTCAGGCAAGACGGTTGTTGCCGGTCTTGCTGCGCGTCAGGCTGCTCATGAAGGCTTTCAGACGGCGGTCATGGCACCGACCGAGATATTGGCCTCTCAGCACGCCGAAACGCTCAACCGGCTACTATCGCCGTTTGGCGTCAAAGTCGGCCTGCTCACCGGGAGTGTCAAAGGAAAGTCACGCGAGACATTGTACGCTGCTATTAGTTCTGGCGATGTCGATGTCGTTGTCGGGACGCATGCTTTGGTGCAAGGTGGTGTGATCTTTCACTGCCTAGGTTTCGTAGTGATTGATGAACAGCATCGCTTTGGGGTGAACCAGCGGCAAGAATTACTTAAAAAATCAGAACATATGCCACACCTGCTGGCAATGACGGCAACGCCAATCCCTCGAAGTTTAGCGTTGACGGTCTACGGCGAACTTGATGTCTCGGTGTTGAATGAACTGCCGAAAAACCGCAAACCGATTGCAACAAAAATCTGGTCACCCAATAGTCGCCCACAGCTCTACAAGCTGATTGACCAGCAGCTCGCAGAGGGCCGACAAGCTTACGTGATCTGTAGCCTGATTGACAATAACCCTGACAATGATCTAAAAAGCGTCCAGGCTGAATTTACACGGCTCGATCAAAAAGAATTCAAGCATCGCAAGATTGGGTTACTGCATGGAAAAATGAAATCATCAGAAAAAGAAGCGGTGATGGGTCAATTCTCTAGGGGCGAACTGGACATTTTGGTGAGCACGACTGTTGTTGAGGTGGGGGTTGATGTCCCGAATGCGACTGTCATCCTGATTGAGGACGCTGATCGATTTGGGTTGGCGCAGCTACACCAGTTACGCGGTCGTGTCGGGCGTAGCTCATTCCAGAGCTACTGCTACCTGATGGTTAGCTCTTCAAAGACACCAAGTCAGCGCCTAAAAGAGGTCGAAAAAAGCAACGACGGCTTCTACTTGGCAGAAGTCGATATGAAATTACGTGGACCAGGTGAGATCTATGGCAGGGCGCAGCACGGTGAGCTGAATCTGCAGGTTGCGACCTTGGCTGACACCAGGATGATTGCTCGGGCTCAAAAAGCAGCGAAAGCATTCGCCGCGTCTGGGGCAGATTTGCTACAATATAAACAGTTACACAGAGACGTCGAGCACTACCAGCGTTTGACGACATTAAACTAATCTAAAAGACATATATGTACGCAGGAACCACTTACGGTAAAAAATCCGGTCAGCTTGTCGGTGTTCACCAACGCATCGATCGGGTCGCTCGACGTCACTTGACACCACTCCTTGTTGAAGGCGAGCTATTTCCGCGTGCCCCACAGATCCTTCATTTTGAAGGCGACAACGGTCCAGACGGGATCAAGCGCAAAAGCCCGTCAGTCGATGAACCGTGGCATTTCATCAATCCCGATAAGCCAGATGATAACGAGGTGATGACGATGATTCTTGACCATCAGGTGAACTTGGCGGCGGCCTTAAAAAGCGGGAACGAAGAGAGGGCGGCATTCGAGGCGGCCTGGATGGCACATGCGATTGTCGATGGACTAACGCCAGCGCATCATTATCCGCTTGCCGAAAAGATCGAAGAACTCTTCGGGATGCCTCACCACGAACGCAGCAGCGTCAGGGAGAAGAACATTATCAGAGGTATTAACCGTCGTGATACGTTATCAAAAAACTGGCAGTACTGGGGCAAGCGCGGCATTTTTATGAATCACTTTATGTTTGAGCTTGGAGTAACAACGGCGATCCTTGGAAAAGGGTTTGGTAAGATTATGATTAGTCAGCAAGATCTTGCGAGTCTTGTCGAGAATGGATATGAAAAAACGTTCGAGATAATCCTTCGGCAGGTTGTTGAATTGCGGACGTATGAAGCTTACGTCAAAAAAGGCTGGACGAGGCATCTTGCAAGTGTCGTTCGTCTACAGCTCGTTCCGCTGATCGTTCGTGCTGTTGTACTTGGTTGGTATACTTCGGTGTATATGAATAGAGAAGCAAAGTGAAGATACGGTTGATTGCTGGACACTATGGTGGTCGTATCATTGAAGGATCTGGGACTAATCGGACTCATCCGATGGGCGAGCGTATTCGGAATGCCTTATTTAATAAGATATCCGCCGAACTTGATGGCGCAAAAGTGCTAGATGCCTTTGCTGGAAGCGGCTCGCTTGGACTAGAGGCGTTGAGTCGTGGTGCAACACATGCGACCTTCGTCGAAAAGGACAGAGTGGCCCAAAAAGTAATCGATAATAACATTGCGCTACTTAATTTATCTGATCAAACAACATTGGTGAAAGCCAATCTTTCGAGCTGGCTCAGCAAGACGGATGAATGCTATGACATTATATTCGCTGATCCGCCATTCGACGATCCGCAGTTATCCACAGTCTCTGATTTGTTTGCACTATTAAAACCAAACGGGCTTATGGTATTATCATATCCAGGTAAGGGTGAGAGACCGACCGAAACCGGAGTTGTTGTGGTGGACAATCGTAGTTACGGAAATGCGGCCCTCGCGTTTTACCGAAAAGAGAAGGACGCTTAGGCGTCCTTTTTTATTTCCGATTATTTCTGACATCACCGTGTTCACTATCAAGAACAAATGAAAAAGTAGGCCAGCCGACCTACTTTTTCATTTGGTGCGCGCGAAAGGACTTGAACCTTCACGCCCGAAAGCACTAGCTCCTAAGGCTAGCGTGTCTACCAATTCCACCACGCGCGCACAATACATTGGATTATAACAGAGAGGCGAGTGAATGTCACGAGTCTTTCTATTCTTCCTTTACGCTTGTGCTATCATAGAAGCAAAGCATACCAATGAGGACGGGGAAATGAATAAAATTGCAGTATATTTGAACGAACATTTACTGGGTGAAGTCACCAGTTCAAAAGCGATGCGACGACGCTATAGTCGTGATGGAAGTGTGTTGTCAATTACTCCGGAAATTATTGCATTTCCTCGTATTACAAATGACATTCGTAAAGTAGCCCGTTTTACCTGGCAACTTGCTGAAAAGGGCCACCCGATGGGTCTGACAGTAAGAGGTGCCGGTAGTGACGCAACAGGCGCCGCAATTGGAAAGGGTATGATCCTTAGTACTGCGGCTCACCTGAATAATGTGATCGCTGTTGTTTCAAAGAGTCGCCTTGTACAGGTACAGCCTGGCGTGACGTTCGAATCACTCAACAGCGCCCTCAAGTGGCAGGGCCTTATGGTCTTGAACTCGCCTCGTAGCGGACAATACGGTACTGTTGGTGGTGCGATTGCGACAAATAGTCTTGGTGATAATGGCGAGATGAGTACTGCCATTGAAAAGCTCGAAGTCGTTCTTGCGAACGGTGATTTAATCGAGACGGGCAAGCTCAGCAAGAATGACCTTAATAAGAAACTCGGTCTACAGACATTCGAAGGTGAAATCTACCGAAAACTTGAAGGACTGATCGAAGACAACGAAGTACTTATCAAGCAGCTTGCGGCCGACCAGACACCGGACAACACTGGTTATAAAAGCCTATCGGTCATCAAATCTAAAGATGGTTCGTTCGATTTAACGCCGCTCTTTGTCGGCAGCCAGGGGACGCTTGGTATTATCTCCGAGATTGTTTTGCGGGCAGAGTTCTATAGTGATACTCGCACAATTGCCGTCGCAGTGGTGAATGATGCGCACCTTGCTCGCGATATTACTGATAAACTGTCTGCACTCGAGCCGTCCGTTCTAAAGACGATTGACGGAGAGTTATTCCGTCGTGCCGCCAAGCTGGGCGCTCAGGCGAGCTTGCTTGGCTCAGTTGAATCTATCGGGACTGTTATCTATGTTGAGTTTAATGAATTTAATAATCATGCTCGACTCGGTAAGCTCAAAAAGATGCGAAAACTGATGACAAAATCAAGCGTTGGGATGGTTGATTCAACCGACCATCAGCTCGCAGAGTTTGACGCTGTCTTGTCGGTCGGCGATTCACTTCGTCGAGCAGAAAACGATGATGCGATCGCACTACCGATTATCGATGGTGCCTACGTTCCATCAGACCGTCGTGAGGAATACATGAAAACCCTCCTCGAACTAGCCGAAAAGCATCACATTGAACTACCGCTCATTGCGAACGTTATTACGCGAACATTCGATGTCTTCCCGGTATTGAAACTCGACCTGGTCGGTGACAAGCAAAAACTATTCCGCCTGATGACCGATTACGCTGATCTCGTCACAAAGTGCGGCGGTGCCTTCGTGAGCGATGGTGCCGAAGGACGATTGAAGGCGAATGCCGCCTGGTCAGCCCTAGACGAGGCTGAAACAAAGCTTTACGAACAGCTCCGTGCGATTTTCGATCCATTTGCGACAATGAATCCAGGCGTCAAGCAAAAGAATGATATCCGAGGCCTCGTGGCATCACTACGGACTTCATACGACGCAACCGACTTCGTCGCTTAACAGATCGCCAGCGAACTGCTATAATTTTGCTTACGTGCATCACGAAAGTGTTGTATATGCGCGCGTGCCGGACTCGATTATGAGTAGACGCGCTGTGCAAGAGTTGTATATGCGCGCGTGGCGGACTCGATTATGAGTAGACGCGCTGTGCAAGAGTTATGTATGCGCGCGTGGCGGAATTGGTAGACGCGCTAGCTTCAGGTGTTAGTGTCAGCAATGACGTGGAGGTTCAAGTCCTCTCGCGCGCACCACATTAAAAAACAGACTTTTTGGTCTGTTTTTTAATTTTCACGTTGCCCGAATACGCCCCTTTTTAGTCAATAAGAAGCATTTCGGGTTTTTACTTCGGTAATGACTTATACTAAGGGGATGCAAGAAGAAATTATTGGTGTTGGTCCACACCCCGAACCCTGGCCTACTGACCCGAAATACGATCGAATGTTACTCAAAGAAGGTGACAACCGTAATGTCCTCGACAAATATCACTACTGGACAGTCGCCGCTATCAAGGACGACCTTGATGCGTCTCGTATTGATCTAGAGATTGCGATCGAGAATCTGCAACGTGATTACAACATGGGAACGATCATTCGTGCCGCTAACGCGTTCAATATTAAAAAAGTCCACATCATTGGACGAAAGCAGTGGAATAAGCGCGGTGCGATGGTTACCGACCTATACATGCACATTCAGTATCATGATGATGTTACTGCCTTTATGTTAGCAATGGAAAAAGCAAAACGTGAAGTGATCGCAATGGATATTGTGAAAGGCGCAAAAAACCTTTCAGAAACGAAACTTCCAGCCAACGCCGTGCTGGTGTTTGGTGCTGAAGGTCCTGGCCTGAGTAAAGAAATGCTCGGTAAGGCAAAAGAGATTGTGATGATCGAACAATTCGGTTCGACTCGCTCCGTGAACGTCGGTGTCGCTGCTGGTATTACGATGTATGCCTGGTTGCAACAACACTCGTTGACCCGCTAGATGTAGCGTGCCATAATGAACGTATGAGCAATATGCCCCCCAGGAACACCCCTGAGACGCATACGCAGGAACTGCGGTTTACTGCGCGTGAACCAGCACTTGATGAGGCCCTGGCGATGTTAGAGAGGGATGGTGAACGGCGCAGCGAGCACTTACCGAAGAACCTTTTCTTGTTTGCCGCGAAGCGAATCGCCATCGACCAAACAGATATGATCGACGGTTATAGCAAAAACTACTCGAGGTTCACACAGTATCAGCAGGCAGTCGGTTACCTGACGAACCACGGACTCCGGCGGTTCAAGCTTGATTCATGGATGAAAGAGCTACGATTGGGCGGCCCTGAAAAATCGTTGATGGGCGTAGGGCTTCGGCTTCGAGTTGAACCGCAGCATGTCGATTCACTCCTGACAGACCCTTTTTATGAAGCAGAAAACTACCGAAGGGAAGTGTCTCTTTTGCAAGATGGCCCGACGCACTCTTCATATGACGTCCTATGGAAGGATCAAGGTGCTGCCTATATTCCTGTTCGATATGAAATAGGCAAGGCTGTCGACGACCCAGCAGAGGCACTCGAAAGACTTGGGGCTGTGCTTGCACTAGGTACCTGGGCTTCTCAGCTGCGGATGGTCCCTTCTTATCCTCGGTCTGCTCGATATGCCGATATTGACCACGCCGAGCCACTCGATCGAACGTATCAGCACATCGACGATCGCTTTGCGGCAGAGATCGTGCCCTTTTCGGCTCAGCGGACCGCCTCGGACGACGAGAAGCCCCTGTATATCGATGATGATTAGCATAACTTGTAACAATGTTATATAAAGACACCGAACGTTGCTTCGGCCTTTTTTATACAGACACCAGAACAGACTCATGTTTTGAAACGCAAAATGATACAATTTAAGAAAGGAATTAACTCATGACACTTTCAGCACAACCCTACAAAGGTACTCGCGACTACTACCCCGAAGACAAACGTACCCAAAATTACATCTTTTCAACGTGGCGCACTGTCGTCGAACGGTTTGGATACGAAGAGTAC
>Ga0209511_1003574_pt1 | contig 11837 bp, 8 predicted proteins | sample SSSSmetaG_FD_184141 | JGI IMG/M metagenome (GOLD analysis project Ga0209511, IMG submission 184141) | Glacier valley bacterial and archeal communities from Borup Fiord, Nunavut, Canada, to study Microbial Dark Matter (Phase II) - ​SSSS... | ecosystem: Environmental > Aquatic > Freshwater > Ice >... | reverse complement strand
AGTGACTTGTCGGTCGGCATCGCCGTGACGTCGTAGCCCCTGTTGATGAACTCGGCCGCCTTCTGCAGCGTCGGGTCGGCGGCGGCGGCTGGCTTGGCCGGGTCGCCCTTCGGCAGCTTCTTCAGCAGTGCAGTGAGCTCGGCTGCGCTCTTGAGCCCGGCCTTTTCGGCGACCACGTGCGCCGGCTGGGCGATCGGGGAGAAGATCGCGTAGTCGACGTAGGGGTCCGAGTACTTCATCGTCATCGAGAGGTCATCGGAGCTGATCACCGGGAACGATGGTCCGTTGAGGGCCGCCGTGCTTCCGGCGGTGGCGAAGTAGTTGGTGCCAGTGGTGACTTTACCGGCATCGTCGGTGGTTCCGGAGTCGTAGAAGCCGGTGTTGATCGCCCAGGCGAGAGCCATGTCATCGGCGGTGATCGGCTTGCCGTCAGACCACTTGAGGCCCTTCTTGAGGGTGTACTTCACGGTCAGCGGGCTGTCCGAGGTCTTCTCGAGCTTGCCGAAGGAGGTGTCGTAGATGACCTTGAACTTCGGGTCGACGGTGAAGAAGCCACCCGTCGTCATATATCCGACAAATCCGTTGGTGTCGAGGTTGCCATCCGGGGTGTTCTGGTTGAACGACGTGAAGTCGTTAACTGTAGCTACGGTGACGGTGCCGCCCTTTGCTGTGGTTGGGGCGGGCGTACCGGATGTCGTGCATCCGGCGAGCGCGAATGACGTGACGCCGGCGATGGCGACGACAACGATCGCGTTACGCGCCAATCTTCCTCTGATTTTCAATTTTCCTCCTGTGCAAGATGAGCAAACGGCAGCACGGTTTCCAGCGTGCTGTCGCGCTAGTTACAAGAACCATAAGTAGGGGGCGCTTGCCCGGCCAAACTGTGAGGGGAAACGTTACACAGTAGTAACAGTCGTAACAAATTGTTGTGCCATAGGGAGATTTATTGTGCGGCAAGCAGTGCTTTCACAGTTATTTTGCGAATTCGAGGTGTCCCAAAGTGTGAACTGGTCGAATGACGGGCAGACCATCGAACCCGCGCAGTCTCCGCCTTTGTCGAATTCCACACATTTCGACCGGGCAGCCCCACCGGGGCACACCACTCGACTGCACCAACCAGCTCAACCAATCGCACGTCGAACGCTACGAGAAAATCACGAAACCCAGCTGCTGGGCAAGCCGAGGACTAGGCCGGAACACCCGTCTTCAGCAGATCCGTCAGGCCGGCGCGCGGCGCTGGGAAGTGACAGTAGACCTCGTGCCCCGGAGTCTTCTCGGTGAGCACAGGAAGTTCGGTGCGGCATCGGTCCCGCTGCACATCGGTGAGCTCTTCGCGGAACTTCTGGCAGCGGGTATGGAAGACGCATCCGGTTGGCGGATTGCTCGGACTCGGAAGGTCACCGGTGAGCAGGATCCGCTCTCGACGCCGTTCCTTGCGCGGGTCAGGCACCGGAACAGCTGACATCAGTGCGTGAGTGTACGGATGCAGCGGCTCGGAGTAGAGCGTGTCACGGTCGGCGATTTCCATGATCTTGCCGAGGTACATCACCGCAACACGATCGGCGATGTGACGGACGACAGACAGGTCATGCGCGATGAAGACGAAGGCGACTCCGAACTCCTGCTGCAGGTCTTCGAGAAGGTTGACAACCTGCGCCTGCACCGACACGTCGAGCGCCGACACCGGCTCATCGCAGACGATGAGTTTCGGACGAAGTGCGAGGGCGCGGGCGATTCCGATGCGCTGTCGCTGGCCGCCGGAGAATTCGTGCGGATAGCGGTTGTAGTGCTCGGGATTCAGTCCGACGCGTTCCATCATCCCCTGCACCTCAGCTTTGATGCCATGTTCGGTCTTCACCCCCTGGATGCGGAAAGGTGCGCCGACGATCGTTCCGATGGTGTGCCGCGGGTTCAGCGAGGAGAAGGGATCCTGGAAGATCATCTGGATCTGGCTGCGGTACGACTTCATCTCCCGAGGCTTGAGCCCTGCGATGTCGCGCCCGTCGAAGCGGATCTCACCAGAGGTCGGCTCGAGGAGTTTGCTGATCACACGCCCGGTGGTCGATTTACCACAACCGGATTCCCCGACGAGACCGAGAGTCTGGCCCTGGTCAAGCGAGAAAGTCACGCCATCGACGGCCTTGATCGGCTTGCCGCGGCGGCCGAGGAGGCCGGAGCCGCCCCCCGGGAAGTATTTCGAGACGCCCCGGACAGACAGGAGCGGCTCACCCGACCGGACCGACCCAGACGAGATGGACACTGCGGTGGTTTCATCAGTCATAACGAAGGTTCTCTCTTGCGAAACGTAACTCAGCGTGTCGGGCGGGACTAAAGACTTGGCGAAATCTCGGTGCGCCAGATCTCTTGGCGTTGCGCCGCGGGAATGTGGCACCGCACCGCATGTCCTGGCGTCGGGCCCTGCTCGAGATTCGGATGCACGGTGCGGCACCTGTCACCGTCGACCCGGTCGGTGAACGGGCAGCGTGTGTTGAACACGCATCCGCTCGGAACGTTGATGAGCGACGGTGGTGACCCGGGAATAGGGGTGAGCCGTGTCTGGCGATCGCGGTCCATCCGCGGCATCGAGCGGAGCAGGCCCCAGGTGTATGGCATCTCGGGCGCATAGAAGAGCTCGTCGACCGGGCCCATCTCGACGCACTGTCCGCCGTACATCACGAGTACCTTGTCGCAGGTCTCGGCGACAACCCCGAGGTCGTGCGTGATCAGGATGACGGCCGAGTTCAGCTCATCGTGAAGTTCCTTGATCAGTTCGAGAATCTGGGCCTGCACGGTGACATCGAGAGCCGTGGTCGGCTCGTCGGCGATCAGCAACTGCGGCTGGCAGATCAGGGCCATTGCGATCATCGCGCGCTGGCGCATTCCGCCTGAGAACTGGTGGGGATAGTCGTTGTAGCGGCTCGGGGCGTTCGGGATTCCGACCTTTTCGAGCATGCGGATGGCTTCGGCCTTGGCGTCCTTCTTAGACACCTTGGTGTGAACGAGATACGCCTCGCTGATCTGCGCGCCGACTGAGTAGAACGGATGGAGCGATGAGAGCGGGTCCTGGAAGATCATCCCCATCTCGCTTCCGCGAAGATCACGCACCTCGTCCTCCGTCGCGCCGACGATTTCGCGCCCGTCAAGCCAGATCTCGCCGGTCACTCTTGCGTTCGAACCCTTATGCAGGCCGAGAATCGCGAGACTTGTGACCGATTTCCCCGAACCCGACTCTCCGACGATGCCGAGGATCTCACCACGCTCGAGTTCGAAAGAAAGCCCGTCGACGCTCTTGACGAGGCCGTCAGCGGTCGGAAAGTGCACCCGAAGATCCTTGACCTCGAGGAAGGCGCGCGAGGTTCCACCGCCGCGAAGCGTTGGAGCGGAAAGAGGAGTAGTCATTGCTGGCCTTTTACTGGTAGACGGTGACGCGGGGGTCGATGAACGCGTACAGGATGTCGACGATGAAGTTCGCGATCACCAGCACAACGGCCGCGATGATGGTCACCCCGAGAATCACGGGGAGATCCTGTTGCTGGATCGCTTGGATCGACAGATAGCCCAGCCCTCGCAGGTTGAAGACCGTCTCTGTGATGACCGTTGAACCAACGAGTGTTCCGAGGTCGATACCGAAGATCGTGACGATCGGAGTGATCGCCGCACGGAGTCCGTGCCGCACAATCACCGTTGGACGGCTGAGCCCCTTTGCCCTCGCCGTTCGAATGTAGTCCTCTCCCATGGTCTCGATCATGTTGGAGCGGGTGAGTCGGGCGTACAACGCCCCGAAGAGGAAGGCGAGGCTGACCCAGGGCAGGATCATGCTTCGGAACCACTGGGCCGGGTCCTGCGTGATCGGCAGGTACGAGACATCGGGAAGCACGCCGAGTGTGTACTCGAAGACGAGAAGCAGCAGCGGGCCGGTGAAGAAGATGGGGAGCGACACGGCAGCAAGAGAGCCGGTCATGCCGACACGATCCACGAGTGATCCCGGGTTCAGCGCAGAGAAGGTTCCGACGGTGACACCGCCGATGAGCCAGAGGATCGCCGCACCGATACACAGGCTGATGGTGACGGGTGCTGCTGTCGCCATCATGGTGCCGACCAGCTGGTGTTGGCGGAACGAGTATCCGAAACACGGGGCCGAACACTGGATCGGGGTGCTGACCCCATCGGTGATGGTCTGGCCGAAGAGGATGCCCGACAGGAAATGCCAGTACTGCGCGTAGAGGGGAAGGTCGAATCCGAAGCGGTGGATCAGGGCCTTCATCTGGATGGAATCGGGAGGGAAGGGTATTTTGCCGATGTAGTAGTAGACGGGAGACGTGTGCGAGAGCGTCGGGACGATCTGGAAAATGAGGAACGTCACAACGCTCACTATCCACACCACAACGATTGCGCCCAGCAGCCGGACGACGATAAATCGGATCATAGCCTTTTTCCACAAAGGAAGGGGTGGCCGGCCAGAGCGGGGCTCCGGCCGGCCACCGTGGGGTTTTTTGGCTTACTACTTGCCGCCGGTACCGACGTTGACGAAGTCGTAGAGTCCGAACGCCAAGGCGTTATCGGACGTGACATTGGTCAGGCGCGGGTTGCGGTAGTAGATCGACTTTCCAAACAGGATCGGAAGGTAAACCGCATCCTTCATGACCTGGTCGTCGAGCTTCCGGAAGTCGGCATCGGTGGACTTGCCATTCGGTGCGGCATCGAGGATCTTGTTGACGATCGGGTCGTTCAGGCTGGGATAGTTCGTGTTTCCCGTTGGGACGATATCTGCGCCGTTGGCGATCGAATTCCAGAATCCGTAACCGGTGGGGAAGTCAGCTCCCCAGGCCGCCAATGCGATTCCGATGCCCTGGTTCACGATGTTCGTCGGCGAGCCGATGAACGTCGAGTAGTAGCTCGAGGATGCCGACGTCGTCTCGGTGACCTTGATGCCCACCCGAGCGAGTGCGGTCTGCAGCGAGGCGAACACCTTCGGGGCGATCTGGCTCGGTGTTGAGTACGCCACCTTGGTGGCGAAACCGTCGGGCTGGCCACACTTGACAAGCGCTGCCTTCGCCTTGGCGACATCACCGGTGTTGTCTTTTCCACTGTTGTACATGTTGGCGGTGGCGCTGTGACCGGCAATGGTCGGTGGGGTCATCGATCCCGCTGCCACACCGGCGGTTGTTCCACCGAAAGCCTGCACGAGCTCGGCCTTGTTGGTCGCGTAGAAGATCGCCTGGCGGCAGTATACGTTTGGGATGACGGACGGCATGACTGCCATGTAGCGGGTGAACGCTGTCGTGGGATTATCGGCGTTGACCTTGAACTTCGGGTTCGTCAGGATCTTGGACTTGAGGGTCGTTCCGACGTCGAGGTCGGCTCGGGCATCGGCGGTACCGGCGGCGAGCTTGCTGTCGATATCGTTCTCGTCCGAGTCGATCGTCAGGTCGATCTCATTGGCCACGGGCTTGCGAATCTTGTCCGTCGACTGCTTCCAGAATTTGTTGCGCACGAAGGTGACCGACTGGGTCGGCACGTACTTCGTAAATACGAACGGACCGGAGGAGACGGGCTGCTTGCCGTAGTCCGCCCCGACGAATCCGGTGCCACCCTCGACCTTGTACGGCACCGGAGCAGAAGCAGCCATTGCCATCAGGTAGTTGAAATCGGAATATGAGGTCGAGAGGTTGAACTCGATCGTGGAATCCGTCGTGACGATCGAAGCGAGGTCACCGCTCTTGTACGGGCCGAGGTAGTCCGCCGGGTGGCTGATCGTTGCGAGGAAGTACGAGGCCGGGCCACCATTGATGATGTCGGTCGCGAAGAGACGCTCGATACCGTACTTGACGTCCTTCGGGGTGATGTCGGTACCATCCGAATACTTCAGCCCCTTCTGGAGGGTATAGGTCCACTTGGTGAAATCGGCGTTGTGGGTTCCCATGTCGGTCGCGAGGTCCGGAGCAAGAACCGGCTTCGAGCCATTGACCTTCTCATAACCGAGGAGGGATCGGGTGTACAGCCGCTGCATGTTCCAGCACCAGCCGTAGTAGGTGTTCTGTGGGTCCCACGAGTCACAGTCGGTCGCGGAGAGCAGCTTCACGGTGCCGCCCTTCACTGTTGACGGGTTGACGATGCCGTCGACAGCCGCGTTGAAGCTCGACGCTCCACCGGTAGTGGTCGGCGTAGCCGAACTGGAACAGCCGACCAGTGCCATCGCCGTGGCGGCCAGAAGGCCGACCAGTGCGATACCTCTTCTTTTGATCTTCATCGGAAGATCTCCTTTGTTTGCGGTGGTAGTGCAGTTTTCAGCTGCATGGGGTGGGCCCGGGGGCCCCGTCGCTTCGGACCGAGCTCGGTGCGACTCGGTTCGTTGCGGACGTCACTGTGTTCACCTGTGCAGGCTTCATCGGGTCGACTTGGGGTCCAGCGCATCGCGCAGACCGTCACCGAACAGGTTGAAGGCGAGAACAGAAATGAAGATCACCATTCCCGGGAAGATCAGATACAGCGGATCGACCTGGAAATAGTTCCCTGCGTCCGAGAGCATCTGCCCCCAGGACGGAATGGGCGGTGGAACACCGACACCGAGGTACGAGAGCCCGGCTTCACCGAGCATGTTGGTCGGAATGGTGAGCGACGTGTAGACGAGAATCGGCCCGATCAGGTTGGGCATGATCTCTCGTGCCATGATCCAGCCGTTACCCGCGCCGAGGCTGCGCGCGGCATCCACAAATTCTTTCTCGCGAATGGACAGCACCTGGCCGCGAACGATTCGTCCGATGTAGGGCCAGCCGAAGAATCCGAGGACGAAGATGATGATCGCGAATCGGACCACTGCAGCGCTGCTCAAAATGGACACGACCGCGATGAGGGAAAGAGAGAGAAGAAGTGTCGGGAAGGACAGCAGAACGTCCATGGTGCGCGAGATGAGCGTGTCAACCCAGCCACGATAGAACCCGGCTATCAATCCGAGACTAACGCCGAGGATCAGCGAGAGCGCTGTGGCGAGACCCGAGATGATCAGGGACACACGGGCACCCTGCATCAGCTGGGCCATGATGTCCTGGCCGAGTACCGGGCTGACCCCGAGCCAATGGCTCGAACTGATGCCGCCGAGCGCGCCCGTCGGAAGGTTTGTGGCCGGATCGAGCAGCGATTCAGCCCCGACGGAGTGATGGTCGAGATAGTTCTGACCGTAGAGCGCCGAGAGCTGGTCCGCGAAGATCGCGACGAGGATCAGAAGGATGATGACGACGCCCGCCGCCATCGCGACCTTGTCTTTGCGCAGTCGCCGCCAGGCGATCGACCAGAGCGACCGTCCGACGATAGATGTTCCAGTGGTGGTCTTCTTCGCCAGCTTTTCGCTCTCTCCGACGACCTCGAGTTCTCCCCTGGGCAGAGACATCTACTTTGACCTCATCTTGATCGGGTACGCGGTGCGGTGACTGTCCCCCGGAAGGATCGGTCGCAAACTTCTGCACCGGCGTATCGCTGCTCTACCCCCTTCGGCGCAACATGCGGCCGCATAGGTATATGGAACTCTAAACAGCACCACACACAACTCCAAATCGAAACGGCCAAATTTACATTTCCTTAATATTCCTGATTGTTTGTTGTTCCATCGCATAAAATATTGCGCGAAACTCGCTGGTTTTGCAATAATCCCGCGCCTGATCCTGCACCACAGCCGCAATCTTGCTGGGAAGTGCCCGGGAGCAGCTGCCGTACGATTCTTCACATGTTGGAAACCGGTTCGATCCCTCGTCCTTCCCGAAGCAGGCTGAGGACCGAGATGCTGCTCGTACTCGGACTTTCGCTCGGGGCATCCGCCGTGTACTCCGTCGTCTCCCTCGCCGACAGCCTCACGAGGGCCACTCCGCTCTCTCGGCAGGTGCAATCGCTCAACGGCTCGCTGAACAATCGTGCGGTCTTCGACCTCATCTACCAAGCTCTCGCTATCTTCTTCGATCTGGTGCCGGTGGCCCTCGTCTGCTTCCTGCTCTGGCAGACCGCGCGACCGCACCTCGCGCGTCTGGGGCTGGGGTTCGACCGTCCCGTCCGCGACGCGCTGCTCGGACTCGGTCTCGCTCTGGTGATCGGAATCCCTGGCATATTCGTCTATCTCGGTGGCAAGGCTCTCGGCCTCGGCGTCACAGTCTCGGCGTCGCCTATCGACACCTACTGGTGGACGATCCCGATTCTCGTACTGTCGGCGCTGCGCGCAGGTCTCCAGGAGGAGGTGATCGTGATCGGCTACCTGTTCGCACGGCTGCGTGACCTCGGGTGGAGGACCTGGCCGATCATCCTCACAGCCGCTCTTCTGCGGGGCAGCTATCACCTCTACCAGGGCTTCGGAGCGTTCATGGGCAACTTCGCGATGGGCATGCTGTTCGGATGGCTGTACTCCCGCTCCGGGCGCGTCCTGCCGCTGGTGATCGCTCACTTCGTGATCGACACCGCGATCTTCGTGGGGTACCCGTGGGCGGCATCCGCATTCCCCGGGTTCTTCGGGGTCGTCAAGTAGCGGTACCGGGAGATCACCCGCGCACGACTGTGCACGCACCTCTCCGACGCCCACTCTTCGCGGCGGGGGACACGCAGGTCCCTGGCGCAGTCGGGTGTTCGTGGCGGGGGTTGTAACTCCCGCCGCGAGAGCACGAGTCCGCCGCGAGGGTTTCGCCCGGACAGGCGCGGCATCCGCGCACGCCTCCTATTCCCCGCCGAGCGGGGGCGCGCTGGGTAATTTGCGAAGCTCGCGACCGGTCCAGCCGGTGGTTGGTATGACGCTGCTCGTTCGAAATCGGTTCAGAACTGCACCAACGGATGGGGTCGATTTCCTGGCGCTCGCTACTCGACCGACGGTGCCACGTGTCTACTCGAAGGCCTCCGGCGGCGGACAGGAGCAGACCAGGTTGCGGTCACCGTAGGCATTGTCGACGCGCCGCACCGGCGGCCAATACTTGGAGCGGATGAGGCTACTCACCGGGTAGACCGCCTGCTCGCGCGTGTAGGGGTGCGCCCACTCCCCCTCGATCACGGACTGCGCGGTGTGCGGGGCGTTGTGGAGCGGGTTGTCGTCGAGTGGCCAGGTGCCCGCGGCCACGGCATCCGCTTCGAGGCGGATCGCGATCATCGCGTCGATGAAGCGATCGATCTCGGCGAGGTCCTCACTCTCGGTCGGCTCGACCATGAGGGTTCCGGCGACCGGGAAGGACATCGTCGGCGCATGGAATCCGAAGTCGATGAGTCGCTTGGCCACATCGTCGACGGTGACACCGGTGGTCTCGGTAAGCGGACGCAGGTCGAGGACGCATTCGTGCGCGACCAGCCCGTTCTCCCCCGCATAAAGCACCGGGAAGTGCCCACGCAGTCGCACGGCCACGTAGTTGGCGGCAAGAACCGCGGCACCGGTCGCAGCCACGAGGCCGTCGGCGCCCATCATGCGCACGTAGGCCCAACTGATCGGCAGGATGCTCGGGGAGCCGTAGGGGGCCGCCGAGACGGGTGGACCGCTGTGCAGCTCACGCTGCGCCATCGGATGCCCCGGTAGGAAGGGCGCGAGATGCGCCTTCGCGGCGACCGGCCCGACGCCGGGTCCGCCGCCTCCGTGGGGGATGCAGAAGGTCTTGTGCAGGTTGAGATGCGAGACGTCGCCGCCGAAGTCGCCGTAGCGGGCGAATCCGAGCACCGCGTTGAGGTTTGCCCCGTCGACATAGACCTGGCCGCCCGCGTCATGCACGGCCTTGCAGATCGTGCCGACCTCGCGCTCGTAAACCCCGTGCGTGGAGGGGTAGGTGATCATCAGCGCGGCGAGGGACTCGGCGTGCTCGGCGATCTTGGCACGGAGGTCCGCGACATCCACGTTGCCAAGCTCGTCACAGGCCACCACTACGACCCGCATGCCGGCGAGCACCGCGGAGGCCGCATTCGTGCCGTGTGCGCTCTGCGGGATCAGGCAGACGGTGCGCGTGCTGTCGCCACGGAAGCGGTGATAGCCGCGAATGGCGAGGAGCCCGGCGAGTTCGCCCTGGCTGCCAGCGTTCGGCTGCAGCGACACGGAGTCGTAGCCCGTGACATCCGCCAGCCAGCCCTGCAGCTGGTCGATCAGTTGGAGGTAACCCTCGACATCCGATTCGGGAGCGAAGGGATGAAGCCCGGCGAATTCAGGCCAGGTGACAGCTTCCATCTCGGTGGCCGCGTTCAGCTTCATCGTGCACGATCCGAGCGGGATCATGCCGCGATCCAGCGCGTAATCGTAGTCGGCGAGGTGCTTGAGGTAGCGCATCATCGAGGTCTCGGAGCGGTGGGTGTTGAACACCGGGTGGGCGAGATAGACGCTGGTGCGCTCGAGGTCGACCGGAATCCAATCGAGGTCGTCCGGTACCGAGTCGTCAGTGAGCTCTTCGCCGAGGATGCGCGCAATGGCGCGCACGTCGTCGAGGGTGGTGGTCTCGTCCGCCGACAGCTGCACGCGGTCATCATCCACGAGATGGATGAGGTAGCCGGCAGAGTGAGCCCGCTCGACGAGCCGCGCGGCCTTCGTCTTGGTGTGGAGCGTGATCGTGTCGAAGAAGTTCGCGGACTCGACGGTATGGCCGGCCTCTGAGGCCGCGCGAGCGAGTACCCGCGTGAGTCTGGTCACTCGGGTGGCAATCTGCTTGAGGCCCTGCGGACCGTGATAGACGGCGTACATCGACGCCATCACGGCGAGCAGCACCTGCGCGGTGCAGATGTTGGAGGTCGCCTTGTCGCGACGGATGTGCTGCTCGCGCACCTGGAGCGAGAGCCGGTACGCGGGATGGCCGGCCGCATCCTGCGAGACACCGACGAGGCGTCCGGGCAGCTGGCGTTCGAGTCCCTTGCGCACGGCCATATAGCCCGCATGCGGACCGCCGAAGCCCATCGGAACACCGAAGCGCTGGCTGGTGCCGACCGCGACATCCGCCCCCAGCTCCCCCGGAGAGGCGATGAGGGTGAGGGCGAGAAGGTCGGCCGCGACCACGGCAAGGGCGCCCGCGGCCTTCGCCGCGGCGATGACCCGACTCGGATCCCAGATCCGGCCCGAACGGGAGGGGTACTGCACGAAGATACCGAATGCTTCGGGGAGCTCCACGGGCTCGGTCACCGCGTTCGCGGCGAGCTCAGCCAGATCGAGCTGCACCAGTTCGATGCCGACGGCGGCCGCACGGTTCGCGAGCAGCGCGAGGGTCTGGGGCAGGGAATCCGAGTCCACGATGAAGCTGTTGCTCTCGAGCTTCGACGCGCGCCGGGCGAGCATCATTCCTTCGACCACAGCGGTGCCCTCATCCAGCATCGAGGCGTTCGCGGTGCTCAGGCCAGTGAGGTCGGTGATCATCGTCTGGAAGTTGATGATCGCCTCGAGGCGGCCCTGGGAGATCTCGGGCTGGTAAGGCGTGTAGGCCGTGTACCAGCTCGGGTTCTCGAGCACGTTGCGCTTGATCACGGCAGGGGTGATGGTGTCGTAGTAGCCGAGACCGATCATCGAGCGGTTGACCGTGTTCTTGCGAGCGAGCACGCGCAGTTCGGCGAGTGCCTCACGCTCGGTGGCTGCGGGTGGCAGCACCGAGTCCGCGGCCGCACGGAATCCATCGACATGGATGGATTCCGGCACCGCGGCGCGCACGAGAGCATCGACTGTCTCGTAGCCGAGGGCGTCAAGCATTGTGGCCTGGGCCGCGGCATCCGTTCCGATGTGGCGCTCGGCGAAGCCGCCCTGCGCAAGCAGACCCTGTGCGAGCAGGTTTTTCGTGAGCTGGTCTACCCCGGCCATTACTCGCCCACCAGCGCGGTGTACTCGTCGAAGCTCAACAGGGTCGGCAGTTCGGTGAAGCTCA
>Ga0209511_1003572_pt1 | contig 11843 bp, 12 predicted proteins | sample SSSSmetaG_FD_184141 | JGI IMG/M metagenome (GOLD analysis project Ga0209511, IMG submission 184141) | Glacier valley bacterial and archeal communities from Borup Fiord, Nunavut, Canada, to study Microbial Dark Matter (Phase II) - ​SSSS... | ecosystem: Environmental > Aquatic > Freshwater > Ice >... | reverse complement strand
GCGTGAGCGCCCGGCTTGAGGTTTTGACCCCACCCCAGGGCGGACGGCGGCGCTTTGAACTCGAGTCCGCGACCACCTATCAGGCCGGGGTGCGTGAATACCCCGAGCGCCTCCAGGCGGCGCTCGAGCTGCCCCCCAATATCAACCCCCAGGCCAGGGCGCTGGCCCAGAGCTGGCGCGGTTTGCCCCCGCTCGAGCGCGCAAATCGCGCTTTAGAGTATTTCCGTACCCAGAATTTCGTGTATACCCTGAACCCTCCTCTGTTGCCGCAAAATGACAGCATTGACGCCTTTTTATTTGGCTCGAGGCAAGGATTTTGCGAGTATTACGCTGGGGCCTTCACCTTCCTGATGCGGGCGGTGGGACTGCCTGCTCGAGTGGTCACGGGTTATCAGGGCGGTCAAGCGGGCGCAGACGGCAGCTACCTCATCGTGCGCCAGAGCGACGCGCACGCCTGGAGCGAGGTGTGGCTGGGGGGAATAGGTTGGCAGCGCTTCGACCCCACGGCGGCGGTGTCGCCCTCGCGCATCACGGCGGGCGTGGCCTCGAGTGTGCAGGGTGCGGGCGCGCTGCCGCTGATGGCTCGAGCGGGAGGCGGCGGCGGAATTGGTGGAATTGTGCAGGCACTGGCCCTGCGGCTCGACGGCTTACAGCACGGCTGGAACGATTGGATCGTGGGTTTCAATGGCGCGAGACAGCGCCAACTGCTCGAGGGTCTGGGCATTGGAGAGGTGGGCGGACCGCGCTACATCCTGCTCAACCTCAGCGCCGCCCTTTTGCTGTTTGCCTTGTTATTGCTCAACCTGCGCCGCCGAAACGCCGAACCCGGCGACCCGGTGCAGCGCCTTTACGGTCAGTTTGTGGCTCAGCTCGAGCGCTCGGGCCTGACCCGAGGCACGTCTGAGACAGCCCGGAACTTCGCAGCGCGGGCCTCGAGCCGATTGCCTGAGCAAGCCGAGCAGATTGAGGACATCGCTCGAGAGTACGACGTTCTGCGTTACGGAACCGAGGTTGAAAAGGGTGAATCGCTCGAGCGGCTGAGGCAATTTAAGCGACAAGTGCGGAGATTTCGGGTTAAAGCCTGATAAATTCCTGTTCCCGATGAGTCTGCTCGAGGGCTAATCCGTCCCAGTAATCTCATCCACAAACAGCGGCAGACGCACCGATTCCACGCGGGCATACGCCTGCTCGAGCGCTGCTGGGTCTATGCCGTGCGCCGCGAGGTGAAAGCAGGACTGGTAAAAGCGTGCCACCAGCGGCAGGGCAGCTCCCAGGCGCTCAACTTCTGAAACGCTGAGCAGGGTGTTGAAGGCGCTGGGATTGCTTAGCAACGGGTGTCCGCCGTCACGCAAAGCGACGCGCAGGAAGGCGGCAACCTCACTGGGGTTGCGCCAGAAGCCGAAGTGCGTCTGCTCGGTGAGGAGGTCAATCTGACGCAGCCCCGCCAGCGGAATCTCTTTGCGAACCAGCTTGCGGGCCAAATCCTGCCGCTCGAGCCGCAGACGGGCGTACTCGCCCAGCGAGGCCAGACGCGGCGATTTGGGAGCCACCTTGCCCCCAATGGCCCCGCACAATCGGTGGGCCATCACGTAATCCTGATACTCCTCGAGCAAGGTTTCAACGGGTTTTTCTGGCGCGGCGGTCCCCATGAAAGTAGTGTATCCGGTCCTCGAGAGAGGGGTGTCCCTATTGAGCGTTCTGTACCATCCATAATTCGGCCTGGAACGACCCCTCTTCTCTTGACCGCTACGCTTTCAAGAATATCCCCCCTGTAAGACAGGGGGGAACCAAAAGCCTTTCCCACTCGAGCTTTTAAAGTACCCCCCTGTAAAACAGGCTCGCGCAGCTTCCGAAGCGGGCAGGCCCCACGGGGCGGTGAGGCCCGGTAGGTGCCGTTCTCACCAAGACAGTGCCGTTCTGCCCAAGACGGGACGGGTCTTGCGTGACTACGCAAGGGGGTCCTTCCAGCCCGCTCGAGCTATACCGCTCATAGCCCAGCAACCTCTAATTAAGCATCCGACCACTCGGCGGCTTCCAGTCGTTGGGGTCGGGCAAAAATCCCTCGAGCACCCGCCAGCGCTCGGAGAGGTCTTTGGCCTCGAGCACGCGCTGCATCTGGAAGCCCTCGAGCCGCATGTTACTGGCCACGTACGAAGCCTGCATCAAGGTGTCGGCAGGCTGATTCGCGCGCAATCTCATCTGCATATCGGGCGGGAAGTTCTGGATAAAACGCTCGAACACGTCGGCCCCGCGCACGGCGGCGTCTTCGGGGTCGGCTTGCTCGAGCGGCACGATTTCCACCTCGGCGCTGAGGTAGCTGTAGCGAGTCTCATCGAACTCGAGCACCTGAAAGCGCTCGCCGCCCACTACGACAATGCTCGAGGTGCCGTCCTCGTGGGTCTCGGAGTTGACCAAGTGGGCCAGACTGCCGATGTGGGCCACGCGGGCCATCCCCTCGAGTCCGCCTTCGAGCGGGGTTAGGTGCAAGATACCGAAGGGTTCGCCCGTGTCCCTCACCCGCGCCAGCAGTTCACGGTAGCGCGGCTCGAAGATGTGGAGCGGCACTACCACTCCTGGCAGCAATGCTAGAAAGGAAAGGGGAAAGAGCGGCAACTGCATGAAAGAAGAATACCTCCAAAAGAGGGCCGAAATAACATCAGGTGATACAAAAGGTCAGGAAGCGCAAGAGTGTGCTCGAGCCACTATTCCAGTAAATGTCCCCGATAAATGCCAACAAAAAGCATTATTCGCTCGAGGGGTCTACGGGTGCTCGAGCATTGTTTTTCCGCTTTTTGGGAACGGGTGCAGGTGGGGCGTTCCAGCGCTCGAGTTGCTGTGTACTGACCCCCAGCTCGAGCAACTTGCGGGTGTCCAGCGGCTCCAGGTGAGCGGTCTCGAGCAAATCCGGGCGACGCTCCAGGGTGCGCTCGAGTGCTTTATCCCTGCGCCAGCGCACAATCTGGGCGTGATGTCCTCCGCGCACGATTTCGGGGACTTCTAAGCCACCAAACTCGAGCGGACGGGTGTACTCCGGGTAGTCGAGCAGGCCCGAAGAAAACGAGTCCTGGCGGTGAGATTCGGCGTCTCCGATGGTGCCGTCTATCAGGCGGCCCACCGCCTCGAGCACACAGGCCGCCGCCGCCTCGCCGCCCATCATCACGAAGTCGCCGATGGAGAGTTCGCGGGTGACGAGTGAATCCACCCTCGAGTCGAAACCCTCGTAGCGCCCGCACAGCAGCACCAGATGGTTTTTCCTCGAGAACTCCTCGGCCACACTTTGCGAGAAGGTCTGACCCGCTGGGGTCAGCAGCACGATTTCATCGGGTGTGTCCCCCCTGGCGCGCAAAAACTCGAGCGCCCCCGCCACCACATCCACCCGAATCACCATGCCCGCGCCGCCGCCATAAGGGGAATCGTCCACCTTGCGGTGCTTGTTCCCCGAAAAGTCGCGCAAATCGAGCAGCTCGAACTCGAGCAGGCCCTTCTCGGCAGCCTTGCCCAGCAGCGCTTCCTGGGTCCAGGGGCGCAGCAGTTCGGGGAAAAGAGTCAGAAGGGTGAATTTCATGGGGTTGGGTTCGGGTTACAGGTTACAGGGATTGCGCCTGCGGCGGGTCATTGGTCATTAGTCATTGGTTGGTCTGCCCTCGAGCGCTCGAAATCAAACCGACCAAGAACCAACTACCAAGAACCCGCGAGCAGGCCCGGTAGGTGCGGCGAGGCCCCACGGGGTGCCGCTTTCGCCAAGACGCCGTTCTGCTCAAGACAGCCGCAGGCGCAAACTCATTGCTCACCACTCAAAACTCACCACCCTTACTCAATTAACCCTTCCGGCGCGTCCAGTACAATCGCCTCACCTCGTTTGATTTGGACATACGGCGCTTGCAGCGGGACCAGGTAAGTTTTAAAACCTTGCGAGCACTCGAGCAGGTCGCCGTAACCCAGTTCAATCACACTCTTGACCCGGCCCAAATCCTCGCCTTCGGGCGATAGCACGGGCAGCCCGACCAGTTGATGGTGGTAATACTCGTCGTCCTCGAGTGGGGGAAGCTCGGCATCGTAAGCGTAAACCTTGAGGTTTTTAAGCAGTTCGGCTCCCTCCCTCGAGTCCACACCTAAAAACTTGTACATCACGGCGGGGCCGTGGGCTTCGGCTACCTGCACACGCAAGGGGCCGCGTCCCTCGAGCACCACTCGCTCGAGCGCGAGAAAGTTGTGTGGGTCGCCGATGGTGTAGAGCTTAACCGCTCCTTTGACCCCGAAGGGTGCGGAGACGGTGCCGATGTGGGTCAGGTTCTCGAGCATGGGTCAGTTTTGAGCAATGAGCAATGAGTGACGAGCCAAAATATAGGCGGCTCGAGCGTATGGAAGCATGAAGGGGAGAAATAAAAAGAAGCAGCCCTCGAGCTGCTTTTTCTGGGATTGACGAGTTCAGGCCAACTTTTTGGGAGCGGCCACATCTACCTGAACCCGGCTGCGCGGCTCGGCCACGGTGCGGGCCAGGGTACGGATGGCCTGGATGATGCGGCCCTGCCGTCCAATGACCCTGCCTTCCTCGCCGGGAGCTACATGAATCAGGTAGGTGGTTTCAGGGCCACGCCGCACGCTCACCCGAACCTGCGAGGGGTCATCCACCATGCTGGCGGCGATGTAGCGCACAAGTTCGGTGAGGTCGCGCATGGTTGGCTCCGAAGAAGTCAAGGATTTACTCGGCAGTGCTTACTGGGCTTGCGGGGGCAGCGCCCGTTTCAGTAACGGGGGTGCGCTTGAATACACCGGTCTGCTTGAGCAGTCTCAGCGCGGTGTCGGTGGGCTGTGCGCCCTGGCCCAGCCAGTGACGAGCGCGCTCCACATCAATTTTGAGAAAGTTGTCGGTGGTCTTGCGGGGGTCGTAGTGACCCAGGCTCTCGATGTAGCCACCGTCGCGGGGACGGCGCGAGTCGGTGACGACCACGCGGTAGTGGGGGTTGTGCTTGGAGCCGAAGCGGGAAAGGCGAATTTTGACCATGTGTGGGGTTCCTTGGGGGGTGCTCGAGTGAGGGTTGGGCCTAATCTTTCGCATTTGTCAGCAGCCAGCCAAAATGCGACGCAACGAAAAGTGTATCAAAACTCGAGGGCCATGACAAGCGCTGGAATTGGGTTGAGGTTAAAACCCCATCACACTGAGTCCGCTTTGGTCCGCTCGAGCAAAACGTCGGGCGAGAGCGGCGCGGTTGTCTGTGCGGTTGTCTGTGGGGTTTCCTGCGCCGCTGCCTCGCTTTGCCTACGCTGTGCGCCCTGTCTGCGCTCCTCGAGTTCCTGTGCTTTGGTCAGCCGCCTCACCCGATTGCCGTATGCGACTTCCTCGAGCACGATGCCCAGAACATTGAGCGCGTACAGTGCAGACAGCAGCACCCACCAATGACCGCCGAGGTCGCTGCGCCAGAAGGGTAGAGCGGGGAAATCGAGTATGAGTACCTTGCTCAGCGCGAACAACAGCACACCACACCACGGCAGCAGCAGCAGCACGCCCCACACCTCGTCTACCAAGCCCAGTCCCGGTACCAGTACCGAAAGAACCCGGAAAGCCCACGGACGTGGCGGCAGCCCTGCCGCTCGAGGGCGGGGAATCAGCATCCACAGCAGGGTGATAGCCAGAGAAAGCAGATACAAAACCACCAGCACGTTCAAGGTCAGCGGTGAGAGGCGCAGGGGCAGACCGATGAGCGCCTCCCAGGGGCGGGTGAACAGCGTGGCGAGGTCCTGACTCCAGGTACCGCCCACCGCGCGGTAAATCTGGATAGTTCCCGGATAGGCCAGACGGGGCGGCTCGAGCTGGGCCGGAACCTGACCCGCTGTGTCCACCAACCGTAAATTGGCGGTGGCAGCGGCCTGTCCTGGCTCGAGCGAGAGGGCGCTGCGGTAGTGCTGCTGCGCTGCCGGGAAGTCTCCGCGTGCGGCCTCGAGAATGCCCAGATTGTTCTCGAGCGCGGCCAGTGGCTGAGTCGTCTGGGCATAACGCGCTCTGGCCGCACTCGAGTCGCCGTCGAGCTGGGTGGCCAGACCCTCGAGCAAGGCCGTTTCGGGCGTATTGGGGTCTGGACTCAGGCGCTCGAGTCGGGCGTAAAACCACGGGCCACCCAGTGTGCCCAGGTTGAGGGCCGGGTCGGCGGCGCGGCTCTGGGTGCGAACCGCCCAGCCCAGCGCGCTCAGGCCCACCCCGACAGCCACGAGCAGGGTCAGCAGCACCAGTTTTTCGCTGAAAGTGTAATACGAAAAAGCCGCGTGACGCAGCCTCGAGAGCGGGTGCAGCCACCAAGCCCTGAGCAGTCCGCCCAGCTTTGAAAGCGCTTGGCGTTGTTGTCTGCTGTAGCGTAACCCCAGCGAAAGCAGGACCAGAAAAAGGGCTAACAACAGCGTGAGTATTGATAACCGCGCCACATCGCGCACCCGGTCCAGGGCCACCGGACCCAGGCTGTACAAGCTGCCCCGGTTGAGCTGGCTGGCAAACGCGCGCCACTCGAGCGCCTCACCCTCGCGGCCCTGAGCGCTGAGCGCGTCGGCGTAGCGGTTGTAAACCGTCTCGAAGCCCTCAAAGCGCGGCGCGAGGTCGCGCAAGAAGCGAAACCAGGTGTCACGGCGCAGATTGGCTCCGGCCCGGTCCAACTCGAGGGCGTAGTTTAGAGGATTGCCATAAGTTCGCAAGACCACGCTCGAGACCGGGAGTTCGGGGCTGTAGCCCAGCGCAGTCCAGTTCGAGCGGGCCGCACTCAGCGCCCGGTCGGCCAGGTCGGCGTAACCGAAGCCGTCGAGCAAGCGCGCCAGCCGAATGCTGACGAAAAAGGGAACACTGGGGGTCAGGCTAGCCCGGTACTGCTCGAGCGCCGCCCCCACCAATCCCTCACGCTGAAGGGCGCGGCCCAGATACAGGTGTAAAAAAGGATTGAGCGGGTCACTTTTCAGGCGGCGCTCGAGCATCGCGCCCGCCTCCAAGTTGGTCTCGGGGGTCAGGGGATTGAAGCCCAGACCACCCGTCGCCAGCTTTTCCAGCGCCCCGGTTTCCTCGAGCGTGGGCAGATACACCGCTCTCCCCTCGAGCACGCCATTTCGCACGCTAAAGCGCTGTTTGATGTCCTGGCCAGTCTTCGGGTCCGCCGAGGGATAGGCTACCTCGAGCGCCACGCCCTCATCCGAGGGTTCCAGACCCACGATGCGGGCGGGCAGGTACAGGGAGCGCACCACCCGACCAGTCTCGAGCCGAACCCCACGCAGAATTGGTCCCCAGGCGACCCAGGCGGTGTTCCCGAACAGCACCGGCTGAGGGATAGGTGCGGCACTCTCGGGCAGCTCGAGCGCCCAGACCGTGGCCCCGCCGCGCTGACCCAGCAATCGGTTTTGCTCGACTTTAACCTCTATGGGCAGCTTAGGTACGGGCAGTTTGAGGGCGGTTTTGGCGCTCGAGGGTTGCGCGGGCGGTTTGGGCTTTGTCTGTGTGGTGCTCGAGCCGGATGGGGTCAGGCTGAAGGCCAGACTCGGAAGCAGGGCCAGCAGGAGAAGCACCCCGCACAAGCGGCGCAATTTGAGGCTTGAGGACACCCGAGGATTATACCGGGTTGGGTTCAGGGGGTTGAGTTAGGGGGTGCTCGAGCGAACAACATAGGCCAAATGGCGGCTGCACTCGAGGTCCACACACTCTAAACTCGAGCGCAGGAACTTTTATGACCCGCTCGAGCGAAGTTGCCAAAACCAAATATCCGCGCACGCCCCATCTGCCGTGGTCGCCGGGGGCAGGTGCCGACGACGATTTGCTGATAGACACCCGACATCTCGAGGGCCGTGAGGTGGTCATCAGCGAGAAGCTCGACGGTGAGAACACCACGCTCTATCGGCACGGCTTGCACGCCCGTTCGCTCGAGCCGCGCCCGCATCCTTCGCGGGATTGGGTCAAGGGGCTGTGGGGCCGCCTGCGGTTTGGCATTCCCGAAGGCTGGCGGCTGTGCGGCGAGAACCTATACGCGCGGCATTCGCTCGAGTACCGCGAACTCGAGGGTTATTTTTACCTGTTCTCGGTGTGGAACGAACAAAACCAGGCGCTGAGCTGGAGTGAAACGCTCGAGTGGGCCAGCCTGCTCGAGCTTCCCGTGCCGCGCACGCTCTACCAGGGCGTCTGGGACGAGACGCGGATTCGCACACTCGAGGTGGATACCGAGCGAACCGAAGGTTATGTGGTGCGCCTAACCTCGAGCTTCGAGTTTGGAAACTTTGGTCGCAGCTTGGCCAAGTGGGTGCGTAAAAACCACGTTCAAACCGACGAACACTGGATGCACCAAACCATTGTTCCCAACGGCCTGAAGGAGAAAATACCGTGAACAAGTTGCTCGAGGGGATTGAGCGGGGAGGGGAGCCACCGCTCGAGGAGATTCTGGCCGTGCTCAGTCCGGTATTGCCGTGGCTGGACAGGCTCGAGGACACCCCGCAAGACCCGGTGTGGCACGCCGAGGGCAACGTCAAAATTCACACTGGGCGGGTGCTGAATGAGGTTTACCGCCTGCTCGAGCCACCCTTTCTCGAGCCACCCCTTTTAAAACCATACCGTCGCTTGGCTTTGGTACTGAGCGCTGTGTTGCACGATATCGGCAAGACCGTGACCACCCGTATCCGCGACGATGGCCGGGTCATCTCGCCGCGACACCCGGAGCGGGGGCGCACTTACGCGGCGCTCAAACTGCTCGAGTTGGGCCTGCCTTTTACAGTCTGGTGCGACGTTCTAGCGGTCATCGGGCATCATCACGAGCCGCTCCGACTGGTGCGCCAAGATGCTCCGTTGGCCCGATATGCGCGTCTAGCCCGCCTGTGCGACCTCGAGCGGGTCTATTTGCTGGAAAAGGCCGACTTGCAGGGCCGTGACGCACTGGACACCGAAGAGAACCTGGAACAGCTCGAGTATTTTCGACTCTGCGCCGAGGAGTATGGGCTGTGGAAGGCGGACCCCTACGCGGCCTGGAAGGAGCAGATTTTTGCCGCGCTGGAGGGCGAATCCGAGACCCTGAAAAATTTGACACTCGAGCAGGGCATTCTGGATTACGAGGCGGGCCTGATTTTCACGCCCGAAGAAGCCCTCTCTCGAGGCTACCGTTTTCGGGGTGGTTTTGCTGAACTGACCGTGACCGTGGGGCCGAGTGGGTCGGGCAAGAGCGCCTGGGCGCGGGAACACGCCGAAAACGCTGAAATTGTCAGCCTGGACGCACTGCGCGAGGAACTCACCGGAGACTCTGAGGACCAGAGCCAGAACGGGCAGGTGCAACAACTCGCTCGAGCGCGACTGAAAGCGGCCCTGCGCGAAAAGAGAAAGGTGGTGTGGGAGGCGACCTCCACCCGCTTTGACTTGCGGGCCATTCCTACCCGGCTGGGCTTCGATTATGGTGCAAGGGTACGTTACGCAGTTTTTGCCGTTCCAGAGAAAGATTTATTCGTTCGCAACCGTGAGCGCGAACATCCGGTGCCTGCTCAGGTGTTGAGCAAACAGCTCGAGGGCCTCGAGTTCCCGTTTTTGGACGAAGCGCACTGTTCGGAGTTTTTTGGGCCGTATGGGGAGAAGTTGGGTTAGAGGGATTGCCCCTCGAGTGCACCCTCAACCCCCCGCGCTCGAGCGCCGAGGTTTACGCAACAGCAGGTCCAGCGAACGCAACAGCGTGGGAACCGCGAAAGCCAGCAGCTCGAGCAGGGGGCCGCCCCAGATGAGGTGCTCGAGCAGCAAAAGTAAAAGGGCGGCCAGCGACGCGAACGGAACCACGAACATCCCCAGCCGCTTTTGCAGGGTGTATTTGTAGACGAACCCAATCAGTCCCGCTAAACCCAGCAGTACGAAGACCTCGAGCGGAGAAACCACCGCCAGCGCGCCCAGCCCGGTGGCGATGCCCGCGCCGCCGCTGAACCCGAAGAAGAGGGGGTAGTTGTGGCCCATCGTCACCGCAAAGATGGCCCAGGGAAGTGCGTCGGGATTGGCCTCGAGCATCAGATACGCGGCCAACACGCCCTTGAGTACATCGAGCAGGGAAATGGTCAGTGCCGCCGCAAAGCCGTAACGGCGGTAGATGCCGCTGCCACCGGGGGCGTCCTCGAGCCGGATGTCTCTTCCCCTGAACCGTGAGTAGAGCACCCCAAACTGCACTGAACCGATGAGGTAAGCCAGCAGGACCAGCGCCAGGGTTGCGAGAGTCGGGTTCACGGGGCGAAATCGTCGGCGTCGCTGCGAACGGTGGTGCTGCTCGAGGTGGTCACAATGGCGGTGACGACCTCAAACTTGCGGCCCTGAAACTCGCGGGTCTCGGCGGGCCGCTGAACCACACCCGTCGAGGTGCCGCTCGAGCGCACCAGCCGCCTATCTGCGCCGTACTCGAGGGTCTGACGGGTAAATTGCTTGACCCGGTATCTCGAGTCGGTTCCTCCCAGCAGCTCAGGCGCGTAGCGGGCGGTGTCCACATCTATGGCGAAACGAAAGCCGCCCTCTGGGGTGCGCTCGAGCAGTTTTGCCTCGCCCAGTTTGATTTTTTGCGGACCCTTTGGGGTCGTTTTCTGGCCCAACTGTTCTGGGGTCGCCATCAGGGGCTGACTCCCTCCCAGCTCGAAAGGCTGTGACAGGGTTTGCAGCCACAGGGCGCTGTAATACGCCGAAATCTTCTGATTCTCGAGCAGCCCTTTTTCGATATTGGCGGGCCAGCCTGACGGTAGGGTCTTGCGGTCCAGGGAGGTTTTGATGTCGCGGACTTCGACCTGACCCCCGCTCGACCCATCCCCGTAGGTTATGTGCAGCGTGAAGTCGAGCACTATGCGCGGCCCAAAATTCAGACCTATGCTCGAGCGGTTCCATCCGGCGTGCAGGAGGGTTGTACCCGTGTTTTCATCCTGCTCGAGCACCTTTTCGCTGTATTCGGCGTTGGAAAGTGTCTTGCTCGAGAAATTCTCGAGAACGAATTCCTTGAAACCCTGCGGAATGCCCTTGCCGTCCAGGCTTTTGACGCTCATCAGGGTGTTTTTAAGCTCGCTGGAGGTTTCGCCTTTATAGTCGCTCACCGTTCCTACGGGCGCGGTGAAACGCATCAGGGATTCCTGGGTCGCCCCCGCGCTCGAGCACGCCAGCGCAAACATCAGAACAAGGCTTTTCATATCCCCAGACTACTCGAGGAGGACACTCCTTTTTTACTCATCACTCACCACTCATAGCTCATTACTCCTATTCCAGTGGACGCAAATCCTCGAGCAGTTGCCAGCCGAACCCTGGCGGGGTAGCCTCGAGAACCCCATTCAGGAAAATAGAGAGCCGCTCGGCCTTGAGGTGCAATTCTGCGTCGCTGGGCCGCACCGGGTACAGCTCGAGCGCGGTGAACTGATAAAAGGTCTGGCTCGAGCTGAGCGTACCGTTCTCGAAAAAGGCAAACGGGGGCCGAATCTCGTCCCAGAGTAAGCTAACCCCTTCCCACTCGAGCGGAAAAATGTGCTCGAGGTCGAGCTGGAGTTCTTGCGGATGCCACAGGTAGCCCTGAATGAGTCGGATGGCCTGGGGTGGGGTCATGGGGGTAGTTTACAGGGCTGCTGCAAAGCCCTGAAGCACAGGGGTTTTTTTTCGGGTAGTGGTATTTCCGAGACTGCTCAAAGCTTCTGAAACCTTAAAGTTTTGTGTGCCACACGAGATACGCGAAAAGTTTCTGCTGCTCGAGCAGTCTGATTTTGACCACTACCTTTTTTCGATTGTACTGTCAAGAATCCTCGAGCTTCCCCCTACAGTGTTTATCGCTAACACTCCGACTTTTCCGCTCTGCTCCAAAGTCTCCGTTACCGCGATAAACACTACTCTTTTCTATTCGCTC
>Ga0209511_1003570_pt1 | contig 11847 bp, 8 predicted proteins | sample SSSSmetaG_FD_184141 | JGI IMG/M metagenome (GOLD analysis project Ga0209511, IMG submission 184141) | Glacier valley bacterial and archeal communities from Borup Fiord, Nunavut, Canada, to study Microbial Dark Matter (Phase II) - ​SSSS... | ecosystem: Environmental > Aquatic > Freshwater > Ice >... | reverse complement strand
AGCAGGCTTTCGCACAATGGAAAAGAAGCGCCGTCGACCATCATTAAACAGCTCTCTGGTTTATTGAACTGGATTGATAACAACCTGAATTTGCCTGTAGCTGTTCTCTTAAACGGACTATTTCTCTTTAACCTCCATCTATTGGCTGCCGTTGAAAAATGGAAGGCAAGATATGGCAACGATATTCCACGCTGGTTTGCAATTACGGGTGAGTTTGATGCGCTTTCTTCGCTGGCCAATTTTGCGTGCAACAACCCTCAGTATATTTACCCGGAAGAGGCCAAGGATGAGTATTTATTGGAAGCTGCAGACCTTGGGCATCCATTAATTCCCATCAATGAATGTGTTACAAATAGTATTACAATATCGGGATGGAATCAGTTTTGCATTATCACGGGAGCAAATATGTCGGGAAAGAGTACTTTCCTGAGGACGGTAGGGACAAACTACATTTTGGCAATGATTGGCGCGCCTGTTTTTGCATCAAAGTTTATTTTCTTCCCGATCAGGTTGCACAGCAGCATCCGGACCAGTGATTCGCTTTCAAGGAAGGAGTCGTTCTTTTATGCCGAATTGAAACGGTTGAAGGGAATTATTTCGGAACTCGAAAGCGGGCAGCGCACTTTTATTCTGCTTGATGAAATATTGAAAGGGACCAATTCAAAAGATAAGCAGGCCGGTTCGATTGCTTTACTTGAGCAATTAATTAAATATGAATCAGTAGGATTGATCGCCACACACGATTTGATATTAGGTGATCTGATTAAGAGTTACCCGAAGAATATCAGTAATCTTTGTTTTGAAATTCAGATAGTTAATGACGAAATGAGCATTGATTACAAATTGCAGGATGGAGTTTGTCAAAACCTGAATGCGACCTTCCTGATGAAAAAAATGGGAATCCTGATTGATAAATGAGATTTGCAGCGGAATGTTTACTGTAGTTTTAAGGCTTTGGATATTCCGATATGCAGCTGGCAACTTGCGGCTGGCAATTAGCAACTGGCTTCTGGCGGTCGTATTTGGGAGAATGAATTCTCACACAAATCTGCAAGCTGCCAGTTGCAAATCGCCAGTAGCGCTTCAATTTTAAAAATTACTTATAAAAGAGTTTTATGGAATCGGTCTGGAAAGAAAGTTTTGAAATTAAATCGTTTGATGTTGATTTTCAGCAAAGTCTAAAGCCATCCGTGCTGATGCAGTTTTTTCAGGAGGTGGCCTCCAGTCATGCCGAATCGCTGGGTGGTGGGTACGATGTATTGATTAAGCGTGATTTATTCTGGGCATTGTCAAGACTGAAAGTCGAAATTACGCGGATGCCCGGTTGGGAAGAGACGATTTTGATTGAAACCTGGCCGTGCGGGAATGAAGGACTCTTTTTCAGACGTGATTATATTGTATACGACAAGGATCAGCAGGTAATCATCCGTGGTGTTTCCGGCTGGTTATTGGTGGCTGTCCCTACCCTTCGTCCACAAAGGCCATCGCAGCTTGGGATTGTTTTGCCAGCTAATAAGGGAAAAAAGTCACTGGAACATTTTCCCGAAAGGATTAAAACCCAAACATCACAGGTTGCTTTTCATAAAACAGTTGCCTATAACGAAATTGATCAGAACCTGCATGTCAACAATACGCGTTACCTTGATTGGGCAACCGACTGTTTTCAACTAAAACATTACCAGGATTATAAGTTGGCGGAGTTTACACTCGAATTCCTCGCGGAAACACATTGGGGCGATGAAATTGAACTTCGGTTGGGTCAGTCAGATCAGAAATCCGATATCGAAGCATTTGAGCAATCTTCCGGAACCACACTATTTAAGGCGGTTCTAAATTGGCAATCATCTGATCTTTAGTTTTGATTATTATTAATTTTGGGATATCATTCTGAATTAAATTTATAATCCATGAAGTCAATCATTGCCTTCCTCCAAAATTACTGGAATAAGCGGATCTCTAAGCCGGTCGTTGCGAAGATCCTATTTATTGGTCTGGGAATATCAACCACATTGTGGTTCCTGATCCGTGTAATACCCAAACCGCAAAGAGCAGCATATCCGTGCATGCAGGCTTCTGCACCAATTATGTCCGGATTTGTGATCTATTTGCTGGCGCTAACAGGTTCGCTGGCTGCTTTCCGGAAAGCAAAATTGAATTTTGCGAAGGCCAGATACCTTTATGCCGGTATTTTTCTGGTTATGGCAGTTGGTGGTTCTGTAGCTTTCTTTGTTCAGAATTCCGGTGAAGTATTTGCCAGCAATGCTCCCGAATGGATCATCAAGGCAAATGTTCCGATTGGTACAGCCCGCGGAATAAATGCAGGCCGGGTGGTTTGGGTTCACGATCCGAAAGTGGCCAAATGGGATGGAACGAACGGTTTCTGGTGGGACGATTCCTATACGTCGCAGGCTGAAACTGACAAAATGATGTCGCAAACGATCGCTTCACTAACCGGTGAAAAGAACCTCACGAAAGCATGGTCCTCACTTTTTGTCTACTTTAACAAAACAAAAAAGTCGAAGAATGAAGGTTACCAGGCGAATCAAAAAATTGCAGTTAAAATAAACTCAAACAATAACAGCGCACAAACCAACTCAAACGAGATCAACGCTTCACCGCAGGTAACACTTGCAATGCTTCGGACGCTAATAAATGACGCAGGTATTCCTCAGAAAAACATTACCGTTTTTGATGCCAGCCGTTTTATTACCGATAATATCTACGACAAATGCCACAAGGAATTTCCGGAGGTTGTTTTTGTGGACAATGTTGGCGGAAATGGAAGGGTAAAATCAACCTATGTTGACAATGCGATCCCTTATTCGGCAGACAACGGGAAGCTGGCCCAGGGATTAGCCACATGCGCCATGGAGGCAGATTATCTTATTAACATTGCTTTGCTTAAAGGGCATGTAGGACAGGGAGTAACATTGTGTGCCAAAAATTATTACGGTGTTACCAGTATCTACAACGACTGGCGGAAGAATGCCCATGATAATTTTAATCAGGACAGGAATGGCAATCCAAAATATATGACATTTGTCGATTATATGGGTCACAAAGATTTAGGAGAGAAGACAATGTTGTTTCTCCTGGATGGTTTGTACGGTGCAAAATTGGTGAACGGCATTCCTACCCCGAAATGGCAAATGGCACCCTTCAACAATGAATGGCCCTGTAGTTTATTCGCATCACAGGATGGCGTTGCCATTGATGCGGTAGGGCTCGATTTTCTCCGTTCCGAATGGCCCGATATGGTGGATATTGCTTTCAGCGATCAGTACCTGATTGAAGCAGCTCAGGCTAACAATCCGCCCTCAAAAACTGTATATGATCCCGAAAAGGATGGTACAAGGATTGCAAGTTTAGGCGTGATGGAACACTGGAACAATACGAAGGAGAAAAAGTACAGCAGAAACTTAGGCAAGAAAAGCGGTATTGAATTGATTCAGAAAACGATCGAATAGGATAAAGATGCTTCGCTAAATACTTATATCCCCATCAGGACATTCCCCTTCGAGCGGTCGCCAGACCCTCGAAGGGGATTTTTGTGAAGTAGAGATATAGAGACGGTTCCCTTCGAGCGGTCGCAGACCCTCGAAGGGACCTGCCGAAAAAAAAAATTCAAAATAAAAGTAGGGTAAAACCCAGGCTATGCGGTATAGAGGTATAAACATTTAAAACTCATTAAAATGAAAAAATTATTATTTGGATTGTTGATTGCCTTTTCTGGTCTGGTGTTTTACGCCTGCAATAAAGAAAAGTCTGGATTTAATGGTACAGATTCCTTGAAAACAAATGCAAATGAACTTGTTGCAACTGACAGTAAGGTCGACAATATTGTCGAAACTACAAGCGATGAATCAGACCTTTTCTCTTTAGGCAGCAGTTCTGCAGCATCCTACAGTGTTGGATTAAAAAGTGGTGATATTTCCATGGGGGGTGGCCTTTTCAAAAACATGTTTGACCATTTTCCAAACTTTAAACTTCGCTATTTGGGTGGAATATGTCCTGATCTGGCAATCACAACTACCAATGGCGGCTTCCCAAAAACAATGACAATCGATTACGGCACGGGTATTGAGATGGCTAACGGGCATTTACTAAAAGGCAAAATAATTATTGTACTATCAGCCGATCCATTTGTATCGGGTGGAACACGTACCGTAACTTTCGATGGTTTTAGTAATGATTCAATTTCTATTTCGGGGACAGTTATCAAAACCAGAACCAAAGATGCACAGCCAATTTTCACTGAAAATAGCGATTTAACAGTCACTTTGGCTGATGGAACTACCATTCATCGCGTTGAAAAGAAAGTAAGAACCTGGATTGCCGGATCTGATACGCAATTTAATCCTGCTGACGATGTCGTCGAAATAACAGGAAGTGTCACTGTTTCTGATTCAAAGGGTAACGGATACTCCAAAACGATAACAACGCCTCTTGTTAAAACAGGTGTTTGTAAGTTTATTACCAAAGGGGTCATCGAATATAAAAATAATAACGGAAAATTTGCCACTGTCGATTTTGGAAATGGAGATTGCGACAATATGGCTACCAGAACTACTCAGAACGGATCTGCCCAAATCATTCTTGGGAGGATGGGGAAATAGTTTTCATTAACTTCTTAGACCTCAATTACGGCTTCTGATTTCCAAAAACTGGTTTCAGAAGCCGGCATTGAAAATTAGAATCCATTGTGTAGTTTCGCACTACAATAAAGCAATCTAACTTTGACTCGGGAAGAATTTAAAAATACGTTCGATAACCATTTTAATGGCGTTCGTAACTACATATACTATCGGTCGGGCGATCATGAAATGGCAACAGATGTGGCCCAGGAGACTTTTATGAGGTTATGGGAGAAGCAGCCTGAATCGTTAAATGGCAGTATAAAAGCCCTCTTATTTAAAATCGCAGGCGATATTTTTATAAGTCAACTCCGGAAGCGAAATGTGGCAATGAAATACAAAGCAATAGCCGTTGACGAAGAAACAGGTGAAAGCCCTTTTGAATTGATGAAATACAATGAATTGCTTCGGAATTACGAGCAGGCGCTTGAAAAATTACCTGATAAACAGCGAACTGTATTTCTTTTAAGCCGCATGGATGGCTTAAAGTATTTTGAAATAGCGGATAACCTGGGTGTTAGTGTAAAAGCAGTTGAAAAGCGAATGAAAAATGCCCTTGAATATTTAAGAAAGGCAATCGGAAGATGAAAAACAGAAATTATAATATTGATTTTGACGGAAAGGGTGACGATATCATCTTTCCTGAAATCGATTTACAATATGCGGTTTCGAAGGATGACGTTTGGGCCAACCTTTCGCGACAAATGGAAGAACCTCACCAGAAGGTTAAAAGCGTTTCGATGAATCCGTTTTACAGGATCGCCTTTGCGGCTTCCTTGTTACTGTTGCTTGGCATTACCGGTTTTCTTAAGCTTTATACGAAAACCGTTTATACTTCTGCCGGGCAACACCTTACACTTTTATTGCCCGATAGTTCTGTGATTGAATTAAACGCTCAATCGACTGTGAAATTTCACCCTTACTGGTTTAGCTTCGCCCGGACAATATCACTCGATGGGGAAGCCTTCTTTAAGGTGATCCACGGCAATCAGTTCAAAGTAATATCATTGAAAGGTGAGACCACTGTTTTAGGGACAAGTTTTAATATCTATTCCCGCAATAACGACTATAGCGTCACCTGCTTCACAGGGAAAGTGAGGGTCGTATCTGCCGAAAAGAGCGAAAGAGTTTTGCTGAATCCGAACGAACAGGCTTTTATCAATAAAGATGGTTACTTACGATTTGTTCAGGAAGCAAATTCAGAGGCAGTTAAATCATGGAGGGATCATATGTTTGTATTCACAGGTTCGCCGATAGTTTCTGTTTTACAGGAAATTGAACGGCAGTATAATATAAAAATTCATTTCAAAGCCGATTCAAATCTCACCTATACAGGTAACTTTTCAAAATCGTTATCGGAAAAAGAGGTGATCGATTTGGTTTGTACCTCGCTGGGACTTAAATTTGAAGCCAGATCAGGGACTGAATTTCTGGTTGAATAATATCTAAAGGCTGGTGAAGCAACGTTTTATAATCTCTCTTTTTTTCCTGCTAATGGCGGTTTCCGCTGCTTTGGCGCAACACATTGAGATCGCGGCGCATAATGTTCCGTTGAACAAAATTTTGATCGGATTGCGCGATAAATACAGGCTTCAGTTTTCGTTTAACGATCAATTACTTTCGCAATATAACCTTTCAATTAGCCGGAATTGTGCTTCGCCGGAAGAGGCCATCCAATCGCTGATCAAAGGTCTTCCCTTAATTTACAGGAAGCAAGGAGATATTTTTCTTATTCTGCCAGCGGAAATAAAGATTGCTCCACGGGATTTTCTGTTGTTCGGACAAATTGTTGAAGCGAAATCGAATGAACCGCTGCCGTTTTCAAATATATTGGTTGATAACCGGGTAGCGGTTTCCGATTTGAAAGGAAGCTTTTCTTACCAGCATACGGGCGATAGCCTTTTTCATATCAGGATATCCCATTTGGGATATTATATCCTCGATACAGTATTGGTAGCGGGAATTAATCATCGGTTAAATTTGATTCCCTCCTTCATTGGACTACGTGAAATTTTTATTGAAGGTAAATCGCCTGACCGATCTACGCAGATTGGGAACAGAGCCGGAGCAATGCAGATTAATCACCAGATAGCAAGGCATCTGCCTGGAAATGAAGATAATTCGGTCTTTACATTGCTTAGACTCATGCCTGGAATTCTGGCATCAAGCGAACAATCGAATGGCCTGATAATCTGGGGCTCCTATGAAGGACATAGCCAGATTCTATTCGACGGTTTCACAATTTGGGGACTTAAAAGTTTTAACGACGATATTGATGCTGTAAATCCACTGATTGCAAAAGAGATAGAGGTTTTTAAAGGTGGTTTCGATGCTACCGTTGGGGATAGGGTAGGAGGCATTGTACGGATTACCGGAAAATCGGGAAATACGACAAAACCTTCTTTTAGTTTGAATATCAATAATGTAACGATGAACGGAATGATTGAGGTCCCTTTGTGGAAAAACAGTTCCCTGATCACGTCTTTCCGTCAGACCTACTACAACTTATACAACGGAAAAGATATTATTCCGGCCAGCAACAATAATGTAATTGTGCCTGCCGGGAGTTCAACTCCAAACATCGATTATACTGTCTTTCCCGATTACAATTATCGCGATGCAAATGTGAAATTCACAAGCCGAAACGATAAAGGAGATCTTTTCTACCTGAGTTTACTGGGTGGCGAAGATCGTTTTAAATACACCATTAACCAGTTGGGAATCCTCAGAAACCTATATAAAACAAATGCAGAGGACAATAATCAATACGGGGCATCCGCTTTTTATGGCAAAACGTGGCAAAACAAAAATGTCACCAATTTTACTACCTCCTGGTCGTCACTCGAAACCGATTTGACTGATATGTTGAAGGTTGTACGCCCAAACAACAGTGTTATTCTGAAACGGGATGATCGGACCTATAATCAGATTTCCGAGTTTACCGGCCGCGCAGATAATTTTATCGCCTTGTCAAATTCGCATTTGCTTGAAACCGGAGTCGGATTCGTTGTAAACGATGTAGAATTGAAAGCTGACTCTTCCGGTATTAACCAGACCAATCTTAAAACGCAGGTTCCGACGATAAACGGTTATTTGCAGGATCATGTAACATTGTCTGGTGCGATTGATTTTAAATTTGGGTTTCGTGCTGATTTCCCTGTCAACCTTCATAAGGCCTATATTCAGCCCCGGATCTCGACAAGTTTAAAGGCGACAGATTTTATAAAGTTCAATGCAGCCGCGGGTGTTTATAATCAGTTTATTTCAAAAAGTTCAGTTGTTGACGAACAGGGTAATTACCGCTATATCTGGACAGCTTGTGATAATATAGATGTTCCTGTGCTAAGGGCGGTTCATTTGGTGGTTGGCAGTTCCTACCATCAAAATGATTTTACTTTTAGTGTGGAAGCTTACGTTAAGCACACCGATGGATTTACCCGGTTTATAAAGAAGAATCAAGTATTGAAGAGCTTGATTTATAAAGGGGAGGGCAGGAGTATGGGTCTTGATTTTTTTGTAAAAAAGGATTTCAAGGGACATTCTGCATGGATTTCTTATACACTTAGTAAGACTGAAGAGAAGTTTGACTATAGCGATGGAAGGTTTCTGCTATCGCGTTTCAACACGTATCGTCCGGCACCACAGGATCAGCGGCACGAATTAAAAGTTGCTGCAATCTTTAATATCAAACCATTTAGCTTTTCAGCAAACTATGTCTTTGGTTCAGGTTTTCCTTTAAATAGTGGAACCATTCTTAAGCCTAATTACATCGAACCTGATTACAACCGACTCGATATTGCTGTCAACTACAGGTTTAATATTGGCAAAGTAGCAGGTGAGACAGGTATATCAATATTAAACCTTTTCGATTCACAGAATATCAGGTATTCAAATTTCGAAAAGGTTCCTGTTGATCAATCCACCTCATTGAATATTTACTCCGAAGCCGTCCCTTTTTCCCCAAGGCTTTCGCTAAGATTGTTCTATTGATCAACTTGTGCAATAATAGCTATTGTTTATTTGTAAATTTTTGAAAAATATTTTTTTAGATATTCATAAACTTTAAGGTGAAAAAATAGTTCAAAACGTTGGAGTTTACGTATAGATTAAATATTTTTGACGTAAAAAAATATGGAGACAAAATTAACCCTCAATTTCGATCAGGAAGTAATTGAAAAGGCCAAAGAATTTGCAGCGGCCAATAACATCAGCCTTTCGCGTTTGACAGAATTTCTTTATCGTCAGATTACCTCTGGAAACTACAAAACAATCGAGGATTTTCCGGTTTCAGATTGGGTAAATCAGGTTGCTGAAGGGGAAGCAACCTATAAAAGACGTTCGAGGAAGGATCTGAAAGACGAATATTTTAATCAGGCCAAATGAGACTTTTTGTTGATGCAAATATTCTGGTTGCGACCTTAAATAAAGAGTATCCTTTGTTTACTTGGTCGTCGCGTCTGTTGAGTTTGCAGGGACAATATGACATTGCGCTTTTTACCTCACCGCTTTGCCTTGCAATTGCCTTTTATTTTTCAAGCAAAAAAAGTGGTGAGAAAATGGCAAAAGAAAAAATTGAAATGCTTCTTCAGCATATTGGTATAACATCTGTTGATGAAAATACAACCAATCAAGCCATTAATAATAAACTCATCAACGACTTTGAGGATGGGTTGGAATATTACTCAGCTATTCAGCACAAATGTGATTATATTATTACTGAAAATCAGAGTGACTTCTATTTTAGCGAACTTGAAGTGATTGGATGTGAGGCCTTTTTACAGAAACTTCATAAAAACTAATCTATCAAATTCGTTTGTTTATGAAAGGGATGTACTAATAAGCTCCTTTCTTAAAAATCAATAAAAAAGGTTATGAAATTTCATGGAAAATTGAAGGATTGTTTACTTGTCAATCTTTGAAATGTATTTTGCCACAATACATTCTTATTTTTTAAGTTGCTGATTTTCTTCTCTATATTGCTGTTGCGTAACGCAATTCACCATTTTGAAAGGCTTGCTGATATACAACGGATCTGAAGATCTAAGGTTGCAGGCAATTTCAGAAGTGTCCATCTCCGGATTTTTTTCTGCTATATTTACGTTAGATTCAAACTAAAATATTAGGATATGAATTTCATTCGACTGTATTTAATAGGATTAATTACCATATGCTGTCTTGATCTTTCAGCCAAAGAAATTTATGTATCGGTCTCAGGGAATGATCAAAACCCGGGAACCAAAGCGCAGCCGCTTTCCAGTTTGATTGGAGCACGCGATCTGATGAGGCATCTGAGAAAAGTGGAAAACCTGAATGAAGAAGTCCGCGTAATTGTTGCAAACGGAACTTATTTGATGAAGGAACCCCTGATTCTTACCGAGGAGGACGCTGGAAATGACAATGCTCCGGTAATATTTATTGCAGAAGTGGGTTCAAACCCTGTTTTTGTGGGGGGTATTCAAATTAGCAACTGGGAAAAAGTTACGGATAAGCTATGGAAAGCCAACGTTCCTGATGTATCCAGCAATGGTTTGTATTTCGAACAGTTGTATGTGAGCGGACAATTTGCGGTCCGGGCAAAATCACCGAACCATGGTTTTTATTTTCTGAAGGATGTTCATGAGACGATTATCGAAAAAGGAACCAAACATTTTGCCGAAAAGGCTACTCAGAAATTGAAGATATTTCCGAATGCTGCAACTGATTTTTCCCGGCTTTCAAAAACTGATTTTGACGATGCCGTTTTAACCCTTTACCATAAATGGGATAATACACGCAAAAAGATTTCCGGATTCGATGCTGATAGTTCAGCACTCATTACAGTTGGGGAAGGGATGAAACCCTGGAATTCATTGGACAAACAAACCCGGTTTACAATCGAAAATTACAAAGCGGCCCTCGACACTTGTGGAGAGTGGTACCTCGAACGGAGCGGAACTCTTTATTACATGCCCCGCGAAGGAGAAAATATTACAAGTACAAAGGTTTATGCCCCATTAGCAGACCGGTTTATTGTTTTCGAAGGGAATAAAGGCAATGGAAAAAAGGTGCAGAACATTCGATTTGAAAACCTTCGTTTTGAAATTGCCGGCTATCGGATGCCAGTTGCAGGAAATGAGGCTGCACAGGCTGCATCTCCGGTTGAGGCGGTGATCATGGCTGATTATGCCCGAAAAATTGAGTTTGTCAATTGCGAAATTTCACAAATCGGAACGAACGGTATCTGGTTCCGCAAAGCTTGTACCGACTGTTTGGTTTCGCATTGTTACCTGCACGACTTAGGTGCCGGGGGAATAAAAATAGGAGAAATCGCTATTCCGGCAAACGAAAAAGACCTGACGCAAAGAATCATTTTTGATAACAACATCATCCGCGCGGGAGGATTCGTTTTCCCATGCGCAGTGGGTGTCACTATTTTTCAGGCAAGTGACAATAAGGTGACGCACAACGAAATTGCGAACTTCCGCTATTCGGGTGTATCCGTTGGTTGGGTGTGGGGTTACTCTTACAGTCCTTCCAAGAGAAATAGTATTGAATTCAATCATATTCACCACCTTGGGTGGGGCGAGCTAAGCGATATGGGTGGCGTATATTTACTGGGTGAGGCGCAGGGAACTACAGTTAGCAATAATGTGATTCATCACATCTATTCATTCGATTATGGCGGCTGGGGTTTATATACAGACGAGGGATCTACAGGAGTGATGTTGGAGAACAACCTTGTTTATGCGTGCAAAAATTCGGGTTTTCATCAGCACTATGGTAAGGAAAATATAATCCACAACAACATCTTTGCAGCAAATATCAATGCCGAATTACAGGCAACACGCGTTGAACCACATCTTTCGTTCACATTCACAAACAACATTATTTGGTTCAATTCCGGTAGTTTACTGAGCAGTAACTGGCAAAAGATCAATATTAATTCAGATCGCAACTGTTATTGGGATACGCGGACGAAAGATATAAAATTCGATAAGCAATCTTTCAAAGAATGGCAGACCAGCGGCAAAGACAAAAATTCGGTGATTGCCGATCCTGGATTTGTCAATCCGCAGAACTTTGATTTCACCATCAAAAAGCTGGCGCTGATGAAGCAAATTGGTTTCATCCCTTTCGACTATTCAAAGGCTGGCGTTTATGGTTCCCCAGAATGGACGGAATTGGCGAAATTCGACAAACGATTGGCCGTAAAATATGATGAAACGGTTAAAAA
>Ga0209511_1003566_pt1 | contig 11856 bp, 11 predicted proteins | sample SSSSmetaG_FD_184141 | JGI IMG/M metagenome (GOLD analysis project Ga0209511, IMG submission 184141) | Glacier valley bacterial and archeal communities from Borup Fiord, Nunavut, Canada, to study Microbial Dark Matter (Phase II) - ​SSSS... | ecosystem: Environmental > Aquatic > Freshwater > Ice >... | reverse complement strand
AAATTAAAATTTGGTTCTTTTCCATTTAACAGCAATATCAGACCCTATAGCAAGCATGATTGAGTTTGGAAGGGTCGTAGAAAGTGAAGCAAATGCCTCACCATACATGGCTGAAAAATCACAGACGATACTTGAATAGTCAATTTTATTAATCATCCAGCTAATATGGGCTATCATATATTCCTGAGAAATATTTTTAGAGATCTGGGTATATCCATAATAATGCTCAAAAATAAATTCTTCAATACTTCCTTTCACCATAACAGTTTCTTTGGGAGTAGCTTTAACTTTAATAAAGTTCCACGCACCTTTTATTTTCCAAAAATATTCGATCTTTTTTTCAGACTCATTAATTTCCCAGTGTCTCTTGGTAGGTATAGCCGTATAATGCTCTTTATATAATTTATTTGCCATCCAGGCAACTACTTTATATGGCACTGTTTCATTGATAAATACGACTCCCCTTTTCACATTTTTACCATCTCTGCGGATTACATAAAACCTCAGGTTAATTTCTTCAAACGTATCAAAAGGACCAGCTGAAACTCCAAATAACTGGATATTTGTAAAAAGAAAACCTACCAGGCTTACATAAGTCTGGCCTTCAAAATAATCAAGTTCGGTACCTGCAGGTAAAAATGGTTTTAAAATTTCTGGAGATACAGCATAATTTGCCATAATCAGGTTTTGCCATCTGGCTGTCATGAAATTCATTGCCCGGGTTCTAGTGTTGTCAGATAGTCATTGGCATGCTTTAAATGAGTTTTTTGCTTTTGTTCATCCATTTTGTCAAACATGTGAACCAGCATTCCAAGTCTGGGGTTGTTCAAAAAAAATAGGCGATGAACATGCATGAAACGCCAGAAAAGTCCATCCCAGATTAATTGCCAGGAACCCTTATCCCAGTTACCCATTTTCATCAGGTAATTACTGCCACTGATATAAGGTTTTGTTGTCATCAGACCACCATCAGCAAACTGAGTCATGCCATATACATTGGGTACCATCACCCAGTCATAGGCATCTATATGCATTTCCATAAACCAACGAAATACTTCATCAGGGTCAAATTCACATAATAAGAAGAAGTTTCCTATAACCATTAACCGCTCAATATGATGAGCATAGCCGCTTGTCAGCGTTTTTTTGATTACCAAATCTACAGGGTGAATTCCTGTGTCGCCTGTCCAGAAAGAAACAGGAATCTTTCGGGTAAAACCCCAGTAATTACGGGTGCGCTGAAATAGGCCTTCCTTTTCATATACAATTCGAATAAATTCTCGCCAGCCCATAATCTGACGAATAAAGCCTTCTAAAGAATTTAGTGGAATCTCATTCATTGAAGCATATTCTATAGCCTCAGTAATTACCTGTGCCGGAGTCAAGAGACCTATATTGATCATCGCACTTAACATCGAATGATATAATACAGGAGCTGTCTTGACCATTGCATCTTCATAAATGCCAAACTTAGCAAAACGCTCTTCGAAAAAACTTTTGAGGGCTTGTTCAGCCTGGTCAAAGGTTACAGCATAAAATCTGGCATTTTCTGGTGTTTCAATTTTATGTGAAGATTCACTAAAAGGGGCATTTACAGAACCATAATTCGTTTTAAAGTTAGTTTCAATATACTGACGGGCTTCAAAAATAAGTTCGTCAGGTTCAAAAATACTCAGGGGCGGAACCACTTCTTTTGGTGGAAATCGCTCTCTGTTTTCTGCATCAAAACTCCATTTACCACCTAGTGGTTTTCCATCTGCTTCTACCAGAATCCGTTGTTTTTTACGTTGCCAGAGATAAAAATCAGATTGAAAATAAGATTTTTTACTTGAAAAAAAGGCATCTGCTTCGGCCAGGGGATTTATAAAGTAGGGAGTTTCATATTGAACAGGTTTGATATCTTCTTTTTCAGCAGTTTCACTAATTTTATTTTGAAGGAACGTATCAACTGGGTTAGCAAAATGTATTTCTTTTATATCATTGGAGCTTAGATGCATTATCAGTTTTGAAATAACTGATAGTTCAGAAATACTTTCAATATAATTTACATTGAAGCCTTTTGAACTTAAATAGCGTTCATAAAATTTCATACTGGCCCTGTGAAGAATCAGTTTTTGCTTATTATAATTGAACTGCCTGAAAAAAAGATGTTCTTCTATTAAATAAATTACCCTGGTAACAGTAATGGCAGGATGTACTTTAAATAACTGATGCGGAAAAATCAGGGTAACCGCCGTTTTATTCATGTCGGGTATACTTTATTGAATACGTTCGTTCACAATCAAAAAATATCATTTGGTAAATTCTTCAGGAAGGGTTCCAGGTTTAGCATACGTTAGCCGGCTAAGTTTTTGTGTAAGATGATAGCTGTCTAGGCCCGACAGAGTTACGGTACCAGCTGCTTCAAGATCTATGAAACCATCGGGCCTGAGACTGACTTCGGGAATAAAGCATTCCATAACCTTTCCAATTATCAGGATTGTACCATTAACAGCAAGATCAATACGTTCTAGAAATTGCATTCCGATTTTGACCTTACTTGCTTTTACATATGGGGCCTTGAACGTACCAGAATATTCAGTTTCAAGAAAGGTCACCTCAAATTCTGAAATTTCCCGGTCATAACGCGCAGAAGTCTGATGCCCTTGCTTATAGATTTGCTCATTCAGGTGATTAATTGTATAATATCCTGTTTGAATAATATTTTCAAGTGTATGCCTGTAAACTTTATCGGGTCTGATGATCATACCATATACTGGTGGGTTTGACCCGATATGAAATAAGGAACTAAAGATTGCAAGATTTGTCTTATGTTCATTATTTTCTGTACCAACCAGAACCACGCTTTTAAAACCTCCCAGTGAGTTAATAAACACAGCCCTGTATCTGTCTTCAAGACCAGCAATATCATTACTACCCAGTTTAAGCATTTCCATTACATTTTCAAGCTAGACATACCACCGTCAATATGTAGAACCTGTCCGCTTATCCATGACGCATCATCACCGAGTAGATAAACGGCAAGACTTGCGATATCATTGGGCATTCCGATTCGCTTCAACGGATGGCGTTCAGCCGACTGAGCGACTTTTACGTCATTATCTGTAAGCCTTACTGTCATCTGGGTTTTGACCAAGGAGGGTGCAATTGCATTTACTCTTATTTTTGGGGCAAACTCAGCTGCCAGTGATTTCGCAAACCCTTCAATTGCTCCCTTGGAAGCTGCAATAGAGCTATGATAATTCATACCTGTCCCAGCTGCTACAGAACTAAAAAGTACAATCGAAGCATTTTCAGCTAATAAGAGGTTTGGTAAATAAGCCTGAATAAGTTTTACCGCCCCCAATAGGTTAATTTCGAAATCAGCAAGAAAGTCTTGTACTTTTAAGCTTTTAAAGGGTTTCAGGTTTAATGAACCCGGACAATAAACCAGACCATCAAGCGGTCCTTCAATGACTGGTGGTTTTTCGTCAGCGCGTACATCATAGGTAGTATGTTCAGCGATGTTTAAATCAGGACGATTTCTTGAGATTGATAAGACATGGTTACCACCTGCTATCAATTTATCTGCAATAGCAAAACCAATTCCTGAGCTGGCGCCGGCAATTAAAACTTTCTTCATCCGGAGATAACAATAAAGAGGGCTGTCAGTTTAAATTAATTAATAAACGCAAAAAATGATAAAGATATTATTGCTTTCTGATACGCATTCAATTATTGATCAATTCATTATGAAGCATATCCAGGAGGCAGATGAGATCTGGCATGCAGGTGATATTGGAAGCAAAGAAGTACTTGATAAGTTAGAATCTACAGGAAAACCGCTTAGGCTTGTTTATGGAAATATTGACGGTCAGGAAATAAGGAAGATGGCTCCAGAAATAATTGGATTTGTAATTGAAGGCGTTCGGGTTATAATGACCCATATTGGTGGTTATCCAGGTAGGTATTCTGTGACAACAAAAGACATGTTGAAACGTGAGAAACCTGACCTTTTTATTTGCGGGCATTCACATATTCTAAAAATAATCTATGATAAGGAATTGAAATTCCTACACCTTAATCCTGGTGCAGCCGGACTTGAAGGTTTTCATCAAAAAAGAACCATGCTGCGCTTTACTGTTGATGAAAAAACAAGAATTGCTAATATGGAGGTGATAGAGCGGGATAAAAAAACAGAACCTCCGGAAATTTAGTTACACAGGTTTAAATTTTTATCGGTTATTACTAATAATGCATCTTGAAATAAGCAATATATCTCATGGATCAAAGGATTAAAATTCTGCCATGATTTACCTGTTGCAAAACTGCCAGCCTAAACGATCGCGCTAAGTATGGCAGTTGAAAGATCTGAAGAAGCCTTTGTATCTAAAAACCAGCGAAGATTACCATCGACAGGTACGATTAGTTGTGCTGGTTTTAGCTGTATATCGCGATCACCCTCAAGAACTTCATGCAGGGTTTGAGCTTTATTAGCACCAAAAACAATAAATACAATTTCTCTTGCCATATTTATGAATGGCGCAGTCAGTGTAAGCCTGTTCATTTTTACTTCTTCAATATAGAGACCTTTTACCCAAGCAGTATGTTCAGTGAGCGCAGAAGTATATGGAAACAAAGAAGCTGTATGCGCATTTTCACCCATACCAAGCAGGATAAGATCAAATCCTGGCCCTTCAACTTGAAAAAACTCTTTTAAAATTTTATCATAAGCTACTGCTGCTGCATCTGGGGATAGATTGCCGTTCATTCTAAAAATCTGATTTGCAGGAACAGGCACATTGTTCAATAAGGCATCGAATGTCATCTGCCCGTTATTCTGGACATCGTTATCTGCAACCATACGTTCATCACCCCAAAAAACAAATACTTTTTGCCAATCAATCTGATTGCTGATTGGAGGTGAAGACAATAATTTGTATAATTCTTTAGGTGAACTGCCACCAGTCAGACAAACAGTAAATTTACCCCTTTCCTTTATTGATTCTTTGCATTTATCAATAAAGAACTGAGCCAGGGCCTGGCTCAGTAGTGTAGGATTATCATAAACAAATATCATACTCTCATCTGTGCTTCACGATTATCTTCAAAGGCCACCAGTTCTTTGAGGTTGTTATCACTATGCTGGATTAGAATCTTGGCAACATCTTCAATTGTAGAGCCTGCAGGATATGTCAGGAGCTCAGTTGTGTGATCTCTTTTCCAAGTATTTAGAATTGGCATAACTGCTGCCCATGCTGCTTCAACCTGATCTACACGCATAAATAGCGTTGCATCGCCGAGCATCACATCAAGTAGTAGTGTTTCATATGCTTCAGGAGGCTGGCCGGTTCCCTGGGCTTCATAATCAAATACCATCTGTACTGGACTGATTAGCATCTTCAAACCTGGCACTTTTGCCTGAAACTTATATACAATATCCATCTCTGGCTGTATATGAATCAATAATTGATTTGCATGCATGTTTTCTGCAACTTCTTTCGGAAAAGGAAGATGTGGAACCGGGTGATACTGGACAGTAATCATCGATTCTTTGTCTTTCAGTTGTTTTCCTGTCTGCAGATAAAAAGGAACATCCTGCCAGCGCCAGTTATCAACAAATAGCTTTATGGCTGCATAGGTTTCAGTAGTAGAACTAGGATTAACTTTATCTTCCTGACGGTAGCCTTTTACCTCTTTACCATTTACTAAACCCGGACCATATTGAGCTCTGATAACTTGTTTTCTAACTTCTTCGGGGGTAAATGGTCTGATGGCCCGAAGAACATCTACCTTTTTACTTCTGATTTCATCTGCATCAAAAGAAATAGGAGGTTCCATGGCAATCATGCAAAGAAGTTGTAGCAGGTGATTCTGAATCATATCGCGAAAAGCACCGGCTCCATCGTAGTAATCACCGCGATTTTCAACGCCAACCTGTTCTGAAACTGTAATCTTAATGCAATCGATATAATTTCTATTCCATAAAGGCTCAAAAAGTGTATTTGCGAAGCGCATTGCCAATATATTCTGAACCGTCTCTTTACCCAAATAATGATCTATGCGGTAAATTTGACTTTCTTTGAAATTTTTAGCCAGCAACGCATTTAGCTCCTTAGCACTTTCAAGATCATGACCGAAAGGCTTTTCTATGATTATACGATCATGCCCAGGATCAGATGTCAGACCAGCCACACTTAGATTTTTGGTAACGGGCTCAATAAAACGAGGTGAAACTGACAGATAAAATATTCTGTTCGCACGAACCCCCCATTTCGTATCAAGTGCATTGAGTTTATCGTGTAATTCATTAAAAGATTTTATGTCGGAAATATCAGATCTAAAGTAAGAAATACAAGGTGAAAAACTTTCCCACTGGCCTTTTTCAGGTTTGCGTCGTGAAAACTGGTTGACTCCGTCTTCTAAATGTTTTCTATATTTTTCATCACTATATTCAGATCTTCCTAATCCAATAAATTCAAAATTTGAAGGCAACATACCATCAATGAACAGATTAAAAAATGCAGGAGCCAGCTTACGTTCTGCCAGATCACCAGTGCCACCAAAAACAACCATTACAGTAGGTTCCGATTTCAGCGTGGCATTAGGATTAGCCTGTGTCTGATCTGCATTATTTGCATTAGAAATTTCTGTGCTCATTTTTAATTAAAATTTAGAATAGGATTTGGGCGTACAGATCAAGCTGGGTTTTTAACAGTAGAAGCACCTGACCACTGGGTATGAAAAATACCTCCCTGATCAATTCTTTCATATGTATGAGACCCAAAATAATCACGCTGGGCCTGGATTAAATTGGTTGGTAGCTTAGCCGACCTAAATGAATCAAGGTAAGAAACCGATGCCATCAAGGCAGCAGCAGGAATACCTCTATTAACCGCAAAGACAATTGTCTGACGCAAATCAGCCTGATAGTCAGTCAATTTTTTTGAAAGCTGTGGATCAAGTAATAAATTGCCAAGTGCTGGATTTATTTTGAAAGCATTTTTAATATCTTCAAGGCAAGCTGAACGTATAATACAACCCCCGCGCCAGATACGTGCAATTTCACTCAGCTTATAGTCATAGGTATATTCTTTATCAGCGGTAGCAAGCATAGCCATTCCCTGAGCATAGGTAATAAGTGAAGACGTGTAAAATGCTTTTCTCAGCTGTTCGGTTGTAATAGAAACTTCAGATCTACTTTTATCGGTTATGTTTTTATAAACTCCTGAAATTTCCTGCCTCAATTCTTTATAAGCAGACGTATCGCGCAAGGTTACTGCCATATCAATGGTTTGTAAAGGTACCTGCAGATCCATGGCATTCTGTGAAGTCCATTTACCGGTACCTTTCTGACGTGCACGGTCAGAAATTAAATTTACAAGCAAATCACCTGTTATCTCATCTTTATAACCGAAAATTTCAGCCGTGATTTCAAGTAAAAAGGATTTTAGTTCACCCTGATCCCATGCAGCAAACGTTGTACGAATATTTTCGTCGTTTAAACCCATACCTTTTTTAAGCACATCATAAGCCTCTGAAATTAATTGCATCAACCCATATTCAATGCCGTTATGAACCATTTTTACATAGTTGCCAGCTGAGTTTTCTCCCAGCCATGTGACACATGGTTCGCCATTAACCTTAGCTGCAACTGCTTCAAACATTGGACGAACTCGTTCGTAAGCTTCTTTATTTCCTCCAGGCATAATACTGGGCCCATAACGTGCTCCCTTTTCACCTCCAGAAACACCAACACCTAAAAAATGTATATTTTTTTCTGCAAGTTCAGCTACCCGTCTATTGGTATCGCTAAACAAACTATTGCCACCATCGATGATGATATCACCTGATTCAATATACGGAAGTAATCCGTCTACAACGGCATCTACAGGTTTACCTGCAGGTACGAGCATCATGATTACCCTTGGCTTCTTCAGCATGGCAATAAATTCTCTGTCTGATTGAGTGGCACTAACCCTGATGCCTTCTTTTGCTTCAGCCGCAAGGGTTTTCACCTTGGCTTCATCCAGATCAAGACCTGCAACAGCAAAACCGTGATCAGCCAGATTTAACAAAAAGTTACGACCCATCACTCCAAGGCCTATCATTCCGAAATCAAAGGCATTTGTGTTTTCCATAATCTGATTTTATAAATTAATGTGCAAGATCAGTAGCTTCTTTACGTTTTCCAGCAAGCACATTCATCAGACTCTGGAACGGCTTGAGAAACTTTTCAATTCCCTCATCTACCAGAGTCTTGGTTATGGAGTCAATACTTAAACCAACTTTTTCAAGATCTTTCATGGCCGAAGCTGCATCAGCAATATCCTGTTCAATACGGATAGCTGGCTTACCGTGGTCGCGGTAAGCTTTAAGAGTATCCTGAGGAACTGTATTTACTGTATCTGGGCCAATTAAGGCTTCAATATATTTAACATCACTGTATGCTTTATTTTTTGTGCCCGTACTGGCCCAAAGCAGACGCTGTGGATTAGCACCTTTTTCTCGTAAAGCATTGAAACGCTCAGAAAAAAATAATTCTTTATAAATCTGATATGCCATTTTTGCACTGGCTATTGCCGCTTTACCAAGTAGCGTTTTGGCAAGATCAGCCTGCTGTCCACCCTGTGTAATTATTTTTTCAAGCATAGGGTCAACCATTGTGTCAATGCGACTCAAAAAGAAACTGGCTACAGAAAATATATGATCAACAGGTTTACCAGCTTTAACCCGCTCTTCAAGACCTTCAATATATGCTTCCGCAACTTCTCTATAACGCTGCAGACCAAATAATAACGTTACATTGACATTTAGACCTTCTGAAATGCTCTTTTTGATCGCTGCAAGGCCTTCAAATGTAGCCGGAATCTTAATCATCACATTGGGACGATCAAGTTCTTTCCACAATGACAGGGCCTCAGAAATGGTAGCCTGGGTATCAAGCGCGATATCTGGTGATACTTCAAGACTAACATAACCGTCAAGGCCTGCAGTTGCATCATATACGCCCTTAAAAATATCAGCCGCAGTACGAACATCTTCGATAGCCAGATTTAGAAAAATCTGCTTATTGGTAAGACTTGTTCTCGCTAGTTGCATGATCGTTTCTTTATAATCATCACTATGGGCAATCGCCTCTTCAAATATGGCAGGGTTAGAGGTTACACCGCGTAAAGCGTCGTTATCAATTAATGCTTTCAGGTCTCCATTTAACAGGAAACCACGGCGTATATAATCAAGCCAGATACTCTGGCCCATTTCAGGAATTTGTTTTAGCGGATTATTCATGATTCAATTTTTTTAAAATTGTGTTGTTCAAATTCAATTAGTTTATCAAGTCTCCGTTGAAAACGGCCACCTCCAATATAGTTTGCTGCCAGAAAGGCTTCAACCATTTCCCAGGCAAGGGCAATTCCAATCACACGCCCGCCCAAACATAATACGTTCATATCGTCGTGTTCAACACCCTGGTGGGCAGAATAGGTTTCAGTGATCAGGGCTGCTCTGACACCTTTAAACTTATTGGCTACAATAGAAGCTCCTACCCCACTACCGCAAACAGCAAGCCCCTTTTTAACTTCCCCCTTTTCAATTCCGGCAGCAAGAAGTGCTATCAGATCAGGATAGTCATCTTCGCCATCAAATCGAACAGCGCCGTAATCTTTAACCTGAAAACCTGCCTTGACCAATAATGGCTTCAGAATTTCTTTCAATTCAAATCCGCCATGATCAGCAGCAATTCCAATCAGCTCCATACTACTTATTTTATCTGCTTTACCAACTCTTTTGCTTTACCAACAACATTTTCTACAGAAAATCCGAATTTCTTCATCAATTCTTCACCAGGAGCAGACTCACCAAACGTATCAATACTAATAACAATGCCTTCACGTCCAATGTATCGGTGCCAGCCGAATGAAGTACCAGCCTCAATTGAAATTCGCTTTTGAATTGCAACTGGTAATACAGATTCTTTATAAGACTCAGACTGACGTTCAAACAATTCAAATGATGGCATACTGACAACACTTGCAATGATACCTTCGGCAGCAAGCTCAGTTTGGGCACTAATGGCAAGTTCAAGCTCTGAACCAGTTGCGACCAATATTAACTGAGCTTCACCTTTAGCAGGACTAACGATATAAGCACCCTTTTCAACATTTCTGGCAGAAGCATATTTATCCTGATCTATAACTGCCATTTTTTGACGTGATAGAATCAGGGCTACAGGACTTTTTTCACTTGCAATGGCTACTCTCCAGGCTTCAATGGTCTCATTGGCATCACCCGGGCGAATTACTACCAAATTAGGAATAGCCCTCAAAGCCGCTATCTGCTCAATACTTTGATGCGTTGGGCCGTCTTCTCCCATACCAATACTATCATGGGTAAAGACATAAATTACAGGGGCATCTGATAATGCTGCAATTCTGATTGCCCCGCGCATATAATCAGAAAACGTAAGAAATGTACCACCGTAGGCTTTAATCCCTATTTTGGCAATCATACCATTTAAGATTGCTCCCATCGCATGCTCACGAACCCCGAACCAGATATTTCTATCTTCATAATGGCCTGGCTGAAAACTCAGATCACTTTTTGTAGGCATTTCATTTGAACTTGCCAGATCAGCAGATCCTCCTATTAAAAATGGAATATTGTCTTTAAGAATATTTAGTGCAGTTCCCGATGCCTGACGTGTTGCAAGAGGGCCTTCTGAAGCTTTTATTACTGGTAATTTTGCATCCCAATTTTGTGGAAGTGTAAATGATTCTATCAGCTTTATTTCAGCTGCTTCTTTAGCATATGAACGGGTATAAGATTCAAGCTGACTGTTCCACTGGACTTGTAATTTACTGCCTTCTATACCTTTTGCCTGCATATGTTCATAAACACCATCTGGTACAAAAAATGCTTTTTTGGGATCAGCTCCAAAGAATTCTTTTGTTTTAACAATATTCTCAACTCCCAACGGGCTACCATGCGATTTACTGGTATTCTGTAACGGACTACCAAAACCTATGATGGTTCTGATTGCGACAATAGACGGTCTGTTTTTTACTTGTTGTGCGGCTTTAATGGCAGTCTCAATTTCATCCAGGTCATTACCATCTTCAACCTGCTGAATATGCCAGCCATATGCGTCAAAACGCTTTAACCTGTCTTCAGTAAATGATAGACTGGTTGGGCCATCAAGTGAAATATGGTTGTCATCATAGAGGCAGATAATTTTGCCCAGTTGAAGGTGACCACCAAGAGAGGCTGCCTCAGAAGCAACACCTTCCATCAAATCTCCATCACTAGCAATCATATAGGTATAATGATCAATTAACTGCTGGTCTGGTTTATTATAGGTGGCACCAAGAAAAGCTTCAGTAATAGCTGCACCTATACTGTTGCCGAAACCCTGGCCCAGGGGGCCTGTGGTTACTTCAACCCCTGGTGTAAGAGTTGATTCAGGATGTCCAGGTGTTTTAGAACCCATCTGGCGAAATTTCTTAAGCTCATCCATTGACAGGTCATAACCTGTAAGATGTAACATACTGTAAAGAAGTGCAGATCCATGACCTGCAGATAAAATAAAACGGTCTCTATTTAGCCATTTTGGATCTTTGGGATTATATTTAAGAAACCGGGTAAACAATACATATGCCATAGGCGCAGCTCCAAGTGGCAGACCCGGGTGACCAGAATTTGCTTTTTGAACCATATCAACAGAAAGTAGGCGAATTGTTTCAATAGATAACTGATCGATATCAGTTACTTGGCTGCTTGTGATTAGTTCTGGCATTTGAATTTAATATTAATCTGAAAACATTTAGGATAATGAATCTTTTTGATCTAGACAAGCGAACTCTGCCTAGGAGCGGCTCT
>Ga0209511_1003558_pt1 | contig 11868 bp, 9 predicted proteins | sample SSSSmetaG_FD_184141 | JGI IMG/M metagenome (GOLD analysis project Ga0209511, IMG submission 184141) | Glacier valley bacterial and archeal communities from Borup Fiord, Nunavut, Canada, to study Microbial Dark Matter (Phase II) - ​SSSS... | ecosystem: Environmental > Aquatic > Freshwater > Ice >... | reverse complement strand
CGATGCCGGTACCGAAATCGCCACCGACGGGTTTCAGCCGGAGGGTCGCTCGACTCAGGAAATTCTCGAAAGCGCCGAACAGCGTGTGTTCCGCATCGCCGAAGCCGGCTCGCGCGGCAAGCAGGGTTTTGTCTCGATGCGCGGCGCGGTCACGGATGCGTTCAAGATCCTGCAGGCGCGTTACGAAAACCAGGGCAGCATCACCGGCATGCCAACAGGCTTTACCGATTTCGACGAGATGACGACCGGCCTGCAGCCATCCGATCTGATCATCGTCGCGGCACGTCCGTCGATGGGCAAGACCGCGCTGGCGATGAACATGGCCGAATACGCCGCGCTCAAGACCAAAAAAGCGGTGGCGATTTTCTCGATGGAAATGTCGGCCTCGCAGCTCGCGTTGCGTCTGATTTCCTCACTCGGTCGCATCAACCAGCAGCATCTGCGCACTGGCGATATCCAAGAAGAAGAATGGCCGCGCGTGACCTCGGCGATCACGCTGTTGTCCGAAGCGAAGATCTTCATCGACGATACGCCGGCGCTGTCGCCGATCGAGTTGCGCGCACGTGCGCGGCGCCTTGCTCGCGAGCACGACCTCGGCATGATCGTGATCGATTACCTGCAACTCATGCAGGTGCCCGGAAACAAGGAGAATCGTGCCACGGAAATTTCAGAAATCTCGCGTGGAATGAAGGCTCTCGCCAAGGAGCTCAACGTGCCCGTCGTCGCCCTCTCACAGCTCAACCGTTCGCTCGAACAACGCGCCGACAAGCGCCCGATGATGTCCGATCTGCGCGAATCCGGCGCTATCGAGCAGGACGCCGACGTGATCGTGTTCATTTATCGCGACGAGTATTACAACAAGGATTCGGCCGAAAAAGGCGTGGCCGAAATCATCATCGGCAAACAGCGTAACGGCCCGACCGGTTCGGTTAAACTGACCTTCCTCGGTCAGTATACGAAGTTCGAAAACTACGCCAGCGATTCGTACGCCGGCAGCTTCGAGTAAGCGCGCGTGAGTCGCGCGGCGTTCGCCACGATTCATCTGGCCAGCCTCAGGCACAACCTGCAGCGTGTGCGCGAACTCGGCGGCGGCGCCAAGGTGATGGCGGTGGTCAAGGCCGATGGTTACGGCCACGGACTCGAGCGTGTTGCGCGCGCACTGGCGAGCGCCGATGCGTTTGGCGTTGCCGCGATTGCCGATGGATTGCGCCTGCGCGCGGCGGGGTTTCGCCAGCGCATCGTCGTGCTGTCCGGCCCGGATGAAGCGGCGGATCTGGCCGAGCTGCGCCGGCTCGATCTCGATGCGGTGATCCATCACGATAGCCAGGTTGCGTGGCTCGAAGCGGATCGTGATGCGCGCCCGATTCGCGTCTGGCTCAAGATCGACAGCGGCATGCACCGGCTCGGTTTTGTGCCGCAGCGTGCTGCCGAAATGTACAAGCGATTACGCGCGTTGCCGTCGGTTCGGACCGACATCACCTTGATGACACACTTCGCAGCATCGGATGAATTCGACAAGCAACTCACCGCTGCACAGATTGCCGTTTTCGATGCGGCGGTAAGCGATCTTGCGGGCGAACATTCGCTCGCCAATTCGGCCGCGGTACTCGGCTGGCCCGCCGCGCGCGGACAATGGCTGCGCACGGGTGGCCTGTTGTACGGATTGTCGGTGGTCGATGGAAAAACCGGCGCGGATTTCGGCTTCCAACCGGCGATGACCTTGTCGAGCAAACTGATCGCCGTGAACGACGTGCGCCAAGGCGAGCACGTCGGTTACGCCGCAACCTGGCAGTGCCCCGAAGACATGCGCATCGGCGTCGCCGCGATCGGTTACGGCGACGGTTATCCACGCAGTGCCGCATCCGGCACGCCGGTCCTGGTCAACGGTCAACGCGCGGCACTCGTCGGGCGCGTCTCGATGGACCTGATCACGATCGATCTGCGCAACGTACCGAGCGCACAAGTCGGCGATGCGGTGGTGCTGTGGGGACGTGGTTTGCCGGTCGAGGAAATCGCCACACACGCCGTCACGATTTCCTACGATCTCACCTGCGGCATGACCAAGCGCGTGTTGTTTGTCGAAGAGCAGTAGTGGTAGTTGCGTTGCTACTGGCAAAGTGTCGTAAAGTTCGCAAAACGTGAGGTAGGGAAACCATGACACTCAACGAAGCCGAAACCCGCTTTCATCTGATTGATCCCGTGCTCCGGCGCAAGGGTTACGACGATATTCAGTGGCTCAAATGCGAAACACCAGCACCGGTTGAGCCGACCGGCAACAAGGGGCGTCGTCGCCATGGTCCGGGCCGCACGGATTATTTGCTTTGCGTGCAAGTATCAGGCATGCCAAAGCCTTTGCCGGTGGCGGTAATCGAAGCCAAGGCCGAAGCACACGATCCGCTCAAAGGCATGCAGCAAGCCAAAGCGTATGCTGACTGCACACGATTCAGTGTGCGTTACATTTTCGCGACCAACGGGCATCGTTATGGCGAGTTCGACAAATTTGCACAATTGCCGGCAGGACCATTTCAGTTTGACGATTTTCCGAAGCATGCGGAACTGACAACGCGTTACGCCAGGGATATCGGGGTCGATGTAACCCAGCTGACGTCGAGGATGTTGTTCATGGCCGACAGTCTCGCTTATCCCAAGTCCCGTTATTATCAGGATGCCGCGATTCGTGCGGCATTCGAGAAAATTCTGCGTTGCGAAAAAATCGGTGCGCATGTGCGGATCTTGCTCAGTCTTGCGACGGGCGCAGGCAAAACCGTGATTGCTGCAAATCTGCTATGGCGTTTGCACGAAGCTGGCCGACTGACCAAACCGGCATTGTTTCTTTGCGATCGCGACGAACTGCGCGAGCAGGCCTACACCAAATTATTCCGCGTATTCGGTAATGAAGTGCGTATCGTCAAAACCGAGCGCGGTGAAAATTCCGCGCGTAATGCCAAAGTGCAGATTGCCACTTACCAAACACTCGGCCTCGATGACGATACGCAAGACCACGCCAGCTTTCTCAGCGAGCATTATGAAGACGATGCGTTTTCGGTAATCATCATCGACGAGTGTCATCGCTCGGCGTGGGGCCGTTGGTCGGAAGTATTGAAGCGTAATCCGAATGCCATCCATATCGGTTTGACCGCGACGCCGCGGCAGTTGCGCGAATCGAAAAAACAGACCGCTGAAGATTCCGATATCAGCGCCAATAATCAGCAGTATTTCGGCGAGCCGGTCTACGAATACACGCTGATCCAGGCGCAGGATGACGGATATCTGGCGGCCTGCGAAATCGTACGCCTCAAATCTTCCATCGATTGGCAAACCTTCACGCGCGCGCAAGTCGTCGCGCTCAGTCCCATTGATGCGCGTACCGGTCGCGCGGTTGCCGAGGATGAGATCAAGGAGGAATACAACGCCCAGCATTTCGACAATCAGCTGCTATTTCCCGAGCGCATCGCAGCGATGTGCAGCGACTTGTTTCAGCGTTTGTGCGAGCACGGCGGTCCGGAGCAGAAGGTCATCATTTTCTGCACCCGTGATATTCATGCCGATCGTGTCGCGATGCAGATGCAGCGGTTATATGCACAGTGGTGCAAGGAAAATAATCTGCTGCCGAAGGATCACTACGCTTTCAAATGCACCGCCACCGGCGGTGGCGAACTGATTGAAACCCTGCGTGGTTCGGGCGAACGTTGTTTCATTGCATGCACGGTAGATCTGCTGGCGACCGGCGTGGATATCGAGCGGCTCAACGCGGTGGTGTTTTTCCGCTATCTTGAATCGGCGATCAGCTTTTATCAGATGGTCGGGCGCGGCACGCGCATTGACGAGCCGACCCAGAAATACAAGTTCTGGCTGTACGACTACACCGGTGTCACCGATTTGTTCGGCACCGATTTCATCACCCAACCATCGCCACCGCGAACCAGGAAAAAGACCGATGAAGGTGACGGTGGCGGTGATGGCGAGGGCGGCGACGGCGATCCCTTGCCGCTGCCGGAAATTGTCGGTGGGCAGGCGGTCAGCATCACGCCACAAGGTCGCTTTATCCTGCAGCGCCGCGAAGGCCGCGATGTGGCGATTCCGGTCGATGAATATCGCCGCGAGATGATTCAGCGTGTGCTGCTTGAGGCCGCCACCATCCATGATTTTCGCGGGCTGTGGATAGAAACACAAAAGCGTCGCAGCCTGGTCGATCATCTGCTCGGTGAGCATTATTCGCCGGATACCGTGAGTGAGTTGATGGATATGGGCGACTGCGATCATTTCGATTTGTTCGCGCATTTTGGCTATCGCCAGCGCGCGCTGAAACGCGCTGAGCGCGAGGCTGCGTATCTGCTAAACGAAGCGCCGTGGTTCGCATCGATGCAGACGCCAGCGGCGACTGTGCTGCGCGGCATCGGCCATCAATTTGGTATCGGTGGCACCGATGCACTGGAGTCCGAGCAACTGTGGAACGTGCCGGATATTCGCCGTGCGGGCGGCTTCGATGCGTTGCGTAGTTTGGGTGTACCGGCGCAGGTGATGCATGAGGCCAAGGGCAGGTTGTTTGGGATATGAGTGACCGATGTGTATTAGGCGACATTCTTTTAGGAATAGTGTCAGGCAAGAGCTTTCGAACTAGCGATAGGATTGCGCGCGACGATGAGCTCGGCGTCTTGAAGGTGAGTGCCGTTACTTGGAATGCCTTCAGGCCAAGAGAAGCAAAAGCTGTTTATGACTATCTACCCAACAAGCATCACCACGTTAAAGCAGGAGATCTCCTTATCTCGCGAGCGAATACGCGTGAGCTTGTCGGTGCCGTGGTACTCGTGGACGATGATTATCCGCTAAGGCTTCTCTCAGACAAAACGCTACGTTTGATTGTCGACACAGTGAAAGCTGACAAGTCTTATCTTCTTTATGCGCTGCGTTCATCAGATGCGCGCGAATATATTGAAAGCTTTGCAACTGGAACCAGTGATTCAATGCGCAACATTGCGCAAGGCGTAATTACGTCTATTCCTCTCTTGCTACCAAGGCTCAACGACCAACGACGTATTGCCGTAAATCTCAAAGCTCGACTTACAGCCGTCGAAGATGCACAGCAGGCAGCTCTGATACAAATCAATGAGCTGACCAATCTTGCCAACGCGATTATTCGTGAGAGCACTTCACATCCGAAAAGCAAAGTCGTTTTGCTGGGGGAGGTGCTGGATGAAGTCAAAAAAGGTGTCGGCTCGGCATGGCCGGACTGTCCGGTTTTGGGCGCGACTCGCAGCGGTCTCGCGCCTGCGCGCGAGCCGGTAGGAAAATATCCCGAACGCTATAAACCGGTGTCGCGTGGCACGGTGTTCTACAACCCGATGCGTATTCTGATCGGCTCGATCGCGATGGTAGACGATGACGACGTACCGGGAATCACCAGTCCGGATTACGTGGTGTTGCGTGGCCGCGAAGGGATCGTCGATTCCCGTTGGTTCTACTACTGGCTGCGTTCGCCGGAAGGCGAGCATTGCATCTTGTCGCTGGCGCGTGGCGCGGTTCGCGAGCGCATGCTTTTCAATCGGCTGGCAGAAGGCGAGATCAAATTTCCGCCTTACTCGGTGCAGCAGATTGCAAGCAAGGCTCTGGCTGAAATCCGTCCCATGAAAATGCAGATCGAAGCGCAATTGCATGCGATCGAACAACTCCCCGCGCGCCTGTTGGCGCAGGCATTCGGTGGCAGTGAAGAAGGAACTCAAGCATGATCGAGAAACGTGTGGTGCGAAGACATCACAGCACGTTCGAGGCGATCCGTCATCTCGAAGACAACGACAACGAGTTCTGGTTTGCGCGCGAGTTGGCGCGGGTGCTGGAGTATTCGGAGTATCGCCATTTTCTGCCGGTGATCGAGCGCGCACGTGAGGCTTGCAGAAGCAGCGGGCGTGCCGTTGCCGACCATTTCGAGGATATCCTCGCAATGGTCGATATCGGCTCGGGTGCCAAGCGTCAAATCGAGGATGTTCGGCTGTCGCGTTATGCCTGCTATCTGATCGTGCAGAATGGCGATCCGTCAAAACCGGTGATCGCCAACGGTCAGACCTATTTCGCCCTGCAAACGCGGCGGCAGGAGTTGGCCGACAGCGCGAAATTTGCGCAATTGTCAGAGAACGACAAACGCCTCGCGATCCGCAACGAATTGGCAACGCACAATAAGCATCTTGCCGCCGCAGCGAAAGATGCGGGTGTGCTCACGTCGCTGGACTATGCGGTATTTCAGGACCATGGTTATCGTGGCTTGTATGGTGGGCTTAGTGCCAAGGAAATTCATGTCCGCAAGGATTTGAAAAAGAGTCAGAAGATTCTTGATCACATGGGCAGCACCGAGTTGGCAGCGAATCTGTTCCGCGCGACGCAGACCGAGGAAAAACTCAAACGCGAAAAAGTGCGCGGCAAGCAGCGCGCCAACCAAACCCACTTCGAAGTGGGCAAGAAAGTACGTCAAACGATCAGCGAACTAGGCGGCACGATGCCCGAACGCCTGCCCAAGCCTGCGCAAAGCATTGGTCAGATTGAAGCCGCAAAAAAGAAACTGGAAAAAAAGAAATAACAATGCCAAAACTCAAGAAACAGCCGGCTGAAGCCAAGGGCAAAGTACCCAAGGCAATTGCCTCGACGCAATCGCTGTCGAGCTTCGTCAAGTCGATCTGCGACATCATGCGCCGCTCCAATTGTGCGAGTGCATTGCAGTATGTGCCGGAGCTGACCTGGATTTTGTTTCTGCGAATTCTGGACGCGCAAGAGCAGCGCGCACGGGAAGCGGCCGAAGCAGTTGGAAAATCGTTCGCACCGGCTTTGCGTGCACCCTATCGCTGGTGTGACTGGGCGGCGCCGGACGGAGCGACACGCAAAGCGTTGAAAGCCGGAAAAATCGGCGACTTCTTCGCGTTCATCAACAAGGATCTACTGCCGTACCTGCATAGTCTGGATGTGCTGCCGGACGGTCGGCCCAATCCATCAGCCAGTCCGAAGCAGCGTGTGATCGGTCGCATCATGACGGCGGTCGAACGCACGCGTGTCGATTCGGAAAGCAATCTGCGCGATATTCTTGATCGTGTGCATCAGATTCATATCGATCATGTCGATGACAAGCATTTTTTCACGTTGTCGCAAGTCTATGAAGATCTGTTGCTGAAAATGGGCGAGAAGAACTCCGATGGCGGCCAGTTTTTCACGCCACGCGAGGTGATCCGCGCGATGGTCCAGGTGCTCGATCCGCAGCCCGGCGAGACGGTCTACGATCCATGCAGCGGAACGGGCGGTTTTCTCGCGCAATCATATGAGTGGATGGAGCGCGGTCTTGGTGATGCGCCGTCGGCGATAGCCATCGAACAACTCAAGACACGCACATTTTTCGGTCGCGAGAAAGAAAATCTGGTGTTCCCTATAGCACTCGCGAATTTGGTATTACATGGAATCGATCAGCCGAATCTGTGGCATGGCAATACGCTCACAGATGCAACCACGTACGATGCGCTATTCGACGGCGCACCCGATACCTTCGATGTGATCCTGACCAACCCGCCGTTTGGTGGCAAGGAAGGCAAAGATGCGCAGAAAAATTACAGCTTTGAAACCGGATCGACCCAAGTATTGTTTTTGCAACACTTACTGGTCGAGCTGAAACCTGCGCTCGGCAGAAAGCCCGGTGGTCGTTGTGGTGTCGTGCTTGATGAGGGGCTGTTGTTTCGCACCAATGAAAGTGCCTTCGTCGAGACCAAGCGCAAACTACTCGACGAGTGTGATTTGTGGTGCATTGTCAGTTTGCCGGGTGGAGTGTTTTCCGCCGCAGGAGCTGGAGTAAAAACGAACTTGCTGTTTTTCACGAAGGGCAAGAAAACCGAGCGTATCTGGTACTACGATTTGTCTCACGTGAAAATCGGCAAGAAGTCGCCGATGACGCTCGCGCATTTCGGATTTGGCGTAAAAGGCGAAGTGCTCGAGGATGCAGCGCTGCCGACATCGCTGTTAGGCGATTGGCATGAACGCGAAGGCAATCGTGAAAAGCGGTTTCCAAGTTTCGCGCGCATGTTCAAACAACGCAGCGGGCCGTCGCGCGATAGTGATTTTTCCTGGACCGTGGATTTCGTCGCGCGCAGAAAAAAAGCGCATGAGGATATGGCGCCGCTTGTCGCCGAAAATCAAAAGTATAACGATCAGATAATCGCACTCAAAGAACGGATCGCACAGCAGAAGAAAGCCGATTCATTGGATACGCGAATCGCAAACTATCGCGAGAAGTTAGCTTTCGCGGAAAGGGCTGCGCGCGAAGCACAAGCCAAAGTCGATAATATCGATGCGGCTGTTTACGATCTGAAGGCAGTCAATCCACGGGCTCGAAATGAACGTGATATGCGTACGCCCGAGCAAATACTCAGTGCAATCTCTACGCATGGGCAACGCGTCGATCAGGCTCTGAACCGTCTGAAACGGCTGCTTGTTAGCTGAAACGAAATTGTTGCCGAGGGTTGCTGCAATGGCCAAAGACAAAACGGTTTACGTGTGCGAGGAATGCGGTACCGAGCACAACAAGTGGCAAGGCCAGTGCGAGGCGTACGGGTTGTGGAATACGCTGACCGAATTCGTCGTCACGCAATCGCGTCCGGGTGTCGCGCCGCGTGCTGCGGGCTATTCCAGTAGCGCGGCGGGTGCACCGCAAATCACCGAACTTTCCAACGTCGCGCATACGGCCTTGCTTGGCATTGCCGACGCCCTCGTTGCGGCAAGACCATTAAAGAACTATATTCAGTCTTCATATCATGTGGGCTACAGCCATGCGCTATTCATCCCAGGTCAAACCGATCAGCTATCTGAAAGCAAACGCGGCGGAAGTGTTGCTCGATCTGGCCGAACGTCGCGAGCCGTTGGTGATTACCCAGAACGGCGAAGCCAAGGCGGTTATCCAGGATATCGCCTCGTATGAGCAGACTCGCGAAACTCTGGCCCTGTTGAAAATTCTCGCACTCGGCAATCAGGAAATCGAGGCGGGACGCGTGATGCCTGCGGCAGATGTGATCTCGCGCCTGCGCGCAAAGCGGGCCGTGCGCTGATGCGCTACAAGGTGCTGCTGACTGCTGGCGCAGAGCGTGACCTTGAGGCAATCCACGACTACATTGCCGAGTACGATTCGCTATCCGCCGCAGACCGCGTGCTGGATCGTTTGGTGAAAGTGGTGGAGATGCTCGCGACCGTGCCGCAGCGCGGCAGTCATCCGCGAGAATTGCTTGCTCTTGGCATTCACGAATACCGGCAAGTGATATTCAAGCCGTGGCGTGTGGTTTATCGCGTGATGGGCCGGCAGGTATATGTTTTTTTGATCGCCGACGGGCGCCGTGACTTGCACGGTTTGCTGACCCAGCGCCTGCTCGGCGCGTGAGTGCGTTGTACATTCAATAGCCAAGGAAGTATTTCGATGGCCAAAGACAAAACGGTTTACGTATGCAAGGAATGCGGCGCCGAGCACAACAAGTGGCAGGGCCAGTGCGAGGCGTGCGGCCTGTGGAATACGCTGACCGAATTCGTTGTTACGCAATCGCGACCGGGTGCCGCGCCGCGTGCTGCGGGATATTCCGGCAGCGCTGCCGGCGCGCCGCAAATCACCGACCTTTCCGACGTCGCGCATAGCGAAGAAGTACGCACGCAAGTCGGCATCGGCGAGCTCGATCGTGTGCTCGGTGGTGGCTTGGTCGAAGGGTCGGTGGTGCTGATCGGTGGTGATCCGGGCATCGGCAAATCGACCTTGCTGCTGCAGATGCTCGGCGCGGTCGGCACGCGCATGCGTGGTTTGTACGTGACCGGCGAGGAATCGCTGGGCCAGGTCGCGGCACGCGCGCAACGGCTCGGCTTGCCGCTGGAACCTTTGCGTTGCCTGACCGAAACCTGCGTCGAAAAAATTCTCGCACTCGCGGCGAAAGACAAACCGCAACTGATGATCATCGATTCGATCCAGACGATCTGGACCGAATCACTCACTGCTGCGCCGGGTTCGGTCAGCCAGGTGCGCGAAGCCGCGGCGCGACTCGTGCGCTTCGCCAAGGAAAGCGGCACGAGCGTATTTCTCGTCGGCCACGTGACCAAGGAAGGCGGCATCGCCGGGCCGCGGGTGCTCGAGCACATGGTCGATGCGGTGTTGTATTTCGAAGGCGAAGCCGGCAGCCGGTTTCGGGTGTTGCGCGCGTTCAAGAATCGCTTCGGCGCGGTCAACGAACTCGGCGTGTTCGGCATGTCGGAAAAAGGCCTCAAGGAAGTGCCGAATCCGTCGGCGATTTTCCTCGCCACGCACAGCGCGCCGACACCGGGCAGTGCGGTGATGGTCACACGCGAAGGCACACGTCCGCTGCTGGTCGAGGTGCAGGCGCTGGTCGATCAATCCTCGCTCGGCAATCCGCGGCGCGTTACGCTCGGGCTGGAGCAGAATCGTCTCGCGATGTTGCTCGCGGTGTTGCATCGTCACGGCGGTGTCGCGGTGTACGATCAGGATGTGTTCGTCAACGTGGTCGGCGGCATTCGCGTGCAGGAAACCGCAGCGGATTTGCCGGTATTGCTGGCGGTGTTGTCGAGCCTGCGCGATCGACCGTTGCCGGAACAGATGGTGGCGTTTGGCGAGGTAGGATTGTCCGGCGAAATCCGTCCGGTGCCGAACGGTGAGGAGCGCCTGCGCGAAGCGGCGACGCATGGTTTTCGCAAGGCGATCGTGCCACGCCAGAACGCGCCGAAAAAAGGCAAGTTCGGCGATCTCGAAATTATTGCGGTGGATCGATTGAGCGAGGCGTTGGCGGCGGCGCAGTGAGCGGATCGGCATTTGGTTTGTCTGGCGTCACGCATACGCCGACAAATGCTAATACAAGCACGGCATTGAATATCCAAAACGGCCAATCTGCGCCGGACATTATCCAGTCCCATGTCTGCGCCGGGGTACAGAAATGATGCAGGTTCAGCGAAAAACCGCAATCTTTCATGAAGCGCGTCGGAAAGTACGCAACGCAGAAAATCGAAACGCCGATAATCAGATAAGAATGGTAGCTGTGGATGTTGGGAAATCTCACGCTTCACTGCTCCAAAAATTCAAAGTGACGGCGCTCACGCCACGCGCTTCAACACCACTTCCAGCACAAACTGGCTGCCGAAAAACGCCAGCAGCAGCAACGCCATGCCCCACAACGTGAGCTGCACCGCGCGACGTCCGCGCCAGCCGTAACGCCAACGTCCCCACAGCAAGGTGCCGAATACCAGCCACGCCGCAATCGACAGCACGGTCTTGTGCACGAGGTGCTGATCGAACAGGTTGTGCACAAACAGGATGCCGCTGAGCAAGGTCAGGCTGAGCAGCACAAAACCCGCGCGTATCAGCTGAAACATCAGCGCTTCGGTCAAGGTGAGCGGCGGAAGAATGCGCAACAGTCCGCTGAACTGGCGTCGGCGCAACGCGCGCTCCTGTAACGCCAGTCCAATCGCGAGCAACGCCGCAAAACATAAAACGCTATAACCGAGCAGCGCAAATATCACATGCAGTTTAATTTGCCATTCGATCGGCAGCGGCATGTGCGGTGCGGTTAATGCAGTCAACAGCAGCAACGCTGCGAGCGGGAACACAATCACGCCAAGTGCCGCCACCGGACGCATCAGATTTACGACCACACACAACCCGGCGACGCCCACCGCCATCAGTGATAACGCAGCAAAAAAATGCAGGTCGAGGCCACCCTCATGCAGGAAATTTCCGAGCACCACGACGATATGCAGCAGTACCGCCGGCCATGCCAGCGCAAGGCCGAGCAGACGCGGCGGCTGCGCACGACTCAGTAAAGGCAGCGCCAAAACCACTGCGGCGCTGACATACAGAACGGCGGC
>Ga0209511_1003554_pt1 | contig 11883 bp, 5 predicted proteins | sample SSSSmetaG_FD_184141 | JGI IMG/M metagenome (GOLD analysis project Ga0209511, IMG submission 184141) | Glacier valley bacterial and archeal communities from Borup Fiord, Nunavut, Canada, to study Microbial Dark Matter (Phase II) - ​SSSS... | ecosystem: Environmental > Aquatic > Freshwater > Ice >... | reverse complement strand
CAGCGGCCAGGTCATCACCACTGTGATCAGCCCATACACTATCAGCACCCCAGCATCCACTAGCCGCCCACTACGCCTGTTTACTTGTGCCATTGCAACCTCTCTAAAGCTCCAACCCTGCAACCAACTCGTGCAGGTGGTCGATCACGTGCCTCTTGTCGTACTTCTGACTACGCTCGACTGCTGCCACCGCCAGCTTTGCCCGTAGCCCGTCGTCGGCCACCAGGCCCAGGGTCATCGCCTTCAGTTCGGCAAGGTCGTGCCAGAGCAGGCCGTCAACCCCCTGCCGCACGATCTCGGTCTGGCCCGCCGCCGCGATCACCACTGGCACACAACCCGCCGCCATCGCCTCTACCGTGGTGATACCAAAATGCTCAAAGCGTTCGGGGCTGGCTTCTATGTCCTCGCCGTAGCCGGTCGCGTGCCAGAACAGCTTGCTGCCCGCATACAGGGCTTGCAGATCGCTGAACGGCGCGTCGTAGTGGACGTAGATCGGGTAGCCCTCGGCCAGAGCCGTCACCCGCTCCAGGTAGGCTGCGTCCTCCTCCCGGTCGCCCACATTGCCGACCAGGTGATACTCCCAGCCACGCAGACCCGCGTCACAGAGGTCGCGGAAGGCTTGCACCATCACGTCATGCTTCTTGTTGTGGCTGCCAGCGAAGAAACGACCGACGCTGATCACCCGCGCCACCTTCGCTCCCGGCCCAAAGCTGTCTACATCCACGGGCGGGTAGAGTACCTCCGCCTGCACCCCCCAGTAGCGGGCGATCCACTGTGCGGTAAACTGCGAGTTGGCCCAGACCTGATCGAGGCTAGCGGCTACTGCCCGCATATCGTTCTGCGCCTGCCAGCCCCACACTTGCGGGCTGCCAGCGTAGCGGCGGCGGAGCAAGCGGGCAAGATAGTCGCCGCCAGCAGCCCGCACCAGGTTGATCTGGCTGAGTGCGATGCCCAACAGCCGTTGGTCTGCCGCACTGGGGGTGAACGGCGTGTCTACTGCCAGCGTCAACAATGCCTGATCACTCCTAGCGATTATGGTGCGCGGCAGGGGTAGCGTATGCACGCTGAAGTTGTCGGCTGGCACGCGCCACTCCGTCTCCAGCGGCTGCCCATTGAGGCTGAAGCGCACGATGGTTGACTCGCCGCCTGGTCGCGGTGCCGTGCCAACCAACTGCACCACTAGCCCCTCGGCACGGTCGCGCGGGCTAGTCGGCAGCAGGATAGCGGCGCGCTCCTGTGTCCAGTTGATCAGCCCGCCGCCCACGCTCTGCTCTACCCCGTGAAAGCCCGCGAACAGCCGCACCGCCGCCGTTGGCCCCATTGCCCGCCGCAAAACAGACCGCTGGCTGCCAACCTGGGGCAGTTGCGAGGGGAAGTAGACGAGGGCTACATTCTTGCGGCCAAAGGCGGGGAACAGGTCGAGGTGTGAGGCGTTGATGAACAGGTCGTAGTCGAAGCTGGCATTCATCTGCACCGTGTAGTTGTGGCGCACAGGGCTGGCAGGTAGCAGGCGCAGACTGACTCGGCTAAGGTCGAGATTGAGGCGATGGCCGAGAGTGGTGAGGTCAACCAGACGGTCAGTCAACAGTTCAACGCTGTTGGCAGGATCGGCGGCCAGGGCTTCGGCTATCGCCCCCATATGCCGCTCGCCACCGCCCATTGTGTGCAGCCAACGGTTGTAGATGCCTACCTTCATCCCTGCCCTTTCGTCGTCCAAGCCCTGATCTGGCGGTCACTGACCCTCGCCGCCCGCTTGATCCGTCGCCTCTGAGCCAACAAGCGTGGCAGGCTCGCTAGCAGTGAGCGCACAACTCGCCCCTGCAAGTCGGCCTGTTGGCGGTATGTGCGCTGACCGCCGAGGTAGGCTTGCCAGTAGGCGCGCAGGCTGTGACGCAGGAAGGCCCGCCATTCTCGTCGGGCTAGCGGGGCAGGAGCCAACTTTGCTAGCATGAACAGGCGATTACGCAGCACATGGTAGGTAAAGAAGGGCGACCACTCCTTGCTGCTACCTGCATGGATATGACGCACTACCGCCTTTGGCACGTACCACACCTGCCAGCCCGCCAGCCGTAGCCGCCAGGACAGATCGGTATCCTCATAGTACATGAAGAAGTGGTCGTCAAAATAACCAACTTCCTTCAGGGCCGCCGTGCGAAGCAGCACCCCCGCCCCGCAGAAAGCGAACACCTCCTCCTCCCGCTCGTACTGGCCCGCGTCTGCCTCATAGCTCTGGGCGTTGCCGACCACTACCGCTCCGCGATCTCGCCCGCTGCCGTCCTTGAGCAGGAGGCTGCCCACGTTCTGGATCGCCTCTGGCACGCTGGCAAGCAAAGCAGGTGGCACGCTGAGGTGGATCGTGCCATCTTCAGGGGCGGCAAACTCCGCCAACACCGTGTCGCCGACGCGCAGGCGCAAGTGCAGCGGGCCAGCCCAGGGCGGGCGGCTGAGATTGAGGCGCAGCGTCAGCGGCAAAGGTTGCGCTGCGTCGGTGAAGGGGACGTAAGCGGTAGCAGCCCCAGCCGTCCAGCGGTAGACTGCCGCGCCCGCACCCTCTAGGGGATAGTAGCCCCTCCCATACTCCACTGCGCTTACAGGCGGCTGCACCCCTGCCCCGTACTCAATGCCTAGCACCATCACCCCCAGGTCGCGGCCATCCCCCGACTGGTCCAGGGCAGCGGGGTTGAAGCTACTCGCTTCGAGGGTCAGTGGCAGCCGACGATAGTAGAACAGCAGCTTGCTGGTCAGGGCTGCCGCCTGAGGGTGCCGCACTGCCGCCGCCAGCAACTCACGTAGCCAGCCGCTCTCTACCCGCGTGTCGTTGTTGAGCAGCACCACGAACTCGCCCGGTGCTGCCTGCATGATCTCGTTGTTGCCCGCCGCGAAGGCTAGATTGCGCTCGTTGGCGACCACCTGCACCCAGGGGTAGCGTTCGCGCACGTAGGCCACCGAACCGTCGCGGCTGGCGTTGTCTACCATCACCACCTCATAGCTCTCTGCCGGGTAATCCAACACATCATTCGCCAGCGCACTGAGGCACTGTTCGAGAAAGTGCAGCCCATTGTAGTTGACGATCACTACCGTGACGAACGGGGTTAGCAGATTAGCGATGCCATCCTCTAGCTCATTGACGTGGGCCACATACTTGTCTAGCGCGACCTCGGCGGGTATTATTATCGGGGCGTTGCGTTCGCGCTCGGCCTGCCGCATCGCCTGCGTCTGCTTCAGGCGGTCGGCCAGGCGGCGAGGCAGGCGGGCCACCTGCACAAAGCGACTGCTGCGGTAGCCATGCAGTTCGTTCTCTTGGCGAGCCATCACCTCCGCCCGCCAACCGATCTCCTCGGCCTGCGCACTGGTCACCGCCTGCAAGCGGGCGATCTCTGCGTCGCGTTCACCGACGATCCGCTCGAAATAAGCATCCTTGTCGGCGACCACCTGGGTGAGGAAGGCATCCTTGTCGCGGATCACCTGGGCGGTGTAAGCCTGCTGCTCGGCCACCCCCAGTTCTAGCCCACCGATCAGTTCATCCTTGTCGCGGATCACCTGGGCGGTGTAAGCCTGCTGCTCGGCCACCCCCAGTTCTAGCCCACCGATCAGTTCATCCTTATCGCGGATCACCTGGGCAGTAAACTCGTCCTTCGCCGTAACTACGCGCTCAAGCTGCTGCTCAAGGTCGGTGCGGACGCGCTCTGCGTCGGAGGGGTAGAGGCTCTGCCCCGCCGCCAGACGGTCGGCAGCGAAGTAGGGTGCGGCGGCAAAGCGGAGTAGGGGGGCGGCCACTCGATCCCAGGTCACTGTCGGTTGCACGGCGGCAAAGCGGCCTGCGAACTCAGTTCGTGGCGTTCGCAGCACAGCCAGGATCGCCGCTGCCACCTGCCCGGCGTTGGCGTTGACCGGCAACACTTGGCCCAACCCCTCAGCGGCAACGAACTCGCTGATGCTGTCGCCCCCACTAATCACCATCGGCAGCCCCGCCCAGATGTAGTCGAGCAGGCGGGTGCGGAAGCTGAAGCGCGTCTCCAGGTGGTCAAGGTGGATGCTGGTGCCGAGATCAGCATCAAGCAGGTAGGCGGCGCGCTGGTCGTAGGCCACCCAGTCGTTGAAGAAGATCGCGCTGTCGAGCAGGCCCAGGGCGCGACTGCTGGCGGTGGCCTCCGCTACCTTGCGCGAGGGTGGCACAACAGCATTGGGGTGGCGCGTCCCCATGAAAAAGAGACGAGCGCGCGGTTCATCGCGCAACACCAACGGCATAGCCTGTACCAGGGTGACAGGGTCGAACCAGTCCCAGATGCCACCGGCCCAGACAATCACCTTATCGTCCGCTGCAATGCCAGGGTGTACACCCTTGAGGGCGTGGCCTACGGCTTGCGGCGGCGTGCTGCTGATACCGAAGGGCAGCACGTCGATCAGCAGGCGCAGCGTCTCATCAGCAGCGTAGTTGTGGGGGTTGACCCGCTGGTTGGCGGTGAGCATCCCCAGCCAGTAGTCGCGCTGCTTCTCGCTGGCGCAGAGGAAGAAGTCCCCTGCTCGTAGCTGGGCGTTCAGCACGCGCTGGTATTCAAGGAAGTCGTCTACTACCACTGCATCCAAGCCGCCCGCCACCTTGCGCGGCAGGTCTTCCAGGGTAAAGGGGTTGTAGACATCCACCGCCAGTGGCTTGCCCACCTCCCGCAGGAAAGGAAGGAAGTGGAGGGTGAAGCCATGCGCGAAGATCAGGTCTACGCTACTGGCGACGGCCCGTAGCGGGCCATTATCACCATCGCGCTCATAACCGATTAGGGTCAGGCGGTCACCGAAGTCGTGCGTGGGCGGCACAAACTGCGCGCCAGGGGAGGCAAGAGTGACGCGTTGCCCGGCTCGCACCAGGGCGCGGGCAAGCTCCCAGTTACGCACCCCCGGCCCAGCCATCTTAGCCGCTACCAGGTCATCGCTGACGATCAGGATGTGATTTTCTGTCATAACAGGGGGATTATAGCACAAAGTGGGTGCAGTAGACAAGTGGCATAATCTGCGTTTGTCTACGTAGAAGGAACTGCCCTTGATGCGCTTGGCTGCCCGCTTGACCTCCGCACTAATCTCACCAATATCCAACAGACTGGTTACCCGACGGAACTTGTTGTTGACTACGCCGATGGAGACGCTGATGATTTTGAAGGCTTTGGGGTTGCCCTGCCGCGACCTGGTAACGATGTAACCCTGCTCCAGGTCGGGTGGGTCGTAGAGATCGCGCACCCGGCTATCGAACTCGCTAATGATCTGGCGGCCAATCGCTTCGGCCCGCTCATAGGTCGTCACCAACACAAAGTCATCACCCCCAATGTGGCCGGTGAAGTTGTACTCACCATCCTCGTCGCTCATGATCTCGCGCAGTATGTCGGCCAGCAGGATGATTACCTGGTTGCCACGCACGAAGCCATAGTAGTCGTTGTAGGCCTTGAAGTTGTCCAGGTCGACGTAGAGGACGGCGAAACTCACGCCCTCGCGGTTGAGCATCATCTTGAGGAAGTCCTCGACGCGTCCACCACCAGGCAGGCGGGTCAGTGAATTGATAATCCCGCGCTCGGCAACCTTGCGTAGCTGCACTCCAATGCGAGCAAACAACTCTTGCATAGAAACTGGTTTGGTCACATAATCGTCTGCCCCGATGCCGAAGCTAGCAACCTTATCTTCCACAGAGTTGTTGCCACTGAGGAAGATCACTGGGGTGAAGGCGGTGCGCGCATCCGAGCGCAGCGCGTTACAAAGCTGGTTGCCGTCCATCTTTGGCATACTAACATCGGTCAGCACCAGGTCTGGCTGGCTCCGCAGGATCAGCGGCAGAGCCTCGGCCCCATCATTGGCGGTGATCACCTCGTAGCCGTGACTCGACAGTGCAACCTGAAGCAGGCTGCGGATTGCCGGGTCGTCATCAACAACAAATATCCTGGTCATTAGCGTTCACAAACCTCAACTAGACTACTTCCCTGTTCGTGCCTGGAGGACAGCAACTACGTGAAGCAAGAACAATACCGCTATAATGTTGCTCATCCACCCTCCTTGCGGGTAGGTAGCGGGCTGGGCTGCTCCTTGACCAGGGTTGCAGTGGGCAGGGCAGAGGGGGTGTTGGTTGGTGGCGGCAAGGTCGGTGATGGTGGCAGGGCGGTGACAGTCGGGGCTGACGGGGGAGTGCTGGTTGGGGCTGGCCGGGTCGCAGTCGGTAGAGGCATGGTCGCAGTCGGGCGCAGTGGCGTGGCGGTCGCTAGCAACAGTGGGGTGCTAGTCGGCGCAGGCGGGCGAGTTGGTTGCAAGTTGATCGCCGTCGCACTGGGCTGGGCTGTCGGTTGCAAGGTGATCGGGCTGGCGGTTGGGGCTGGTGGCAGGCTGGCGGTTGCCAGCAGCAGCGGTGTGCTACTCGGAGCAGGCGAGTCGGTGGGGGCAGCGGTTAGCAGCAGGGGCGTGCTAGTCGGTAGGGCGAAGGTGATCGTTGGTAGGCTGCCTGCATCCTGCGGGGCGAGGGTGGCAAGCTCTGGCCCCGGCGGTGCCTGGTCGGAGAGCGTCTCCAACGGGCGGGGCGTGGCGGTGGCGGCTGAGGCTGGCAGGGAGCGGTTGCTGCCCGTGAGGATTAGCAACAGCACTGCTACAATAGCGGTTAGCAGCACGCCTGCGATGGCCGCGTACACGCCAACTGGCACGCCTGGCTGGGGCAGGGCAGGTGGCAACACTTGCGGATCGTCCTGGTAGATGGGGTCGTCGAAGTCGCTGCGCGGGCGTGGCTGGCGCGCTGACGGACGCTCGTTGGAGGGGCGGCCAGGTTGTGGGCGCGGCTGGCGTGGTGGTCGGTTCTGCATAGAGCGATTATACCATACCTACAGAAGTAGCATCGCGTCGCCAAAACTGTAGAATTGGTAGCCTAGCCGCACTGCTTCCTCGTAAGCAGCCATGATCCGCTCGCGGCCCACGAAGGCGGCGATCATCAACAGCAAAGTGCTGCGGGGCAGGTGGAAGTTGGTGATGATCGCGTCGGTCAGCCGATACTGGAAGCCAGGGTAGATGAACAGCCGCGTAGAGCCACTGGCGGCTTGCAGTTCGCGCTCGGCAGTGCTGCTATCTATGGAAGCTGTTGCTGCGGCCTGGGCCAGGGCTGCACTCTCCAACACGCGCACGCTGGTGGTGCCAACCGCCACCACGCGGCCAGCCCGCGCCCGCGCCTGGTTGATCGCGGCGGCGGCCTCCTCATTTATCTCATACCACTCGGAGTGCATTGGGTGTTCTTCTACGTTCTCCTCGGTGACGGGGCGGAAGGTGTCGAGGCCAACGTGCAGTGTGACACTGGTGAAGCCCACCCCCTGCTCCTGCAATGCTCCTAGCAGGCCCGGGGTGAAGTGCAGCCCAGCGGTGGGGGCGGCAGCAGAGCCAGGTTCGCGGGCATAAACCGTCTGATAGCGTTGGCGGTCTTGTAGCGGGGCATGGATGTAGGGCGGCAGCGGCATCATGCCAAGCTCGTCCAGCAGCGGTTCGATCTCGCGGTCAAAGCGCAGCAGGCGTACGCCGCTGCCGTCCTCCACCCGACTAACAACCTCGGCGTAGGCGTGCGCCCCCTCGTGCGGAGGTCGTACGCGGTGGCGGAAGTCGCTGTCGCTCGGCTGACGGGCGGGCGAACCGGCAAAGAGCAGGCGCACCCCTGGGTTGAGCGACCGCCCAGGCCGCACCAGAGCCTCCCAAGTCACACTGTCACGCTTCTTCAGCAGCAGCACCTCCACCGCGCCACCACTGTCTGCCTTTTTACCGTAGAGACGCACTGGCAATACCTTGCTATTGTTCGCCACCAACAAGTCACCGGGGTGCAGGTAGTCGCCCAGGTCGCGGAAGTGCCGATGCTCAAGCGCGCCCGTGTCGCGGTGCAAGACCAGCAAGCGGCTGCTATCACGCGGCTCGGCGGGGGTCTGAGCGATTAGTGCTTCGGGCAGGTTGTAGTCGTAGTCGGAGATTTTCACAGGATCACTGTTCCTATCGGGTAACAGGCGGCTGCCTCGGCCTGTCAGGTCTATAACAACGCTAGCTTGCCCTGCTGCACAGCCTCGGCCTCGTCATCGGCAGCTTGCAGCCGCTCTAGCTCCCGCTGGCGGCTGGCGGGGAAGGGGATGCCCAGGTGTTCGTAGGCGCGGCGGGTAGCAACCCGGCCACGGGGAGTGCGGGTCAGGAAGCCCAGTTGCAGCAGGTACGGCTCGTACACATCCATGATCGTGTCGGTCTCCTCGCTGGTGCTGGCCGCTATCGTCTCGATGCCAACTGGCCCGCCATTGAACTTGTCAATGATCGCCTCAATGATGCGGCGGTCGATCTCGTCCAGGCCCAGACGGTCTACACCCAGCATATTGAGAGCTTCTATTGCCGCCTGCTCGGTGATTACCCCACCCGCCCGCACCTGGGCATAGTCGCGCACCCGCTTGAGCAGGCGGTTGGCGATGCGCGGGGTACCTCGGCTGCGCCTTGCGATCTCTGCCGTGCCGCCCACCTCGATTGGCACCCGCAAGAAGCGAGCCGACTGGGTGATGATCTTCTCCATCGTCGGCACGTCGTAGAAATCCAGGTGGTAGGTGACCCCAAAGCGGGCGCGTAGGGGGCTGGTCAGCAGGGCCAGGCGGGTGGTAGCCCCAATGATCGTAAAGCGCGGGAGGTTGAGGCGCAGGCTGCGTGCGCTCGGCCCCTTGCCAATGATGATATCCAGGGCGTAGTCTTCCATCGCCGGGTACATCACCTCCTCGACCATGTGATTGAGGCGATGGATTTCGTCAATGAACAGGATGTCGTCCTTCTGCAAGTTGGTCAGGATGCTAGCCAGGTCACCCGGTCGCTCGATAGCTGGGCCAGCAGTCGGCTTGATGCCCACGCCCATCTCGGTGGCGATGATGTTCGCCAGCGTCGTCTTGCCTAGCCCCGGCGGGCCATAAAGCAGCACGTGATCCAAAGCCTCCTCGCGCTGCTTAGAGGCTTCAATGAAGATACGCAGGCTCTCCTTAATCTTCTCCTGACCAAGATACTCCTCCAGCCGCTTCGGGCGCAGGCTCGATTCGACCAGGTCATCTTCCTGCTGGTTCTGCCCACTGACTACCCGCTCCATCGCCATACCGTCTCACCTTTGTGCTTAGAACGCCTTTTCTAGTACTTGTAATTATACCACAGCCGCCCCAACATCCGCTATGCAGGGAGGCAGCGTAGTGTGATGCTGACCTGCTTTCTGTCTCCGACTGGCTCGCCCTAGCGGCCCAAACTGCCCAACGACAACATCCGCCGTGGCGAACTGAGCAAGGTCGTGCGCCGGGCTATCGAAGCTGCCGCCCCTAAGCGTAGCCAGCAGCCCAGGCCCAGATCGGCAGCGATCTGGGGCCTAGCTTTGCCCGCCGCAGAGGAGCAGATTTATCCTTCCCTTAAAGGCTGATTAGAATCAAACCGCTCCACCGCTTGCCTTAGGGCTAACATTCATGTATAATGGATAGCGTACCAGGCAGTGGTGTAGAAGAACAAAGCCCCTGAGTGAAGTGGGTTCCCCCGCCAGGTACAACGTACAACCGCGTTCCCCCCTTTGGAGCAGGAGGGTGGGGTATCGGCCATCCCCCGTTTAGTGATCCTGGTTTCACGAGAGAGAGGTACAGATGTTCAAAATCAACCGTCGGCTGATGGTAGCCCTGCTGGTATTCGCACTAACGGCGAACAGCATGGTAGTGATAGCGGCCAAGAGCAACAGCAGCCCTGCTGCACTGCAACCCACAGCAAGCAAGCTCGCCCAACCTGCACAGGCCAACCCCGCCCCGCAGGTCAAGGGCTACAGCGAGCAGGTTAACAAGCCGCAAGCGGCCAAGAAGGAAGTGGCTAAGGAGAGCAACGCCAGCCCCCTGGTAGTCGGTTGCCCCAATACCACCAACTACTTCAACTGCACTGCCCCCTACTCCAACACCAACTTCATCTCTGCTACCAACCTGATTAGTGGCACCTACGTTGGAGACCTGGATGATGGCTACGCCCCAGTCAGCCTGCCATTCGACTTCCAGTTTGCTTGCAGCACCTACCCCGCAGGCAGCAACATCTACGCCAGTACCAACGGCATCGTTTCGTTCGGTGCAGGCAGCACTTCCTTCAGCCCCAGCGCGATCCCCAGCGAAGCTACGCCCAACAACGCGATCTATGCCTTCTGGACTGATCTCGATCTGCGAACGCAAGGGGCGATCTACACCAGCGTGGTTGGTTCACGGCTGCTGATCGAGTACCGCAACGCCAAGATTATTGGCACAACCAGTAGCGTCAACCTGAGCGTGATCCTTGATGGTAGCAGCAACACGATCACCACCACCTACGGCACCATCAACCCTGGCGGCTCGACCGCTAATGTCGGCATCGGTGTCGAGAATGCCGCTGGCAGCGATGCGATCCAGGCGTTCTTCGGCGGACGCACCCTCTTTGCCAGCACCTACGGTCCTGGTAGCAGCTTCACCTACGGTGCAAGTGCCTGCCCATTTGGTAAGGTGAGCGGCACTGTGCGCGATGCGGTCAGCGGCCTGCCGATCAAGGCAGCAGTGCAGATTAGCGGCACTATCGCTGTCGCCAACCAGGTGACTAACGGCGGCTTCTACGTCACCAATCCTTACAGTACGGGTCTCGCCACCCTGACTGCTACGGGCGACGGCTGCTACATCTCGCAGACCCAGACCGTCTCGATCACGGTTGGCACAACTGCCACCCTCAACTTCAATCTTGCCCGTAGAGGCCCAGACGCTGGGGGCTACAAGTGCTACGACAATGCCGCCCGCCCCTACACGCCAGTGGCGGCCAGTGGCTTGCTCACCACTACCTTTGACGATTTGTGGTACATCATCACAGACACGGTGCCGATCAGCTACTATAACCAGACCGTGTTCACCTCCTCGATGTCTTCCAACGGCTGGACATCGTTCGGCACCTTTGTCAGCGATAGTGCCAGCTCCAACGGGACAATACCCAGCCCTGCTGCCCCCAACCCGATTGAGGCCGTCAACTGGGGCGACCTGCAAGACGGCAGTGGGCCAGACACTGGGATGTACTACGAGGTGCGGGGCAGCAGCCCCAACCGTAGTATCGTCTACGAGTGGCGTAGCATCAGACAGTACTCTGAGGGCGGCAGCAACATTACCAGCACCTTCCAGTTGCAGTATGACGAAGCGACTGGCGACATCTACTACGTCTACCCGCAACTGCGCGGTCGGAGTGATGGCTCACAATCCAGCGTGGGCATCGAGAACTACGCTGGCACAGTTGGCATCCAGTACCAGGCCAACACTGGCAGTGCCTCACCAGTGACCAACTACCTGTTCACTGGCAACAGCGTCCGCTTCTTCAGGGGACCAAACCCCACCCCCACCCCGATCCCAAGCAACACAAGCACTGTGACCTCCACCAGCACCGTGACTGGCACTGGCACCGTGACTGGCACTGCTACCGCCACTGGCACCGTGACTGCCACTAGCACCGTGACTGGCACTGCTACCGCTACTGCTGTGATCACTGGCACCGCTACTGTGACTGGTACTGGCACCGTAACTGGTACTGCCACCGCCACGCGCACTGGCACTGCCATCACTGGCACCGCCACCGTGACTGGCACTGGCACCGCCATCACTGGCACTGCCACCATGACTGGTACCGCCGCCATGACTGGCACTGCCACCATGACTGGTACCGCTACTGTGACCGCCACCCCCTGCAACATCACCTTCAGTGACGTGCTGACCACCAACATCTTCTACAGTGACATTCAGTTCCTGGCTTGCCGCAACATCGTCAACGGCGCGAACGGCCTGTTCCGCCCCAACGACAGCACCAGGCGCGGTGAGTTCGCCAAGATCGCTGTCCTCGGCTTCAGCATCGCCAGCTTCA
>Ga0209511_1003552_pt1 | contig 11889 bp, 3 predicted proteins | sample SSSSmetaG_FD_184141 | JGI IMG/M metagenome (GOLD analysis project Ga0209511, IMG submission 184141) | Glacier valley bacterial and archeal communities from Borup Fiord, Nunavut, Canada, to study Microbial Dark Matter (Phase II) - ​SSSS... | ecosystem: Environmental > Aquatic > Freshwater > Ice >... | reverse complement strand
ACAAAGGCTTTAGAAAATTTTGATGACCCGGATTCAATTCCTGAAAAAAATATTGATTTTGCAAAAACAAAAGGAATTGCATACATGCAAATGCTGGCAGCATCGTGCATTGCTGAGTAATAATTTTTAAATTCATTTGGGGCTTTCAACAATATCAATTCTATTATCTTTTGTTCGGTCTTCTACGCTGTACCGTGCTATAATGCAGGCGTATGGCTGCGCCACGCCAACATTATAGCACACCGCTTCGTCAACCGCAGCCCTTCAAAGTTTTATCATGAATTTTGCTTTTTTGTGAACCTGTGGAAAAAAATTATTTTTATTTTCACACCGACTTCGAAAAGCTGAGTCTGACAAATTTTAAATGCATAAGATTTTACCGCAATCTTTCGTCTTTGGGTTACGAAGCTGTCAAATTAAAATTTTAAAATAATTTTAATTTTTTTGGTACCTCATTGACTTCGACAAGCTCAGTCTGACACTCTAATTATTTAGCACCGACTTCAATAAATCAAAAATAACATTCACCTGAAAATCGTTTTCATTCAAATTATCATACTGTCAGCCTGAGATTGTCGAAGGCGGATTTAAGAACTTTATTTTGCACCGACTTCGACAAACTCAGATTGATATTTCTGCGTTAATAGGCACCATGTCAAAACGCTGCAGCAGTATATCGTTTTGCAACATTGCTTTGTAGTAACATATCATTTTTAGAAACATAGCCTTCAATAAAACTACCTGTAGTAAAAGCGTGAGGGATAGAAGCGGCTACCCCGGTGAAGGTTTGTGTGTGGGCTTTGTGCCGGAGTAATAGCGTATAACCCGGCCCTTGGGACACGCACAAAATATTTTCATAAAAAAAACCGCTGCATTAAATACAGCGGTTTAAAAAGGTAATTTTTAAAATAATTAAGGAGCTACACTCACCCTTACACCTTCGCTGTGACTTGTAAACTCGGGTGCATACATGCATTGAATATTTGTGATGCCGTTGCTAAAATTGCCGCTGTGCGTTACAAACATTGGGTATTCAAAAACGTACGTCCCTCTTGGCAACAACCCAAAAAAGAAATTGGTGCTTGCATCTTTGGTACTTTCGTAATAGCCAAGTCCGCCCTGGTATTTGTACTGGCTGATAACGTTTGTAGGCTCCATGCAGGCTGCACGCATATCTTTCATGTGCACATATTCCATGTCTCTGTCTGCACGAAGTTCTATGCGTACTTTTATTTTATCGCCTACTTTAATTTCGTCACCATCATTTACTGGTTGTAAAACCAAGCCCTTGTCAGTATTTTTTTCGATGAATAATTTCTTCACCAATTTAAGTGGTGTTTCTGTCCCGAAAGTATTCGGGATTATTTTATCAAGGTCTTCAAAGTACTGCCAGTAAGCGGCGCCCCAACTTGTTGTTTGGTTTGTTGGTTGATTATTTACGGATTTTATTTCTACAGAAATATTTCCCATTTCTGGTTTTACTTTTTCGGCTTTAATGCGTTTTTTAAAATAGCCTGTACCGGCTTCAGCCCCCTCCCAGCCTCCCCCTGTTGGGGAGGAGATGAGAACATTACCCAATTTAATCGTTACAATTTTTTCTTCGCTTAACCAATCACTACCCTGCAGTAACAACGCAAAACACGCTTCAGCAGTGGCTTTGGTATTGCCCCAGTTCTGTGTTTGCTTTTGTTTTAGCAACCAGGTTTTTAGGTCGTTTATGGTGGCAACATTTTTATCAATATCTGTAAATGCTTCTATCATCAATGCCTGGCTTTCAATTGGTGCCTGGTACCAATAATAACCGCCTTTAGTAAAATCTTTCCAGTACATGCCCATCTCTTCGCTGCTGATGCTGTTTTGTTTTAGCGATTCAATAATTGCTTTTGCGGTTTTACTGTCGTCGTTTCTATACAGTGCCAATGCTGCCATTGCCTGCATGTATTTGCTTTGGTTAAGCCAATATTTTTGTGCCTGACCTTTGTAATAATCTGCTGCTTTTTTTGCAAATGCTGCTATGCTCGTTTCTGTAAAAAAGCTGCGCATGTACAAATATTGAATGGCGGTATAGCTTAAATGATTGTCAGATAATTTTGCGTTGTACTTTATTAAATTATCGTACTCATCTTTTAAACGTGCATCTAAATAAGGCAATGCCTTATCAACTATGGGTTTTAGGTTTTCGTAATCGCTTCTCTGCACCGCTTTTAATTTTCTTAAATGCCCAATGCCGGTGAGAATATATTGTGTGATGTAACGGTCATCTCTACCGCCTTTAAACCAAGTGAAGCCACCATTGCTGCTTTGCATTTCTTTAAGCTTTGCAAGTGTTTTATTTTTTTCTGCTGCAAGGCGAACCATGTCAAACAACAATGCAATATTTTTCTTTTGTTGCGTTTCATTTTGTGCATCCAAAACCCATGGCGTTTCTTGTAATAACACAGCTTTTAATTCTTCGTTTTTTTGCAGGTTGCTCATCAATGCAGCAGTGTCAGTAATTTTCCAGCGCTCAAAGACTGCTTTTATTTTGGGAGATGAATTGCTGATAAAAGATGCCAGTGTATTTGCATAATATTTACTGAAAGTCTGTTCCGAACATTCGTAAGGATATTCCATTAAATAAGGCAGCGCTTGAATTGCATACCATGCAGGGTTGCTGGTATATTCAACCGTAAGTGCGTGGGTGGTTAAAGTAGAACTTGTGCTACTGTTAATTAATTTTTCAAACTTAAAAGTTTTAGCATCTGTATTGCGCATGTTCAAAGGCAAAGATTCTGTTACCAATATTCTGTTTGTCAAAACAGGAATGGCTGCTTCTTCCCCATCAGAAAACGAAGCCCCCTCCTGACCTCCCCCGAGGGGTGAGGAGATGGCTTTAATTCTGTAAGTCATGGCAGAATTAAAATTGAACGGAATATCAATTGGAAATTTTACGGCTACACTTTGCCCTGCAGGAACGGTAAAATATTGCTGCGAAAAAACATTTTTAAACCAACCATCTACAGGTTTGTTAGTAGCAGCATCTAAGATTTCCAACTGCGACGTCCCGGTAATTTCATTGACGGTTAAATTTACAATTTTTGCAGAAAATTCCATGCGATCTCCTTCACGCAAAAAACGTGGGGCATTAGGTTGTACCATTAATTGCTTTTGAGTAACTGTGTTTTTACTGCTCACTGCACTTGCCAGTTCTTTTGTATGCGCCATTACCTGCAGCTTCCATTGCGTAAGTGCTTCGGGCATGGTAAAAGAAAATTCTACATTTCCATCTGCATCCGTTTTTAAATCAGGAAAGAAGAATGCAGTTTCATTAAAGTTTTTACGGATTTTGATATTCTCATTATTAAAAACAGCCTGATCCTTAAAAGTTGTTGCTTCCTTTTTATCATCGCTTTGTATGACCAAACCGGAAACCTTACCTTCTAAACTTTTTGAGGCATTCATAGATTTATTTACATCAAATATTTGACTACTCTGAGTTTGTGTAGCCATTCCACTCACAACAACCTCCTGTAATCTATCGCTTCTCAAATCATAGCCAAATCTTCCATTATAATTTTCATTCCATCCATTATTAAGCAAGTGATCATATTGCTTTTCCAAAGCATTTAAAAGCACATTTTTTATCTGATCGTATTCATTACTGGCTAAACCATTAAACGTATTTCCACTCCAGTTAAAAACACTGTTATTAAGCGGCCACAAACTGTTTAATGAGCCCCAATTATGTGGTTTAAACTGATCAAGCGATGCATCGTACATGCTTATCAAAGTTTCTGCTGTTACTTTTTCTGCTTTGTCACCAGTGATTTTTATTTTCCATTTTTCTGCGCTTCCCGGTTCCAATTTATCTCGGAAGGTTTCGTAAGCAATTTTTAATTGTTTGTTGTTCCAAGGCACAGCAAAGTTTTGTGCGCCTGTATAAATACGGTTGTGCTTTACAAAAACATAATTCATATTTATACCGCCACGATCGGATTCTGTTACATCAATGCTGTTCGAAAATCTTTCGCCATTGCTTACTGTTGGGTAAGTAATTTTATAATTCTCGTTGGGCCTTACAATATTTTGAATGAGCCAAATTTTATCAAATCCTGTGGTGATATTGTATTTTATTTTTTCACCGGGTTGGGTTGTTTGTTTTTCTACATCAACATTTATAGGGGTTTTAATATTAGCTATCGGTTCATCGTTGGTGGTTATTTGTAAATATTTTTCCGCCTTTTCATCCTCTCCATATTTGTCTTCTCCTGTTACAATAATTTTATACCATCCTGGCTTTAATCTTGTGTCTCTTATATCAAATCTAGTGTCTGTTCTTGTAGTATCTGTAACATCAATTACTTTTTCACCCAATGCCCATTTACTCATTTGGTCTTCATTTGCATACACATCGTAAGGAAATAGTTTGTAGTATTCTTCTTTGCTCATCGTAAACAAATCCGGTTGTTGCCAGTACCTTGCTTTGAACATTCTGTTTGGTTCCTGCAATTTGTACATGGCAAAATTTACTCTTGTTTTTTCGTGAAGACCATTTGCATTGGTACTTGTAATACCAATGTTTTTAATGCTGTCTGCAGGCATTTTTTCATCTGCAATAATATTTAATTGGATTGCCTGGTACGATATAGAAATAGTTGTAATAGCAGATCTGGTTTCTCCATTTACATCTGTAATATCTGCACTCACTCGATAATCAAATGTTGGCTGGCTTTTCTTGTCAACAGTTTCATCAGGTATTGCTTTAAATACAATATTGAATTCCCCTTTTGCATCGGTTGTTGTAATGCCGTTTGTAATTTCCATCTCTTCATTACTGCCCCGTGGCGGATAAATACTTCTGTAATAACCGAACCAAATAGGGTATCGAATAACTCTAACTACTCTGTAACTTACTTTAGCTCCATCAATATTATTACCCGAAAATGCTTTGGCAGTGCCGATTACACGTATGCTGTCGTTTACTCTGTAACTTCCTTCAGGCTTTTTTATTTCTGCAGAAAATTTTGGGCGCTTGTATTCTTCCACACTTATATTTTGTGTAGAATTAGTAATCGTATCTTTCAAATAAAAACTTCCGTTTAGCAAACCTTCGGGAATTTTAAAACTACCGTTGTAAGAACCATAGTCATTGGTTACAACATTTACACTGGAAATTTTTTGGTTGTTTCTGTCAAGTAATTGTACAGAAGTTTTTGTATTGGCCAGTATTTCACTCTTCCTGTTTGTGCTATCAGTCTGTGTTATTATTCCTTTAAAAAAGATGGTTTGACCCGGGCGGTAAATACTACGATCCGTAAATAAAAAAGTTCTTTTTGTACTGTTGTTTTTTGCATTTATATCATCGTAATAATAACTGTTGTAGCCGTCATCAGTAAACAATTCATCATTATTATATTTTACCTGCACAATGCTGTTTTCATAATTTGCAGGCTTAGCAATTTTTACAAAACCATTTTTATCGGTTATATACAAACCGGATTTTACTGTTTCATATTTTCTTGAATTGTAGCTGTAACTATTCATCCATAGTTGAACAGTAGCTTTCTCCAAAGGTTTTCCATTGTCTCTGTCCAGCACATACAATTCGTTTTTATTATTGGTTATGTAGCTGATGTTACTTACGTAAGTGGTTGCCCTGCCAACAATATTATTGCTCAATGAAAAATCTTCTTTTATACTTGCCAGTAAATAATACGTTCCTACCGGCAAGGCGTCCACTTTTATTTCTGTAGCATGCTGCTGAAAATCTTTTTGGTCTGGTAACATTTCGCTCCAGCTTTTTAAGGGTTTTAATGCTAAAATAAAAGGCCAAACTTTTTCATAATCATTGTTGTTTTCCAGCCGCTTAATTTCTTCTCTGTTTGTCTGTACAATTCTATAATATACTTTACCAATATTTTTAAAAGTAACGAGCGCACGAAATGGTAATGCAGGTAAATTCACTTTTTCTACCTCAAAATGGAGAGAAGGTTTTTCGATTTCGCTGATAAGATTTTTACAGTTTATCCCTCCTTCACTTTTTGGAAATTTTGCATAAGCTGCTTCGCAAATATATTTTGCTTTTACCAGATCAAACTGGTTTTCTTTGCCTGTTAGAGGATTGTATTTATTACCCGATTCTACAAGCATTTGTGCACGCAAATAAGTTGCCTGCGCACTTGCAGGACTGTTGCTGTACTTGGTTTCAATATTTAGCAATGCATTTTCGTACAGCTTTTCTTTGTTACTAAAAACGCCGTGCTCATTTACAAAATCCAGTCGCTTTAAATCTGCATCGAGCAATGCTTCCGGCTGTGCATCATTTAAATGAAAAGCAAGCAAATCCTGCATAATCTGCAACGCATTAAAATAAAGCGATGAGGTATCTTTTGTTTTAAAATTGTATGCTGCAAATTCTTTTACCGGCGCAAATGCTACTTCTTCATTTATAATAAATTTGTAGGCAGGACTTGTCACATCATTTTCGGTACTCATAAAATAATCCAATGTACGGTGTGCTAAAAAGTCGTATAAAGTTGGGCGTAACTGCCGGGTATTTTTTCCTTGGACAATAATAGCATCCAGACCGTTTAAATTAGTAACTTTTAGTATAGCTTCATATTTTAAAGACGCTTTGTATAGGTTTGCTATCGTTGCATTCAGTTTTGCAATACTCCATGTGGTAATGTCATTTCCTTTTTCTTCTGCCAGTGCAGTTCGGTTATATAGTTTATAGCGGTTATTTTCTTTGTAGGTTTGAAACAATTGTGCCTGCATGCTCAGCAAAATATTTTTTGCAGGAGCTTTGGTTTGCGCAATCAATGTGTCAACAAAAAAAAGATTTTTCTGCTGGTTATCCTCCTCCGTCATGTTCCGGTATTTCATCTGGAACATAGCAGCTTTTATTTGCTGTGCTTCGTTATTTTTAGCAACAGCATCTTTAAAAATCTTTATGGTCTCGTTAAGTGCATCTTTAGTCAATCCTTTCTTTTCTAAAGCTTCAATTTTTTTCCATTGGGAACTGTAATCTTCTTGTAATTGTGCAAACACATTTGTACTAATTACAAAAAATAAAATAAGTAGGATAAATGATTTAAATCTGTTCATTAAATAAGTTTTAGCTAAAGGAATAGTACTGCTATGATGAGATAATTCTGTAATTACATAATAAATCATTTGCAACATCAGAATTTAAAAAGGTATTGCAATTAATTTAACAAAACTACCTAAATAAAAAGCCCGGAGCTTTTTATAGCTACGGGCAAAATTTTGAATGCTGTAAATTATTATCTTAAAACCCTACGTTTGGCTTTCCCTTTATACCAACCTTTGTGCTTTCCATTATCATGTCTCAGACCAATTGGGCGGCGACCATATCTGTTTGCAGGTGTTGTATATATTCTTCTGACAGGCCCTTTTAAAATGACAGTTCTGTTATCCATATTGTCTTTTTTGCCCATTTCTACCTACTTCATTTTTCCATTTCCATTTCCTTTCACTTTTTGTGCAAATGCAGTATTTGAACTTATGGAAATTGTAAAAATAGTAATTACAAAAAGCATTAATAATTTTTCATACTAGTAAAATTTAGTTGATATTCAATGATAAACATCATGCCAAAAATTAGCATTATTAAAGGCAATAAAAAACGGTTCAACTTTTAAGATTGAACCGTCTCTACATCATGTATTATTTATTTCTTCATTGCCTCAGCCATCGTCTTTCCAATATCTGCAGGACTTGCCACTACATGAATACCACAGGCAGCCATAATTTTCATTTTCGCAGCAGCAGTATCATCTTCCCCACCAACAATTGCACCCGCATGACCCATACGACGGCCCGGAGGTGCTGTTTGTCCTGCTATGAACCCTACAACAGGTTTTTTATTGCCTGTACTTTTTATGTATTCTGCAGCTTCAGCTTCCATACCACCTCCAATTTCACCAATCATTACGATAGCATCAGTTTCATCATCATTCATTAAAAGTTCAATGGCTTCTTTTGTAGTTGTACCAATAATTGGATCACCACCAATACCTATTGCAGTTGAAATTCCCAATCCTGCTTTTGCAACCTGGTCAGCAGCTTCGTAAGTAAGTGTACCGCTTTTGCTCACAATACCGATACGGCCTTTCTTAAAAATAAAACCTGGCATTATACCAACTTTACATTCATCTGCAGTAATTACACCCGGACAATTTGGCCCAATCAATCGGCTGTTGCTGCTTTGTAAATAATTTTTCACCTTTACCATATCAGCCACCGGAATTCCTTCTGTAATACAAACAATCAAAGCAATACCTGCTTCTGCAGCTTCCATAATTGCATCTGCCGCAAATGCAGGCGGTACAAAAATTATGCTCACATCAGCACCGGTAGTTTTAACTGCATCAGCCACTGTATTAAAAACCGGACGCTCCAAATGCTGGGTTCCGCCTTTGTTTGGCGTAACTCCACCAACTACATTCGTTCCGTATTCAATCATTTGTGTAGCATGAAAACTACCTTCCGTACCGGTAAAACCCTGTACAATAACCTTTGAGTTTTTATTTACTAAAACTGACATGTTTGCTTGTATAAATTATTAATATTGTTAATGAATTTCGGCAAAGATAAGGGGGAAAGGCTGAAGGTTGAAAGGCGAAAATGTCAGGGTTTCGAGTTACGAGTTTCGGGTTTCGGGTTTCGAGTTGATAACATTATTTATCATGTAAGTGATTATATTTTATTGCCGATTTAATTTTGCTAACTGCTTTGGGGGCATTTATCTTCAAAATATTTGTCAACATTTGCAGCGGCTATCCGTTATTACTCCGCCACAAAACCCACGCACAATCCTTCAGCGGGGTAGCCACTTCTATCCGCAGCCCGATGAACAGTTTATCTTTTTTCAGCTTTTATTATGCACTTATAGGCAATTATTTTTTTTGCTGTTCACTTATTTATTTTTTACAACTGCAATATTGCCTTCAAAACCTCTAGACAGGTTTGCTTTAATTATTTTTCTAGGTTTGGTAACAGCTTGTCTTGCTCCGGGTAAATAAGCAATGTATTCGTTTACGAATGCAGCGGTTGATTGTATGGCAAAGATTTAAAAAAAAAGATTTAAATGATAAAACCAATATTTCAAAACATAGCATCGTAAAAGTTGAAAAAAGAATTAACGCTGAAGGGCTGCGTGATGGGCAGTAGTAGCTGCTGCAATAATAAAAACTTGTGGTATAATAAACATTGCTGCAGCACTACTACCAACAGCACGGACAAAAGTTGAACAGAGAACAATTGCAGAAAGCCCCAAATAAAAAAAGGAATAACTTTTCAGTTACTCCTTTCTTTTGTGTCTAATATCTTGTGTCTAAAATCTATTCTTACGCTCCTGCGCCGTGACAGTTTTTAAACTTTTTGCCGCTACCGCAAGGACAAGGTGCGTTTCTACTGATCTTTGGCTCTTCTCGGGTAATTGGAATTTGTTTTACGGCTTCGGCAGCACCCGCACTCGGATCGTAATAATCATTTTGGTTGGCAGCATAATCATCGCCTGCTGCTTCAATTTGCGCCTTGTTCATATTCATTTTTCGCATGTCTGTTTTTTGCTCCCTGCCTTCTTTAATTTGTCCGGCATTTGTTTCCTCCATTGGTATGCCCGCATGGCTAAGGAAACTTACAATATCCTTGTTTACTTTATCATCCATTTCTTTGAAGGCGGCAAAGGCTTCAATTTTGTAAATTACCAACGGATCTTTTTGCTCGTAACCCGCTGTTTGTACGCTATGGCGTAAATCATCCATGGCACGTAAATGTTCTTTCCACGCATCATCAATTGTGGAAAGTGTTATGCTTCTTTCCAATGCATTGCCCAATTCTGCACCGCTCGTTGCAATATATTTATCCAGATTTGCCAACGCCTGAATTCCTTTTTTACCGTCTGTAAAAGGGACTGCAACATTTTCTATCTGGTTGCCCTGCTCTTTGCGAATGTTGGTGATGATGGGCATAGTCTGTTCACCTAAAGCAACCACCTTTTTATTATAATGAATAATGGCTTCGCCATATAAATTTTCCGCGAGCATGTTGATTGAAGTCTTCTCTAATTCTTCCTGTGTAATAGTTGTGTCCATTCCAAAATTCATAATTACAGCAAGTTTAAACCCTTCGTGATCGTTTGCTTCTTTAAAGGAAGCTATTAAACCTTCTGCTACAGAATAAAAAGAATTATCAAGATCAAGCGCAAGTCTTTCGCCAAACAAAGCGTGGTTTCTTTTGCCATAAACAACGTTACGTTGCTTGTTCATTACATCATCATATTCCAGCAATCGTTTACGGGTGCCAAAATTATTTTCCTCCACTTTTTTCTGTGCACGTTCAATACTTTTTGTAATCATGCTGTGCTGGATTACTTCTCCTTCTTTGTAACCCATTCTATCCATCAGACCCGCAATTCTTTCAGAGCCAAACATGCGCATTAAACTATCTTCCAGCGATACAAAAAAGATGGAAGTTCCAGGATCTCCCTGTCTGCCTGCACGACCACGAAGCTGTCTGTCAACCCTTCTGCTTTCGTGGCGTTCTGTACCAACAATTGCCAAACCACCAGCTTCTTTTACACCGGGCCCAAGCTTAATATCGGTACCACGACCAGCCATGTTTGTTGCAATGGTTACAGCGCCTGCAAGCCCCGCCTCAGCTACAACCTGTGCTTCTTTGCTATGTTGTTTTGCGTTAAGAACATTGTGTGGAATGTTGCGCTGGCGCAGCGTTCTGCTGATAAGCTCACTGACATCTACAGAGGTTGTACCAACCAATGTTGGGCGGCCATCTGCTCTGTTTTTTTCTACTTCATCAATTACTGCTTTGTATTTTTCTCTGGTCGTTTTGTAAACGTAATCTTCACCATCAATTCTGATGGCTTTTACATTTGTTGGCACGTTTACAACATCGAGTTTATAAATGCTCCAAAGCTCGGATGCTTCTGTTTCTGCAGTACCCGTCATGCCAGCAAGCTTGTGGTACATTCTAAAATAATTTTGAAGTGTTACGGTTGCATACGTTTGTGTAGATGCTTCAATTTTTACATTCTCTTTTGCTTCCAATGCCTGGTGCAGTCCATCAGAATATCGGCGACCTTCCATGATACGTCCAGTCTGTTCATCAACAATTTTTACTTCTTCTTCAATCACAACATACTCCACATCTTTATCAAATAAAGTGTAAGCTTTAAGTAATTGTTGTATGGTGTGAATGCGCTCGGATTTCATGGAGTATTCCGTCATCAAGTTATCTTTGCGCTGTAATTTTTCTTCAACGGTAAGATCAGTTTTTTCGATGGCGGCAATTTTGGTAGAAATATCTGGCAGTACAAAAAATTCAGGATCTTCTCCGTTTCTTGTAATGAGGTTTAACCCATTATCTGTAAGCTCTACCTGGTTGTTTTTTTCATCTATGCTAAAGTAAAGTTCTTCATCAACTTTTGGCATGTGCTTCTGCTGATCAGCAAGATAATAATTTTCGCTTTTCTGTAATTTTACCCTAATACCTGACTCGCTTAAAAATTTAATTAATGCGCCATTCTTAGGCAGACCACGGTGTGCACGCATTAATGCAAGTCCACCATCTTTAGGATCATCATTGCCTTCGGCAATTTTTTTCTTGGCTTCAATTAAAAAAGTATTTACCGCTTTTCTTTGTGCCTCAACCAGTTTTTCAATACGTGGTTTAAGGTCAAAAAACTGTTGCGTATTATCGCTGTGACCAACAGGACCAGAAATAATTAAAGGTGTTCGTGCATCATCAATCAATACACTATCCACCTCATCTACCATTGCATAATGGTGTTTGCGTTGTACCATTTCATCGGGAGAATGCACCATGTTATCTCTCAGATAATCAAAACCAAATTCGTTGTTGGTG
>Ga0209511_1003551_pt1 | contig 11893 bp, 7 predicted proteins | sample SSSSmetaG_FD_184141 | JGI IMG/M metagenome (GOLD analysis project Ga0209511, IMG submission 184141) | Glacier valley bacterial and archeal communities from Borup Fiord, Nunavut, Canada, to study Microbial Dark Matter (Phase II) - ​SSSS... | ecosystem: Environmental > Aquatic > Freshwater > Ice >... | reverse complement strand
TTACTTCCTCCGATGCAAAGATTGAACAAGAACGTTGGGCGAGAATCTGGAGAGCGCAAATGGAAGAAATGATGATGGATGACCTTTTGGCCGGTGATGGCCTCGATGAAAAATTGATCCTGCCCTTTTCGTGGGCGGTGCTACCGCGTGAGCATCTTGGTATCGATGCGCACCTTACACGCGTCAAAACCGAGCGGTGGAATACCCAGCTCGCCTTGGGGCGGGAGATTTCTTTGGTGGCTTTGTATCAATCGCATACTTATGGCGGCGTGCTTTGCGGGCTCCCCCGGAACGATTCCCTCAACGAATCGCCAATCAAGGCGGCAACGGAAAGAGCGGCCCAACTGTTTTCGCTAGGCGGCGATCGTCCGGTCATTCTTCCACCGTTGATGCAGAGAGTCACTGTGCTCAATCGCCGAGCTGCTGAGAGCGACACCAACGACAGTGAACCCAAATCCTCTGAGGTAGATTTTTTGCCGCCGGTCGTGTCAATCGGCAGTTTTGATTCTTCGCCGGCGCGCGATCATGGCGAATCCAATTCGTCGCTGGTGGTGATCTGGTTTCAAAATGCATTTGGTCCGCCCGAGGTAGGCCATGTCGCACGCGAATTTTCCAATCTTCAATGGGATAAGTTGGCGATTGATTGGACTGGGTAATGCCGATGAAAATGTATACCCGTCCAAGAAATCCGCCGCACCCCCGTCTTCGTATGAGTACATGAACTACCTCCAGGTAGTCCAAGATTTTGTCCGCACCCCCTGGGTCAAAAGCGCGTCGGCGCCTACAGCCCTATGCCAATATGCCAATTCCGCTACAAATTTTTGCAGCAAAATAAAGCACACTTACCATTGACCTAGTGCCCTTGGCGCTTCAATTCATCAAGCGTCTTTCCTTGCTTGTCTTTCCATTCATGCCACCCATTCGCAGTTCGCCCTATCAGGCCAAGTGCTGCGGTGCTAGGCGAACCAAATAGGTGATCTTTTGTAAAGACAATTGATTCGCCATCGACAACGAGCACCCCAGCATCAAGGAGCTTCGTGCGGACGCTTTCATGCCATGTTCCTTTTATGGATTCCACTACTTCGCGGCGCCCAGTGGATCCCGTCAACACAACAAAGCCTTCTTCAGTGTAGAGGCCGGTACCATTTGCGCCAGAGCCCTTGCAGAAGAAAAGTTCTGGCTCACTGTTGATTTCCGTTCCAACCACTTTTTTCGCCACCGGCGTGAATACAGGGTACCCAAGCGTTGCCAGTAGCGTGCCCACGGTTTCGTGTATTTCATGGCAATCGGCTTGTAGCGGTGCCGGCGTATATGGCTGAAAACCGGCATTTCCATTTTCCAGTTCAAATCGACCTGCGGCTGCCGCGTCGCGAATTGAAATCCATTCAAGAAATGACCCGTGAGTCTGTGTCAGGCTATTCGTTAAAGAAACAGCAATAAGCGCGCGGTTCCAAAAGTCTTTAGTCTTGTTGTGACTGACAATGCGGTCGCCAACCCCACCACTTTGTCCTATGTACAAATGCGGATTCTCGATATCACCGGTGTCACCAACCAAAAAATAGACGCCAACCTGTTTGGCTTCCGGCATTTGAAGGAAATCGCCGATCAAACTACGGGGCACTTCGATGACGCGAACGATCCGCGTCGTAATCTCTGCGACTCGAATCCCGCGAGGATCACCTTGGGGGAGAAAAATTTGAATCGTCTTCGCAAGAGTTGGCATGGTTTGGACCTACTTTCACTGTTATTGCTGAGATAGGCAGATGCCGAATACGATTACTTCACCAACTCCATCAGCTTGCCGTAACTATCCACAACGTCATACTTGACTTGGTCGGACGTAATTTTGGTGAAGAATTTGCGCGCACAAGCGATTTTCGACTTTTCGATTTCACGCAAATCCATCGATGACATTGAACCTTTGGTTTCGGCAATGAAGTAGATGTGTTTAACAGCGCCTTCATGAAAAGCAATGGCCCAATCCGGGTTGTAATTGCCGACTGGTGTTGGAATGAAAAACCCTCTGGGCAGCTTGGCGTATACGATGACTTCAGTGCTGCTATCGAGCTCTTTGACGAAGGCACGCTCGTTCTTTGAATCGGTAAAAACATAGTCGTAGATATGGCGCTCAGTTTTGATTGCCTTGCTGAAATCTTCTTTCGGCTTTTCATCGGTGAAGATTTTCATCTCGTAACTCTCGCCGACAGGATCGTAGGTCAATTTCTCAATAATCACCGTCGCCTTCTGCTCGTTGATCAGCCGTGCCGCCTTCGAAATAAAATCTTCCGGATTGGTTTTGTATTGACTGAACACCGCGACATTGACGCCCTGAAGAATGCTCGCGATGGTGATTCGGGTGAGTTGCGTTGCTTCGCCGATCTTGCCGATCAAGTCGTACTTCACGGCGGAGTGAATGGAGTACTTATTGGAGTCCGTCGTCGTCTGCTTGATCACAAATGATTCGCCCAGCTTCATTTCATCGTACGTTGGCGCCTCTTTCTGCTCGCCGGCAACGATGGTGTACTGGAGTGGGCTGACTCTCAGCTCTTTTTCTAGCGCAGCAACACATTTCTTGATCAGCTCCGGCGTTTCGAAATGCACGGTGTACGCCGCCTTGTGGTTGATGCGATTCCACAGCTCTTTGAATTCCTTCTTTTCAAAATTCGCACTTAGCGGATTCGTCTTGGCTTTGCGATCGTCGCCGATTTCGGGCATCTGTGCATCGCTAAAGACGCTGTCGATCAACATCAAAACCTGTCCGGCAATTGGTTTCAGATCCTCCGGAAGTTCAGCGAGCGTTCCCTCTTTCTTCGCATTGTGATACTTTTCCGTGATGTTGCGTTTCTTGTCCGCGTAGCCGTTCTGAATCAGATAAAACTCAATATCGGTTGCCTGATCAGGCGTTACCTCAATATTGCCCTCGGCAGTCTTGATGATCTTGCCGGTGAAGTACGCTTTGTCCGCAATACGTGGCCGCTCCGACAACGAATCGCTGAGATCACTCTGCAGTCCTGCAACAAAATCCTTGTAGCTCTCGCTCGCAACCACGGTCAACACGTTCACCTGATGCACCGTTGCAGGATTGTCCATGCGGTCTCCCGTCTGGTTGACCGATATGCGTAGTCCGCGCCCCACCTCCTGCCGACGCGAAACCGTGTTGTCGCTGTGTTTCAACGCGCAGATGACGAAAACATTGGGGTTATCCCAACCCTCTCGCAAGGCAGAGTGCGAAAAGATAAAACGCACTGGTTCCTCAAACCTAAGAAGTTGTTCCTTGTTTTTCAGGATCAGATCATAGGCGTCCACATCATCGGTTTCGGTGGATCGCCTGCCGGTCTCCGGGTCGACAAGGCGCTTGGTCTTCTTGTCAATGGAGAAATAGCCTTCGTGCGTTCTTGAGGTCTGAATCGCCCTGAGGTATCGGTTGTATGGCGTGTCTTCCAGTGTCAGCACATCATTGAGCTGCAAGTTGTATTCCTCTTCAAATATCTGCGCGTACTCGCCGGGGTTTTCGATGCCCGCATCATCGTAGCGCCGATATTTGGCGACTTGATCGATAAAGAACAGCGACAAGACCTTGATGCCTTGGTGAAAGAGTGCTTGTTCCTTTTCAAAATGCACTTTCACCGCCTCGCGAATCTGAATGCGCCGCAAAGCCGCTTCGTTCACATCGCCTGTGGCTTCTCCCGCTTGCAGCTCGACGCCGTTGGTGAAGCTAACCGTATCGGTATGCGCATTTATGTCGGCAATGACGAATCCCTTGTACTGGTCGAGTTCATCCGAAATGGCAAAGAGATTGTCATTCTTGCCGAGCTTGCGCATCACACGTTTGATGCCATTGTTCTGTTTGATTTCCAGCTCAATGCGGGCAATCGGCGGTTTGCTGGTGGAAATCTCGATGGACTCCAGATACAGGTAGGCATTTGTGCCGCTCAATCCCTTAACGGAGATTCCGCGCACCGCAATTTTCTTAACCAGCTTCTGGTTGTACGCGTCCAGCGCATCGAGGCGATGGATTTTGTTGTGGGTGGTTTTGTGGGTAGCGGAGTAGCGCAGAACCATCAGTGGATTGAATTCTTCCAACGATTTGGTGGTTTGCGGCCCTTCCATTTTCTGCGGTTCGTCCAGAATCAATATTGGTCGATTCGCCTTGATGACGTCGATTGGTTTGCGCGACTGAAAGTCGTCAAGTGCTTCGTAGATGCGTCGATTGTCGGCGCCCCGAGATGCAAACGCCTGAACGTTAATCACCATCACATTGATGCCCGCATCCGACGAAAAACTCTCCAGATTGTGCAACTGCTTGGAGTTGTAAATGAAGAAACGTGCCCGCTTGCCGTATTCCTGCAAGAAATGCTCGGCAGTAATCTCCAGCGATTTATTCACGCCTTCGCGGATCGCAATGCTGGGCACCACCACGATGAACTTGCTCCATCCATAGCGCTGGTTCAGCTCGAACATGGTTTTGATATAGCAATAAGTTTTGCCGGTGCCGGTTTCCATCTCCACATCGAGATTGATCGCGCATACCTTGTTGCTGACCAAGGCGGTGGAGAGCGGCAGGTTCTGGCGGCGCTGCACGGTGTGAATGTTTTCCAAGAGTTGGGCAAGCGAAAATGCCAAGTCTGGATTCTTGAAGCCAGCCTCATTGATGTAATCGAGCGTCTTGCCCGTTTCAACACGACCCGGATCGATCCGATACTGAATGCCAGTGTTCTTAGGCTGACCCGCAAAACAGTCCGCTACCGATTCCACAGCATTGGTTTGGTATGGTTGCTTCTTAAATTTGAATTTCATTCCGCTTCGCTAAAGTTTATTATTTCTTTGTTAAACAGGTAGTTAGCCAAAGTTATTCTTAGCATTTACTCTTTTTATTCTTAGTTTTTCTCATTTAGCACCCATTTTGGCGCTTTACGGGAACCGCTATTCCTAATTTTTTCAGTTTGCCGCATGCTCGTGAGGAGGTTCCCAATTTTGTTCTCCTTCTGCCGGGTATCCAATGCATCGCTCAGCTTGTCTCGGAGCAAAGTGTCAATTTCCTTGCGACTTGCCGATCCGAATTTCGCCAGATAGTCCATGACCAGCTTGATATAGAACTCATCGTCCTGCGCCCGGGTACGAATATAGTCAGCCTTCGTCGCCGTTGCGGTAGCCACTGTGGCCGAGACATAAAGGTTAGGCTTATGCCCCTCAATAAGTTTGGCACGCCGCAGGTGTTTCACCGTCGCCTCATCCAGTGGCAGCTTTTTCTGCACCCGATCCAGCGCGAAAATTTCCTGCAATGACAAATCCGTTTTCTGAATCAGTAGGCGGCTATAGGCTGGGTCTACGATGCTGCCGTGAATGGTCATCTTTACCACCTTCGGCTCAGACAAATCGTAGTCCGGCATTGGGAAATACCGTCGCGCCTGACCAGAGTACATCTCGTAAATGCCATAACCCATGGTGTCGATCATGTTGAGTTCTGCCATCGCCTGAACCAGAAAGGGATTGCGGTAACGTCTGGGTGTCTTGTTGCCAGAACTATAGTCCGCAGGCAGACCTTCAAAGAACGCACCTTCATTCTCAAAAATCAGCCGGTCAGCGCTCTCCGTCACGACAATGCGGCCATTGCGGGTGTAATCCTGATGAGCGATGCAGTTATGTAGCGCCTCAAGAACAATTTTCTGGTCGTATTTGGCCAGTTCAATCGCCAACAACTGGTCATCTGGAAGGATACGCAATTGGACATTGCGTATCTTCTGATAAAGGGCAGTCGAATTTAGCAGGAAGGGCGGACCAAAGTGCTGGTAAGCCCGCTCGGCACCCTCCAGTTTCCATGTCATTTGCACAGGATGGGGTGAGAGCAGATAGACAGACTCCTCCTTGCCCAATAACAATAGTGAGGTGCGTGTAATCTGCCCCTCCTGTGTGAGCTTCGCACGGTCGAGAAAAGTACCGTCCGTCCAACGCGCTACTTCATCAGGCTCAAATCGATTGGCATATTTTTTCGCAAATGACTCGCGGGCTCTTACGAGCGCGCCAGTGTCCAGATGCGCCAGTGTGGCCCCTTTCAACACTTGCGCTGACCAATCGCTATCGCCAACTTGCCCACGGATGTCATCCAATTTATCCAAGCCGAGATGAGTCAGACTTTCACCGGCGCGGGCGTAATAATGGCCTTTCCAGGCGATGGGCATCCCCATGGGTGCAGCCGGAATCTCGAACAGCACGACGCGGCCTTGCTCCGTCGGCAATTCGTGAATCTCACGAAAGGTAATTGATGGCTCGCTCCCCTGTGAAATTTGAAATTTTAGGTTATGCAGCCGCTCCTGCGCTTCTCGGTAATCACTTCCCACAACTTTCCGTGAGGCATTGTCCACACCAAACACCAGCCAGGCTCGTTCAACGTTGCGCAAATTCGCTTCATTGGCTAACGCTGAGAAATACTCACCAATTTTGTTCGTATCGTAGTCTTTCCCCGCCAGCTTGAATTCCACCACCTCGTTTTCCCAGGTGGCAATCAGGCTGGCCAATAACAACTGTAATGTGGCTTGATCCATCACCCGCGCCTTAGATACTTTTAACTTCCGAGGTCGGCGAGATCAGTTTGAAGATTTGCTCGATATTGATCTTCACGCTATCGCTGCCAAAGCCGGCGTCACGGAACACTGCGCGTAGCGGGTGGCGGGCGGCGAGGGCTTTGACGAACTCCTCTGTAATGCCGGTCTCGAAGCAGGCCGCCAGCGCATTGCCGTCCACGAAGAAGACATTCTTGCCGGTGATGGTTTCCTGGGTAATGGGCAACGCCAAATCCACGCCCCAATCGAGCAGGACCTGGAACAATAAATCTTCGGGCGTGCGATCTTCGCGGACGTTGTTGACTTGACCCAACAGGTCGCTTTGCGCGACCGCATCGGGGGCGTAATACACGTCCTTCATGTTGGAGGTGTCAATTTTTAGGACGCGGAAGCCGATATCCAAGTCTGGAGCGGTTAACGTATTTTTTTCTTTGATCTTTTTTCCGGCACGGCGGATGCGCTCTTTACCAATTTCGACGATGGTCTTATAGCCTGCTTTGTAGGCTTCAGACTGTTCCTCGCAAGTTTCCGGCAGTTGAACCATGATAAAACGGCGCTTGCCACCATCCTCGGCATTGAGCGCCATAACTGCATGTGCGGTCGTTGCTGAACCAGAGAAAAAATCTAAAATAACGCCATTCTTGTCAATAGCCGCTTGCTGTACCAGCTCTCTAATTAACGAGACTGGTTTTGGAAAATCCATCACGCGTCGCGCAAAGAGATCCTCAATATCCGCAGTTCCATTTCGTGTGTATATATCCCTTCCGACAATAGACGAGTACCCGGTCTGCTCAGAGGAGAAGTCTTTGATGAAAGCCTTTCTTCTCGGCCTGCCCTCAGGGGCAGCAGGCCAGAGAATTCTTCCTTCTGCTATTAGCGTTGCCATAGTCTTGCGGTCATAACGCCAGCCCATCGGAGGACATGTGTAGTTTGTACCGGTCGCTGGATCAACCAAGTCATAGTGAAGATTTGGCCTTCTGTCTGCCGTTGCAAGCCCAACCATATTTGCGCTCGCCCAATCACCGCGAGGGTCATTGTCTAGGTTTGAATATCCAATCAAATTTCTATCTGCGCCGCGAATGGTTTTTCCATACACGACAACGTATTCATGGTCTATTGAAGCTCCATTCTTGGACCGGTTGTCCTTATTCTGGCGGCTCTTCCAAATAAATTGGCCAACAAACTTTTCTTCGCCAAAAATTTCATCACAAGCCTTTCGTAAATTCGCAATCTCTCCATCATCGATAGAAATGAAAATCGCACCATCTTCACAAAGCAAGTTTCGCGCAAGCTTGAGACGTGAATAGATCATGCTTAGCCAGTCAGAATGAAATCGACCGTTCGACTCAGTATTTGCCACCAGTCGCTTACCCTGATCATCCTTCTGATTAGATCGCTCTAAATATGCTTTTGAGTCTTCGGCGAAATCGTCTGCATAGACAAAATCGTTCCCCGTATTGTATGGAGGGTCGATGTAAATCATCGTTACCTTGTTTAGATAAGTCTCCTGCATCAACTTGAGCGCATCCAGATTGTCGCCTTCAATAAACAAGTTCTGCGTGGTATCAAAATCCACGCTCTCCTCGCGGCAGGGCCTCAGAGTTTTAGCAATAGGCGCATTGGCCGTCAGCAGTGCCTCGCGTTTGCCCGGCCAGTTGAGTTGATAGCGTTCCTGCGGCCCTTCCACAACGGATGTGGAAAGCTCCTGCCGCAATTGTTCGAAGTCAATCGTACTTTTGACTGTCCCGTCATCTGCTTTCGATTCCGTCACGCAGTTCGGAAACAACTCGGCCAACTTGGCGATGTTTTCCTGCGTGAAGTCCGGGCTGTGTAGTTTTAGTTTTTCCATATGATTCTCTGTTGATGCTTGGGTAATCAAATCGCGCAATCCAATATCTATCGCGCCAGTGATTCTATTTCGGTTTTCAGGGTTCGCAGTTGGGTGTTTTTTTCCACTTTGCGATTGAACTGTTTTTCCTGGCGCAAGCGTGTTTCCAACTTGTTGTATTCGTTCTGCTTACCACGGAGCTGGGAGAGCCGCTCGACATGGTCTTTCAGTGCCTCCCCTGCACGCGCGGAATGGGGCATCAGGCGGCGCAGCATCTGTTCGTATAAGCCAGCCATATCGAGCGCAACCGGAAGCGGCACGGCAGGCACAGCGCGTTTGCCGGACACGGGTAACCACGGGCTTTCAAAATAGGTATCCACCACCCAACGGCTGGCGTCCGCGTCATTGGGCCGTTTATACGCGGCCACGGTTTTGATGCGATCCTCGAAGCTGAGGATGTGGAAGATGGGCCGCGGGATGGCCTTATCAATGCAGCGCAGGACATCTTCGCTGATGTCCGCTGTCTTTAGCTCAATCGAAAATATTTCGATTTCCGGTACGTTGGGACGGGCCGGCAAATTAATGGTCTCGGGGGCGAGCTTGTATTGCCAGACAATTTGATTGATTTGTGAAACGAAGCCGTCACGCACTGCGCGGCTGGGCTTGCCGTGTTCGTAAATCTTGCTCTTGGGGAGAACGCGGTTGAACTCGGCCTGCTTCGGAAACGAGAACGGCTGGAATGCAGACGGTGCCTGACTCATTCCGCCGCCCTTATCCTTGCACGACCAGGAAGGCGATGAGCTCGAAATCATCCAACCCGGCGATGGTATCGACGAGCGCCGTGGTGCGCCCGCCAGTAAAGAGGCTGTCGATATCCTTGTCTTCCTTGGCGTCCACCATGGAGCGGATCGCCTGGCCAAGCAGGTCGGAATACGCGTCCATCTTGCGGCCATCATCCGTGGCCTGGCTAAACAGACGGCACACGTCAGGCATCGGCAGGCTGTGGCCTTTACAGGCGCTACGCACTAGATCGAGCAGGCGTTTGACTTCGCTGTGATCGGCAACGATCTCACCGTTCTGGCCGATGTAGACCAGGTAATAGGGGTGCAGGCGATTGTGTTGATTGACGTTGATGCCTTTGTGGCGATTACGTAGCGCGAACATGACGCCCGCCGGCAATCCCCGCGCCGGATCGGCGGGCACCACGGCATTCAGTCCCGTCGGTAGGTTGGCCAGGTCACCATTGGTCTTGATGTAATTGAGTAAATCCATACGGAAGTCATTGAGGCCGAGATCAGTAATGGAGACGCCGGTTTTGAGGTCTTCCATTTCGATTACTTCTTCTTTCAGCCGCCGCAGCTGTTCCTTGCGGTAGGAGACGTCGTTGGATTGTGTATTGAGCACATTGTCGTCGGCGGTTGCGGTCACATCTGCAATGACCATGCGGTTTTCGACGCGCTCCTTGAGGTTGATGTACTCGTCCAGCGTAATGTCGGGCCAGTAGTTCACCAACTGGATGCAAGCGTTTTGCGAACCAATGCGGTCGATACGCCCGAAGCGCTGGATGATGCGGACGGGATTCCAGTGGATATCGTAATTGATGAGGTAATCGCAGTCTTGCAGGTTTTGGCCCTCGGAAATGCAGTCGGTGCCGATGAGGATGTCGATTTCTCTTGGTTCATTCGGAAGCGTAAGTGCCTTTTCCTTTGAGCGCGGCGAGAACAATGTCAACAGCGATTGGAAATCGTAGCTTTGCTTCGCGCCTGCCTTGAGTGTGGAAACGGGGGTGTCGCTACCGGTTACTTTGCCGGTATGGATTTGGTGAGATTGCCATAAGCTATTCGCAAGATGTTCGTAGAGATAGGCCGCGGTGTCTGCGAAAGCGGTGAAGATGAGTATCTTTTTGTTGCCGGGGTTGATCGGCGAAGCGAGTTTGCCGTCGATCTGGGCTTTGAGATGCTGAAGTTTTGCATCATCCGCAGGGGTGATCTTGAGCATTTCGATCAGCAGTGCGTCGATCACCAACAGGTCGGCATCCAGATCGTGTTTCCATGACGGTAAATCCATGTCGGACAAGCTGATCTGCACCTTGCCACCAATTTTGGCGTCGTCGATATCGGGCAGGTCATCGTCATCCGGCTCGGCATTTTCAAATGAAACAGCAACATCCGCGAAGGTGGCGTCTTTGCCGGTTTTTTCGAACACGTTGATTTTTGTAAGTGTGCGTAAGTGATTGTCTTTCAGCTTTTGAAGGGTGAGCCGGAAAGACTGCACCGAGCTTTCAAGTCTTTTTAGCAAGTTGATGGTCATCAACGCTTGAAGGCTGCGCTCACGATCGGCCTGCTTTAGTTTGCCGCCGCCACCTGAGACTTCAGTGTCATAGAGCGCTTCGTACTTGCCCAAACGGCTCGCGAGGATGTAACTCACCGGGGCGTAGACCGACAGCTTCAACATGGAAAGCTGATTGAAGATTTCGTTGAAGCCGATCACATCGGTACGATGCGTGAGCTGGCAATGAAATGACAGCGGCTTCATACGCTCAGGGAATTTGCCGATGTCTTTTGTATCGTAAAACGTTTCGATATGCTTGCGAGAGCGCGCAATGGTCACGCTATCGAGCAATTCGAAAAAGTCGAAATCCAATGCGCTCAGAATCGCGTTCGCTGTCCGTTGCTCGGGTACCAGCTTGGTCCAGCTATTGAACGCAGCCTGGGCACGGCGAAAAATCTCGTCAATGTCTTTCTGCGTGCGCAGCTTTTTGTTCAGGCTATCGGGGTCGCCTTCGTACGCAAGAGCGAGTTGATTGCGCAAGTCGTTGAAGCGGTTGTTGACCGGTGTGGCCGATAGCATCAAGACTTTGGTTTTGACGCCTTCGCGGATGACGCAATTCATCAGCTTTTGGTAACGCGTCTCGTGATCTTTATAGGCATCGTTGTTGCGGAAGTTATGCGATTCGTCGATAACGACCAGATCGTAATTTCCCCAGTTGATTCGATTGAGCGGCATGCCGAAAGACTCGCCGCTGGTGCGTTGCAAGTCGGTGTGGCACAGGACGTCATAGCTAAACCGGTCCTTGGCGAACAGGTTGGTTTTGAGATTGCCGTTGTAGTTCAGCCAATTGTCAGCGAGCTTCTTGGGGCAGAGAACCAGAACCGACTTATTGCGCAGTTCGTAGTATTTGATCACCGCAAGCGCGGTGAAAGTTTTTCCCAAGCCAACGCTATCCGCCAAAATACAGCCGCTGTACGTTTCGAGTTTATTGATAATGCCGGTCGCCGCATCGCGCTGAAAGTTAAACAGCTTCTGCCAGATCAGGCTGTCCTGATAGCCGGTTCGATCATCCGGTAGATCGTCCTCGTTCAAGTCTTCCAGGAATTCACTGAAGATGTTGTATAGCATCAGGAAGTAAATGCGCTCCGGTGAATTTTCCTGATAGACCGAGGCAATGTGATCGCAGATATGCGCGGTGACGTCTTCCAGCTTTTCTTGATCATTCCAAATCTGA
>Ga0209511_1003550_pt1 | contig 11893 bp, 7 predicted proteins | sample SSSSmetaG_FD_184141 | JGI IMG/M metagenome (GOLD analysis project Ga0209511, IMG submission 184141) | Glacier valley bacterial and archeal communities from Borup Fiord, Nunavut, Canada, to study Microbial Dark Matter (Phase II) - ​SSSS... | ecosystem: Environmental > Aquatic > Freshwater > Ice >... | reverse complement strand
AATCGATGAGCTCGTTAATTTTTCGTAAAAGGTTATCCTTGGGTACAATAAGGTCATATAAATCTGAGTATGTACTCAGCTGGAGTTTTTGTTGTTGTACTAACATCTAAGTGCCTTTATTTAAGGCGGTAAGATACGAAAAAAAGCAGTAAACCACAAGGTTTTGAACCTGTATTTTACTGCTTTACGTTTAATAATTATGCCCGATGGACTTTTTCAGTGCCCTCCCTGGTGGGGCGGGGAATGATCTAATTGTAGATCAATATCTACTTAATATGTCGAAGATTAATTAAAATCTTCCATTTGTATATCTTCTAAATTCTTAATAATGAACTTCGAATTTAATTGTGCTTGCAATAACTTTAACTTGTCACCAGGGAAAGGATCAATTATAAAGCTCGGCTTATGCTTGAAATCAAAATTTTCAAATATAATTTTGTTTATTTCATTGTCCTTTCCTCCATAACCAATAATAATAAGCTTTTCAGCGGTGGCTAGATTATTAATAAACTTTTCAAATAAAGGCTTAAATAAAATTGGTTCATCATACCTTCTTATTTTTGCTGTTGTGCCTGTCAAGAAATCTGCATGGTAATTTACCCAACAATACTCGTAGGATAGGTCACCTTGTTCGTTTTTGATTTCTTTATAAAGATTACTGACTCCAACTCTGTAAGGAGTTTTCACGTACTTGTCTGGAACTAAGGAAGAACCCTTAGTTCCATAAAAAATTGCGTAATCTTTACTACCATGAAGTTTAAATAATCGAAATCCAGTTGCATAATTGCCAGTATAATAAGGCAATCTGCATTTATAATTAGCATTTTCAATGTTTAAATTTCCATAGTATGGAGATCCTAATTCTTCAAAACCATCACAAAGTTCTCCATTTAACCATTCTGACCTATCTAGTCTTTCAAAAAACAAATCATGATTTAATGTATGCACATTTAATTCAGACTCTTCTCTCATTTTTTTTAGGCAATTTAAAATACCTGTGTATCCAAAGAAAGATGCACCAATAATTATTGGTGCATCATCATACCATGCTTTACCATTTTCATCTTTTAAATAATATGTAATCAGTTGATTGTAAATATTCTTAATGGCAAAGAGAAGTTGTGTTAAATCTTTTTCTTGTCCGTAGGAACTTGTTTGGAAAAAATCAATGACCCCCGAATCTGTTTTCGCATCATCGACAAAGAAATCGAAAAATTCTTCGTAGTCAAAATATCCTTTAATTTTATTAAAATATTGAATTAAATCACGGCAAAAATCAAATTCAAAATCGTAACTTGTCTTGTAGCCAATAGTAGGTTTTTTACCATCCGTACGAAACATTATTCTTCCATCAGAATTGAAAGCAAATTCATCTCCAGTGCAATTCAAAAGTTTTTGATTGAGAGCATTTCCTATCGGATATCCAGCCGGAGCTGAAAATCCAGCACCTAGTAAAAACGAAATAGATTTTTCCATATGTAAATATATTATAGTGTATTATTATTAAATATTTCTGTATCATAAAAAGGCATGAAGGGTAGATTACTCTGAAAACCGGTCACATTGTTGCCAGAGGGCACGTTGGTAGTTATCATCTAAGGGTTAAGATCTTTGATGAAATTCAGATAACCACAATCATCAAGAACTTTCTCTATCTCCTTTTGGTTAAGTGAATAATTATCCTTTTGAATTACTATTTTGACTAAGCTTTCGATTGCTTTTTTTATCTCAACGCTATACAGATTTTTATAAATTATATTAAATATTTTTTGATGTCTTGATTCTGCAAAGGGTATTCCAAGCATAATGAAAGATTTTTGAATCATATTTATACATTCTAGGTCGGGCCCTGATATTTCACCCACATTATCTTCAATATGTAAGATTTCATTTTTATAAAAAGCTTCTGAACAGGATCCAGCAACAAATATCTTATGGATTTTATCCCCAATCTCAGGGGTTTGAGCTTTCCTATCAATGGGCAATTCATTGTATATTTCAAAAAAATCATATGGATGCAATAAGCTTGTAATAATTATTAAATCCTCTCCATAATTCATTTTTGAAACTCCTGCACCTGGATCATTAGGGTCCAAACTCATATATTCTACAGAATAACCCATTAGATATCCAATTACTACATGACCACTTTCATGATATGCTCCGACTTTAATAAGTTCTAAATTTCCATTCATAAATTTAATTTTAAACTTTGTAGATTATTATTGGTCATTCAATCTTCACACCTGCGTACTCATCCTTGTTTAACCAAAAATCCGGATCAATCACTTTAACCTCTTCATAGGTCAACTCATACAACCTGAAAACCAGCACATTTATTCCTTTTTCTATAGCGGCGGTGTCTTTGTTTTGTTTTTTGAAGGAAATGCATTCTTTTGAAAAATCAGCTAATTTATTTTGGATAATATCATTAGTTTTTGGAATTGGAATCTTTTCGATAAACTGGCTTTTTAAACGTAACCTACCATTGTTATCAGCATCTCCTAAAACTGAACATATTTTTTGTAGAAACCACCAAACTAAAGAGCTATTCAAAATAGAAAGCAACCAGTAATTTTCAGTTGGTATGATAAATCCATTCATATCAAGGTAACAACCTTCCGTATCAATTGTAAATCGAGATTCCTTACAAATATCAGGGTATAAAATTTTTGGATTATCCCAAATTCCTGGTCGATATTGTGGTTGTTGTATTTGCCAAAATGGCTGTTTGACTGCTCTATTTTCTAGTTTTTCTTTGAACATTAAAAGATGTTGATATATAGAGGGATAGTTTTCTATATCAATTCTCTTATAAGTATAAATTAAATACAGCCCACTGTCCTTCAAGGTCCATTTTCTCACATCATCACCACTTACTAGTTTTTTAATTAATTCTTGTGCCCTTTCATCGGCAGATATTAATTTGTCTTTTGTGGCACTATCGATATAAAATGCTTTGTTGTAGCCTGTTTTAATTCCTGAATAAATATCTGATTTAACAATATCCTTTAGTGGTGTACCTATCTTAGATAGTTTTTCTAAAAGATTATTTGTTGATGAAGAACCCAGATTCCAGTTAGACCCTTCAATTGAATTAAAAGAAAGTTTGTTTCCTTTTTGTTGAACTAATGCATTAATATCGGGATATGGAGGGTCTAAATTTTTTACTTGTGTAAATGTGAAAGTAGTCTTATTTAGTTTCCCCTTTTGAGTAATAAATACCATCGGAAATGTTGCTGCAGATTCAAACACTGGTAATTCTCCAAAATCAATAATTGCTTTGATTGTCGATTTTTCTGAAATGTATTTCCTTAATGGAATTCCATATTTTGCTCTAAAGAATTTATTAGAACTAATAAAAGATAAGCAACCGTATTTCTTCAGTAGCTGGATTGACTTCTCATAGAAATAAATATACAAATCAGCCCGACCATCAAAGGTCTCAAATTTTTCTTTGAAGAAAGGTTTATATTCTGTTATACTTTCTTGTCTAACATATGGCGGATTTCCTATCAAAACATCAAATCCACTATCAATTCCGAACATCCATTCGGCATCAAAAAAATCGGAAGATTTGTTCTGATTATAAGGATCCCAATGGGCAAGTTTATCTGCTTCGACTTCGAATCCAATGTTTATTGTTTTACTCAGTTCTTTGTTTATTTCACTTTCAAGGCGTTTAATTTTACTTTCGGTTTCATCCCTCTTTTGTTTATTTACATCAACCTTAAACAACGATTGTTGTTGAACTGTTGGCTGTTCAAATCCAAAATCAAGTGTAATCTGAAGCTTTGGGGTTTCGGTTACATCCTCCCATCTCTCATCAGTATATCGTGCACTTTCGATCTTTAACTTTTCGATTTCATTTTGCCATTGGGAAACCTTATCCGAATCTGAAACTGAACTACTTTCAATCAGGTATTTTTTAATCTGACTTCTTAGGTCCTTATCTTCTTTTCGAAGGGAATGCTTTTCGTTGGCATTTCCGGCCAAAAAATGTCTATGGCGTACATCCCAAAGTTTGGTTTTTAACCGAAGAAGTTGTTCGTCCTGAAAGTCTAATTTATCGGAAAAGTCAACCTTCAATCCCAATAGGGTATTTGCTGCGACAAATTTGGTTTCCAAATTTGGCAGAGATGTAATCCCGTAGTTTTTATCGGGATTATTGGTAGGTAGTTGTTCGCAGATTAGCGAGATAAAGAAACGGAGTTTAGATATTTGTACAGCAATGGTTTGTATGTCGATACCATAAATACAGTTTTCGATCAGCTGAAGTTTTAAGTCATAAACGCTATGTTCATTTTCCGTGTGTAATTTTTTCAGTAAATCTAACATGCGATTTAAAATGCCCATTGGGAAAGCTCCCGAACCACAAGCCGGGTCTAGTATTTTCGCTTCTTTCAGTTTTTCAGCTATTTTTCCAGTAAGTTCAGGTACATTTTGTAATTCAGGTGGTAAGGTTTCCGAATTAAATAGTTGGCGAAACGTTTCAGTGGCAATATCAGGGCAGGAAGTATTTAAGTATGCCATTAAACTTTCATCCACCATGTAATTCACAATTTCGCGCGGTGTGTAAAATGAACCGGATTGCTTGCGGGCTGTCTCCTTTGTTTCAGGATTGTAGGCACCTAACAAGTTCTCAAAAACTTTGCCTAATAATTCAGGGTCGAGCGCAACTTCCACATCATTTGGTGTGTTTTCTTCTATCGTAAAATTGTATTTTTCCAATAATGGAATCAGCCCTATTTCAGGTTCGAAAAACAAACAATTGGGAATAAATGCACGCTTTTGACGGCCTGCTCTACGGCTAAAGCCATCGTAATAGAATATCTTACCGTTTGCATCTTCTTTATCGAGGCATTCAAACAATCCGCCATTTAAGAAAGGTACTTTCTTAAATAATTGGAGCATTTCTTCATCCGACCGAATAAACCACGATCCTTCCTCGGTGTTTCTGAACAAGGTTTTAATACCATAGTGTTCTTTTTGTTCCTGGAACGATCCCACCTTCGCAAATTCCCGCTCGTTAATCGCTCTATTAAGGGTCGCAAAAAATAAGTTCTGTAGAATGGCATTGTAATAATTACCGGATTTCTTGCTTAGCGGGTCAAAATTTTTGAGAATATTTTTGAGCTCATTTGCTTGAAATATTTGTTCGGGAATAAGATTCTTTTGTTTGATAAACCACACAAAAATCAATCGTGTAATAAGCCTTATTGTATGCTCATCTATTTTTCTGTCATCCGCTTCTGTACTTGTATCATTTGGATAGGTTACAGCAAAACCATCGTTATCTGACAATGCCCATTGATACCAATTAAATAATTCGCTGTAGAATTGTTTGGTAAGCACTTCTACCGAAAAGCGTTGTTGTAGTTCTTCGACATCTTTTACTCGTCCTTTTAGTGAAAGGAATTTTGTTGGGGTATGCACCTTTGCCTTTCTACCTAAAATGTAAGAATAACGCCGGGGGTTGGAGTAGGTCTTGCGAACTTTATTCTCATCTAACTCCACATCAATAGTAACAAGAGAGAAGCGATAGGTTTCTGGACAATTCTGCGGGATGAAAAGTACCAAAGCCCTGCTTTTTGTACTCCTATTGAGAAGTAGCCGAAAAGCCTCTTTCGATAAGCCCACACGGGCATCGTGCGTTGAAGTGTGTTGCACCTCGAAAATTTCTAATCCTAATGATTCACAAACACCTAAACGGGTGGCTTTCTGGGTATAGTTTCCATCAAAATTTAGTTGCTCATCATCACTTAAAAAATCGTCAGGCAGAAAATCGGTTTCTAAAAAATTAATAAATTCACTTCGGTTGTAGGCTTGTTTAAAATCTATCATTATTAATTGGTGGTTTTAGCGATATGTTAAGTTTTCAGGGCTTTAGGTTATTTTAGTTTTGCGATTTGTTTATTTCCCAGAAGTGATTTCAATTGTGTAATGGCAATTGTATTTAACTGCCTTAACCGTTCACCTTGTGGCAGTCCCTGATGAATAAGCACGGCATTGATGCTTTCCATGTTACTCAATACAACCAATTGCTCCAAAGTGGCTGCATCCCGTACATTACCATCTGCTTCGGGGTTTTCGACCCGCCATTGTGCTGCTGTTTTTCCAAACAGCGCGACATTGAGCAGATCGGCTTCACTGGCATAAATAGTTGATGCTTGCATGGGAGTAATTTCCCGTGGAATTATTTTTTCTTTAATGGCATCAGTATGTATCCGGTAATTGACCTTGGCTAATGTGCGTTGTAAGTTCCATTCAAGATTAAGACGTTGGTTTTCGTCTTCTTTGAGACGCTGGTATTCCTTCACTAAAAGGAGCTGAAATCGTGGACTAATCCACATTCCAAAATGGAAAGCGATGTCTTTATGGGCGAAGGTTCCACCATATCTACCTGCTTTTGCAGATAGTCCAATGGCCCCGGTTCGTTGAATCCACTGCTTTGCCGATAAAACAAAATTGTTACTACCGGCTGCATTTTTAATTATACCGAATTCGGTATAATTAAAATCGGCATTATACATTGCTTCCCATTCGCCAATGTATTCAATCGTATTCTTCAAACTGAGCCATTTTATAATAATTACTTCTTCCATCTGACTACGAGCCATGTCTGTCAATGAAATATAATCTTGTTTGTTTTGCTGAACCAATACTATTTCTGTTCCATCAATGTTAAGTGTTTGTTTCTTTGCCATTTGCACTTATTCTTTTACGATTAGTATTTTACTTCAATATACCATTTTACTTGTTCAATTTAACTTTAGGCATCTCAACCACTTTGGTTGTTAGCGTGTCGTTGGTTATTTCGGTTTTGAACCCTTTAGGTAAGGTTTTTTGCTCGATAGTTTGTTTGATTTCCAAAAGTTCATTTTGCAAAGAATTGTCTTTAGGACTACACCATCTATATATAGTGTCAGTTGCCGTTATAATACTCCCAAGGAATGCAGCAGCAAATGCAGCTTGTGTCCAAAATAATACCTGATTATGTCGCCGTTGCTCAGGAGTTTTGAAATCATTATCCACTAAATCCCGCAATGCATTTGAGACATAGAAAATTCCATTGGCATAATGTTGAACATAGTTGCCGAAATAAGTAGGGATTTTAAATATTTCCCAATTAACTATTCTCTCTTCATCTTCAGGATTATCCATCTTGAAATAATACTCCCCATTTTCTTTTCTTCCATATATCCTGTGATTGTAAAGACGATTATCTTTTGTCATTTCTTTATTCTCATGCAAATAGATAAACTTTTCATCTTCAAGAGTTTTTAATAAAATTATAATTTCTTGTATTTGATTAAATATTTTAACTGATGTACCGACAGACGAACGATAAAAAATTGTAAAACTTGCCGGATCAATACTCCACTCAAGCGCAATTGAAGGAATATTTTCATCTATCAATTTTGCTAAAAATAATTCCTTTATTTCGTTAGCCGCGACCATCTTTTTGATGATATTCTCTTCAGGCTTTGTAAACTTTCTCATTGCCATTCAGTTTATAAAATTTCCTCCGATAAAATCAGCACTTCGCTTCCCATCTCTATCTCTCCGGCGGTATTAATCATCTTATTGATATAATTTTGTTCGATTTCATCCGGGAGCGTTGCAAAATCTTTTTTAGTCAGCTTATTGATGAACCGCAAAGAGTGCCCCGATAAGCCATCCATCTCAATCACCTTGACAAGGTCTTTCAGATAATCGTGGCTCACAATATTCTCTTTGAGCATCGCGTTTACTTTATCGAGCGCTTCGCGTTTACTTTTATCGACTTTATTGTCTTTAATATTTTGGAAAAGACTGTTTTTCACACTTTGATAGATCGCATCGTAACTTTCAGAAACTTTGTGCGGTTGCTCAAAAACAGTGGCTTCGAAAAGTGAGATGGCCTGTTCGGGGGTAATCGCAACAACTGATTCGGGTGATTCCCCAATTTTAAAGACAAAATCATTCCCTTTTTTACCAAACACCAATATTCCTTGCAATGGTTTTTCCACTTTCCGGCCAATTTTTGCTCGGTGAGGTATGGCAAGCGCATCGCGGTAATACTCGCTTTTCATTAATGAATTGAAAAGTTCTCTGTATGGAGTTTCCCACGAAAGTGTTTCAATTGTATTAAATTCATTGTCGTATCGCTCCTTGAAATACGATCGAAGATCTTCATTCCCGGTCAGAATTTTTGTATCCTCCCCCATAATCGCATGAATCATCGCCATTTTAAGTGTTGAAATCTCCCTGGTACGCGTCTCTTTTTCACCTATTTCGGTAGGGAAATAGTTAAAAATATGGAGTTCATCAAACACCTTTTTGTTAATCCGGTTGATCCGGCCAACACGTTGAATTACCCTTGTTGGATTGTATGGAATGTCGTAATTAAATATCGCTCCTGCACGGTGAAGATTATAACCTTCACTAATGGCATCAGTAGCAATCAACACTTTATAATCATCCCGTTGCATTTCGGCTTTTAAACCTGCATCAAAGTTTGATCGGATGGTCTCTTTGTTTGCTGGCGAAGCATCGGCAGAGGTATAACTAAATATTTGCAATTTCTCATCTTTGAGCTGATCGTACAGGTAGTTTACTGTGTCGGCAAATTCGCTGAACACAATAATTTTACGATTTGGCTCCTTCCTTAATTTCTCCCGGATAATCACCTTGAAAGATTCGAGTTTTACATCTGTAATTGGAGTTTGCTGCTTAAACCATTCTTTTTGTATAGACTTAAGCAGTTCAATATCAGCTAAAATATCCTCCCGGAAGTCGCTGCGCAGGTCGGCGAGGTCAATCTCGAACATTCCCTTCTGCGTAAATTTATCGAACATCTCCGTCAGTTCCTCTTCTGTTTTGTCGTTTGTCGATTTGTAAAAATCGTCTACCGACGGCAAATAGCCCTTTTTGTAGATTGGTACTTTTTTACGTTTATCCATCCATGCGATAATTCCTTCGGATGAAATAATCATAAAATTAAGGGAATTTTCAAATGCCTTAACTGAACTCTCAAAGCGCCTTACCAGGAGGTGCCGCATAAACTTAGATAAGTTCCGCTGGGTTCCTCTAAACAAATTGTAGTCGAATCCAGCTTCCTCAATCTTTTTCTTGATGGACTCTTTTTTCTCCTCGTTGATATATGCAATCGGTTGGTAACGTGCCGCTTTAAATGAATTATCTGTTTGCGGTATCCCCTCTTCATTTTCGGGTGGCGCAATCAGATTAAGTGTTTTGACGTAAAGTTCTTCCAGCTTTCCAAGTGGATACTCCAACAGTTCGGGGTCGCCCACCTTTGCAAACGCTATTTTTTGAAGTTTAAGGTCGTCTTTATATTCGGTGATTGCCTCCAGATCCAAACGTGAACGTCGAATAACGAGTGGTGAAATAATGGCGCGTATTTTCAGGGCAATCTGATCAACTGCCACTTTCAATTCATCAGCATTCAATTTTTTCTTTTTTTGATCTTTTGTCAGATCAGTATAGTCCTTAATCAGATTTCTAAACTCGCGCCCGAGGTTATCAACTGTTTTAAGCGTTGATTTTGATGGGATTTGAAAGAGCCGAACCATCGAATAAATATCCTGTGGTTTGTTATTGAAAGGAGTGGCAGTAAGCAGCATCACCTTATTTCCCTGACAAAGTTTGTGCAGGTCGGCGTAATCCTGCGTAAAGTCATTCCGATATTTATGAGCTTCATCGAGTATGATCAGCCACTTTTCTTTTTCGTTTGACAATGTCCGGTAAAAGTCCAACGCCTTTTTAATGCTCCCACTGCTGAAAACGGTCGCTGCAAATTGAAATTCCGTTTTGTATTCGTTCCATTGAAGCACAAGGTGAGGAGGTGCTATAATAATGGTTTTCAATCGAAGATTATGAGCCACAGCCGAACCAATAACACTCTTTCCAAGTCCTACTACATCTGAAATAATTACGCCATTGTGGTTATCGATTGTTGAAAGCGCCATTTTTATAGCATCTGCCTGATATTTAAGGTTCAGATATTTACCATCGGTAATTTCGTATGCTGTTCTGACATCTTTGCTATAGACTATCGAAAAATATTCTTGTAGAACTCTAAGGTAGAAAGCATAAGGCGAATAAAGTTTTTCAAACCAGGTTTTTTCAACAACTCCGTTTTCAAACTCTTTTATATTGTCTTTGTCGGCTATTACAATTGCACTTTCCCAAAGTTTTTCAAAAATGGCTTTACCCTCTTCAAAATCTCCTTTTCCTCTAAGGATCGCGTTTAACTCCAATCTGCCTCGTAAACCCGAAACAGAAAGATTACTCGACCCTGTAATCAAAGAACCGGGATAAGTACCGCATTCATTAAAATCAATACCATTCTCAAAAAGGTACATCTTGGCGTGATTCGGTTCTTTGGTTTTGCGGATCTCCAAGGTGCCATTTTTAATCTTCCCGTAGAACACTTTGAAAGCCTCCTCCTTATCTGCACAATCGAAATAATCGGTTTCATTAAAAAGATCAACCAGTGAAGTGAAGTATCCTTCTTTGATCTGACCCCTTGATTGATTGATTGAAGTATGGTAATCAACTTCTCTTACCCGGTTAATCATATCTCGTTCGATATCTAATCCAACCAATACCCTAAGTGGTTTGTCGGCAATCTTTTGATAAATCTCTGCAAACCCTGAAAAGTAAAAATAGCCTACCAAAAAGCAGGCATTATCAGACTTTGGCAATATACCGTTTATGATTTCAGACAGGAATTTAGTTTGATTCGTAATGAAACTACTTTGCATATTTTTTTCCTTTACCCTTCTTGTTATTGAACGAGAATAATCACCCTTACATATAATCTCATAATAAATGATAAAGATATTAATATTAACTGTTGGCGTAGTCAAATCAATAAAAAGATGTGAACAAAAAGTAGTGAAAAACATTGTTTAATTTATAAATATTCAATAAAATATGCCCACCTGAAAATGCTAAAGAATGACATAATACATCTATCTGAGTTTACGACCACAAAAAAAGCCCCTTTCGAAGCTTTTTCTGATCAGCAAGAGGCGGTGTCCTGCTCATCGTCGATCAAGTTCCAGGTGGCATATTCTGCATTTTCTTCCTCCCATGCTCTGAGGCTGGCTGAATCGGAGGTTGGATTCCAATTAAAATGGAAATGAGATTCATGGTTTTCAATAGTGTGATTTGCGGAGGTTTTTGAAGCTGTTTTCATGATACAAAATTTTAAGTTTAAAAATTATATGCAAGTGAACAGCTTGATAATTAGAGGCAGGCAAGGAGGAACTGGAATACCGGACTGATCGCAGAGAGGGAGGATATGCCGGGAAAATCCTTTCGTGAATGAAATGTACGCGCGAGGATCAGAGCTAACTTAGCATAGAATTTTAACGGAATTTGTCATGAGAGCAGTTTAATCTCTGCAGAAATCACATCGAAAACACAATCTTCAAACCTGATTTTAAATCCGCAGGTTCTGCCAAGCATGGGAAGCAGGAAGAAAATGTTTGCCGCCGGTTTTTATCGGAGCCGGATTCCGCTGCCATTCCAGAAAAAGCTTCCCGGGGCTTAAACAACGGGGGAGTGTAATTGATTTGGTTCAGAGCACGAACAAAAAAAGGGAATGATCCCTCTTCTTTTTGCTGAATAAAATTATACTGCTTCGAATCTTTGGATTCAATGGATTCGTAACCCCATGTGTTGCGCATTTGATCCATTGACATGATCTTACCTGATTTTTTGAAATATTCTCCTTTGTGCCAATACCAGGCAGCTTTGGGATGAGAGAATTTGAAGCCTTCCGTTTTAAGGGTCTCCCATACTGCAAAAGTGTTTCCGGTAACCCATATCCAGGAGCCAATCAATTCAATGTCGATACCTTGCAGAAATATAATTTTGTCGA
>Ga0209511_1003544_pt1 | contig 11905 bp, 1 predicted proteins | sample SSSSmetaG_FD_184141 | JGI IMG/M metagenome (GOLD analysis project Ga0209511, IMG submission 184141) | Glacier valley bacterial and archeal communities from Borup Fiord, Nunavut, Canada, to study Microbial Dark Matter (Phase II) - ​SSSS... | ecosystem: Environmental > Aquatic > Freshwater > Ice >... | reverse complement strand
CTCCATTATCAAACACAGGAAGCATTTATAATTCCTGGCAGAATGGAGGGGTTAATGTAACAGGGCAGGGAACATTGGTTACAGGCGCTATACTTGGTAATGTTACCAATGGCCTTGACAATGGGCCGTTCCTAAACCCTTCTTTAAAAACAGGCAGTAACCTTACCAATGTGGCAGATACAAAGATTATGCTGTTGTCAAATAATACAGCAAGCGCTGCTAATATCGGCTATTTAATGTTTGTAAGAGGCGACAGAAATCCTATTAATACCATTATTCCCAATACAAACACCACCACTTTAAGCAGTAAAGGTAAATTGCAAACAGGTCAACAAACTTTTGCGGCATCAGCAACTTCAGGGGCTTATACCTTAGTTGGTAATCCTTATGCTGCTCCGGTAGATTTGCATAAGGTAACTTTAAATAACCTTGTTAAGCGTTTTTATGTATGGGATCCAAAACTTAGTACAGTAGGAGGGTATATACTATTAAACGATATTGCCAATACCGGCACATTTACAGTAACACCTTCCAGCCCCGGTAATGCAAATCAGTATATTCAGTCAAGTGAAGCTTTTTTTGTACAAACTTCTACCCTGGGTACAGCGCCGTCCATTGTGTTTAATGAATCTAATAAAGGAACTTCTTTAAATAATAACCTTGGTATATTCAGGCCGATGGCACCGGAAACACCAGCCGTACCAGCTACACCAGCTGCAAGGCAATCATTAAGAGCCAATTTATTTCAGCTGAATGCTGATGGAACTACGCATATGGCAGATGGTAATTTAGTCGAGTTTGGTGATGGCTATAATCCCGGAATTGATTTACAGGATGCCCTAAAATTTATCAATCCAAATGAAACATTTGGGATACTAAGCGGCAGTACTTTCCTCGCTTTAGACAGAAGGCCAATACTTGTAAATACCGATACTGTTTTTTACAAATTTATGAGGAACAGGCAACGTAAATACCAGTTTGAATTTACCACACAACAGCTTGACAGGGATAACCTTGCAGGGTTTGTTGAAGATAAATTTATAAACAGCCTATCGCCAATTGTTATGAACGGAACCACCAAAATGAATTTTGAAATTACAGGCGTTGCTGCATCTGCTGCCATGGATCGTTTTAGGGTTGTGTTTAAACCTTCGGTGGTATACACCAATCTCACTGCCACTGTGGTTAACAGCGACATACAGGTTGAATGGAGTAACGGCAATGAGTTTGACATTAAAGCATATGAAGTGGAACGTTCAACCGATGGCATTAATTTTAGTAAACAAAGCACAGTGGCTGCTGCAGGTAACAACAACAGTGCTGTTAATTACAACTGGCTTGATCTGTCTCCTGCACTTGGGTTATACTATTACCGTATTCGCAGCATCAGTAACAGCGATGTAGTTGGCCATAGCAATATTGTTAAAGTAAAAATTAACAGGAGTACGCCGGCCATGTATGTTTTCCCTAACCCGGTAACACAAAATACAATTCAATTACAAATGAATGGTTTGCCCCAGGGCGTGTATACGGCGAGGTTACTTAACAGTCTTGGTCAGTCAATTGAAACCAATACCATCAACCATGCGGGAGGTACTGCTACAGAAACCATTAAACCAGCGGTTAAATTGATTACCGGATCTTATATTTTGCAGGTAGCTGCACCAGATAATAAGATAACAACCATTAAGGTAATCGTAAACTAACACCCTACAACTACACCATAAATAAACCCCGGCGCAGGTTTGCGACGGGGATTTATTTTTTATGCAACTATAATATTTACTTATTGAATTTGTAAACAAAGAAACGACATTTGGTTATAGATAATACACTATGCAGAGGGTTTTAACCAAACTGGTAAAGCAATAAAAGCAATTAACCGGCAGACGAACGGCGTTGTTTTAATGGCTGCTTAAGTAGAATGATTGCTTGCTAAAAGTAGTTTAGGTTGGGTATTTTTGCTTGATTGCAAGTAGCTGTTAATATAAAACGGGCAATTTATGGATACGTTGGTATTCTTAGTTCTAAATTTTACTTTTTACAATAGAAATATAGAATATTTATTTCTATATTTACTTTTTATTGGTTACAAAAGTTGAACAATAAAAAAAGCTGATCCCAAACCCAATACTTACCGACCAAGCTAATCTGATAAACTCCCTTTTGCATTGTTGTTGATACCAAATTGTGTAAAATAAGAACTAACAATTATTAATTATAGCACCACAAAAAATAAGCGGTGCATGTTTTTAATTTAGTTGTCGAACACAGTTTATATAATCCATCTTCCTCCTAAAACCGTACTTAATTAAACCGTGTTGCTAACCACTTTTTTAATTTTTATTTATGAGGAAAATTTACTTACCCGCCAAACAGTTTAAAACTCTTTTTTTATTTTTTTCTTTTTTGTTGTTTGCTTTTTGGGCAAGTGCTGGGACATATTACTTAACAGCGGCAGGGGCAGGGAATGCACAAACACCTGCTAGTTGGAATACTCTTCCGGCTGGCGGAGGTACTGCAGCTGCTAATTTTACTACTAATGGAGATATATTTAATATTCCTGTTGGAATTAATGGAATATTTGGAGCAAATACAATATTTGGGTCAGGAGCATCTTCTGGTAGTGGTGTCACTATTCAAGTATTAGGTTCTATGACAATTAATAATGGTTTTACAATTACTTTTAATGGGAAAGGTGGTAACAACTCATCAATTACTATTACTGGTAGTATAATTTTTGGAGCCACAAGCAAAGTATCCTTAAATGATAATGATATTCGGAATTCTTTTGTATTATTAGCAAGTGCGACTTTGAAAACCGCTAATGTTTTGGGAGTTGTTGGAACTAATTGCTCAGTTGAAAAAACTGCTGGACTTAACCCTACAGTAACATTAACCAATGGAGCAAATTATGAATTTAATGGAACCGCACCTCAAGCAACTTTAGGATTACCAACAACAGCCGCAACGATAAATACTTTAACTATTAATAATGCGGCAGGTGTAAGCCTTTCAGCTGCAGTTACAGTTTCTACATTAACAATTGGTAACGTTACAGCAGGCAGTATCCTTAATGATAACGGCAAACAAATTACAAGTGCCGGAACAATTAATATGTCTAATGCGGCAACTTTTAATGTAGGTACAGCCGCAATCAATACTTCTTTTCCTGCATTTGGAGGAAATACTATTCAAGCAGGAACTACTGTAAATTATAATTCTTCTACAGCAAGCCAAACAATAGCGGCCGTTAATTATGGCAATCTTACGAACACAGGGGGTGGGATACGTTCCCTTGCGGCATCTGGCACGATAGGAATAAAAGGAACCTTTTCCCCTGGCGCAGGAGCGTATACTGTAAATACAAGCACAGTAAGTTTTAATGGTACAGCCGCACAAGTAATTCCTGCTATAACATTCTCATTTTATAATTTAATAATTACCAACGCCGCAGGTATATCATCTATAGGAGGCAATACAACAATTACCAGTTCTCTTGCGCTTACTAATGGAGTAGTTACTACCGGTGCTAATAAAATTATAATACCTATTGGAGCCTCTGTTACAAGGACCAATGGCTGGGTAAATGGGAATCTTCAACAATATATTCCAATTGGCGGTACTTCAACCTTTTTTGTTGGAGATGGCACTGTCACAGGATACAGACCTGTATTGATAAATTTTGCGGCAGGAAGTACAGCCGGTGATTTAACCGTGGTTCAATTAGCTGGGTTCCATCCGCAAATTGCCAGTTCGGGTTTAGACAATACTACCCCAAAAGCAATTACACCTTATTGGAATTTAATAGCGTCTGGTGGTCTTGCCGGTACTTATGATGCTACCTTTACTTTTGTTGCAGGCGATGTACCAGGGGCGGCAACTACAAGTAATTTTATTATCCGCAAATACAGTGCTTCCTGGGCTACTACTATTGCAGGGATTAAAACAGCAACCTCAACACAGGCAACCGGATTAACAAGTTTTGGCGATTTCTGTATTGGTGAAACTTTTGCAATACCAACTGTTTCTACCCAGCCTGTTAGTACGGCTGTATGTTTGGGTAATAACATTTCTTTTACGAGTGCTTCCACATCAATACCCACAACAACAGTGCAATGGCAAAGAAGTACAGATGGCACAACATGGGTAAATATTATTGCTACTACAGATGGAAGTAAGTATACAAACTTTACTACTAATACTTTAACTATTACAGGGCCGGACTTTACTATGAATGGATATCAATACCGCTCAGTCTATACAAATATAAATGGTAGTGTTAACTCAACAGCTGTTACACTTACCGTTACCAAAATACCAACGATTACTACACTGAATTATGCCGGATCTCCATTTGCAGATATTACAGCAACCCCGCAATCTGTAACACTTGCAGGAACCAATACTTATACCGGCGGCACTTATACTTCTGATGCCGGTCTTACTATTAATTCAACTACAGGTGCCATTACACCCAACACCAGCACATTGGGTAATCACACAATAACTTACACAATAGCTGCAGCCGGTGGATGTGGATTGGTGTCGGCAACAACAGTGATTAATATTACTTCAGCCCCAACTGCCAACATTGCTTATCCAGCTAATTCTTATTGTATCTCAGATATTTCCACTCATCCGGCAACATTAACAGGTACTGGTAATTTTAATAATGGTAGTGCTGGTTTTTATTCTGTTAGCCCAGGTACAGGGTTAGTAATAAATGCTTCTGGAGATATTACGTCCTACAGTGCTGCAGGTACTTACACTATCACCTATCATATACCTGCAACCACTTCGCCTACATTTCCCGCTTCTACTTCTGATAAAGTGATTATAATTACTCCAATTCCTACAGCAACTATCACTTATACTGCCGGTCCGTTTTGTACTTCTGACCAGACAGCAAAGACAGTTACGCTGAATGGAACAGGGGCATTTTCCAATGGCGTATTTTCAGCATCTCCTTCGGGATTGGTATTGAATGCAACCACCGGACAATTTACACCCAACGCAAGTACTGTAAATACTTATACTATTACTTACACAATTCCGGCATCGGGTGGTTGTGCTGCTGTTCCGGTTACCGCAACCGCTTTTAATATTGTTGCAGCCCCCACAGCATCCATCACCTATAATGGCGGCAAGCCATATTGCCAGGCAATTACAACACCACAAGCGGTTACACTTGTAGGTGCTTCAGGTGGAAGTTTTAGTTTTACACCTGCAGGATTAACGATAGATGCGGCAGGTGCCATTACCCCAAGCACCAGTATTGCCGGAGATTATGTTGTAACTTATACAATACCGGCATCAGGCCCATGCGGAATAGTGCAAATAACTACCCCTGTAACTATTTCAGAAACACCTACAGGAAACATTAGTTATACTTTGCAACCTTATTGTACTTCTGATCCTGCAAAATTGGTAAGCTTTATAACCCCAACGGGACTTTACGCAGGAGGTGTTTTTTCATCAACGCCAGGTGGATTAACTATTAACGCAAGTACCGGTACTATTACACCTGCTTCATCAACACCCAATTCATACACTGTTAATTACAATACACCGAATGGTTGCCCGGTTATTTTTACCACTCCGGTTCAAGTGGATGGTTCGCCAACAGCTACCATTAGTTATGCAGGCACACCTTTCTGTATTGCAGACGGCTCAAGCAAGCCTGTTACTTTGGGAGGAACCGGCACATTTACCGGCGGCAATTATTCATCAACAATAGGATTAAGCATTGATGGAGTGAATGGTAATATTACACCAAGTACCAGCACAGCAGGAACTTATATTGTTACCTATACCATTATACCGGCGTCTCCAAATTGCGCTGCCATTACCACTACCACTTCAGTTACAATTACGCCTGCTGTTGGGGTTCCTACAGCTATTACAATCAGCGGTGGTGCGGAGCCAACGTGTCAGCTAACCAATGGCTCCACTACAACAACTTATGCTTCCACTGTAACAAACAGTACCGGATTTAACTGGTCATTGAGTAATGGTGCTGCCGGTTCTATATCAGCAGCAGGGGTTATGACATGGGCCAATGGATTTTTTGGTAGTGTTGACATACAGGTTACCGCTAATGGTTGCAATGGATTGTCTGCGCAGGTTATTAGAACAGTAAATATTACACCATCTGTAACTACGCCTGTATTCACATTGGGAGCAACTTCCACAAGATGCCAGGGTGCAGGAATTGTTACTTATGATGCTGCGGCAACAAATATAACAGGCATTACATACACCTTAGATGCAACAAGTCTCGGAGGAGGAAACTCAATTATTTCAACTACAGGTAATGTAGCTTTTGCAGCAGGCTGGAGCGGAACTTCTGCAATTACCGCCAGTGCAGCAGGTTGTAACGGGCCATTATCAGCAACACATACTGTTACTATTACAGCAACTGTTGGTACACCTGTATTTAGTTTAGGTGCAACCTCCATCAGATGCCAGGGTGGAGGAACATTAACTTATACAGCCACAGCAACCAATACAACTGGCATTACATATACCTTAGATGCTACCACAGCTGCCTTTGTTGGAAACTCAATTGTTTCAACAACTGGTGCGGTGACCTATGCTGCAGGCTGGAGCGGTACTTCAACAATAACCGCCAGTGCAGCAGGTTGTAATGGACCTAAAACATCTATTCATACAGTAACCATTACACCAACAGTAATCATTAACGCATTTTCACCAGCAACATCAACGCGTTGCCAGGCAGCCGGATCAGTAACAACTACTACTACAGCAAGCAACTCAACAGGTATAACTTATAGTTTGGATGCTACTACCGCTGCTTTTGTGGGGAACAGTATCAATGCATCAACTGGCGCTGTAACCTATGCTGCAGGCTGGAGCGGAACTACCACCATCACGGCAAGTGCTGCGGGATGTAATGGCCCGGCAACAACAACACTTGTGGTTACAAATAATGGGACAAGTTTTGGTGGTACATTATCTCCTTCCATTTCATCTCCACTTACTGTCTGTGCAGGAGCAAATAGTGGAACAATTACACTAACTAGTAAAATTGGAACAGTAACACAATGGGAACAGTCAATAAATGGAGGTTCTTCCTGGACAAATATTGGAAACAGTAATAATGTTACACTTAATTATACAAACTTAACCCAGACCACTTTATATAGAGTATTGGTTACAAATGGTACTTGTACAGGTGTATATTCCGCTCTTGGTGAACTTGTAGTGCTTCCCGCATTTACACCGGTTATTACGTCGTCCGCTACGGCTACCTGTATTGGTGTGCCAATCACTTTAACGGCTTCGGGATATTCAAGTAGCGGGCTGGTAATTGCTAATGGCGATTTTCCTAATCCTAGTCCCGGAGGTTGGACAGGTATGAGCGGTAATGCAAGTAACAATAGTACTGGTAATCCAGTAAATGCCATTTGGGGCATTACGAATAACTCAGGCTCTTTTAACGGGGTTACGTATGTTTCTACTCCATCTAATAACAAATTCATGATTGTTAACGGAGCAGTTAGCAGTATACTGGTTACACCTGTATTTAGCACCGTCGGTATGTCATCTGCTGTTTTAGCTTTTAATGAAGGCTATAACTTCAGTGCGGGAACAGTTGCCACCATTGAGATTTCTACCACTGGTCTGGGAGGCCCGTGGACCATACTAAAAAATTATACAGTCCCTGTAGGTGCTACTACAACTAATCCTCTTGGATTTGCCGCTGGAATCGATTTAAATACTTATCTCGGCTTGTCAAATTTAGTTATCAGGTTTAATTATGTAGGTACAGCATTGAGTAATTGGGCATTGGATAACGTCGTGGTAACAAATACTATAAGTAATCCGTCTGGAACAAATGTTTACAATCCACTTTACTATACCTGGTCACCAACAACGGACCTATCTAGTCCTAATACCAACACCACTACTACAACTGTTACTTATACTCCCACAATTGGCAATGGTACAGGTGTAAAATCTTACACTGTTTCAGCAGCTGTTGGAAGTTGCGTTGCTACAACTACATCTTTAGCAGTAAACATAACAGTGAATGGTTTGCCAACTATTACTACTACAGGCATAGCAGCGGCGGTATGTTTTAATGCTGGAGCACAAACTGCTACAATGCCATATACGGCCACAACAAATAGTCCAACTTCCTATAGTATAACCTGGACAGGAATTGCTAACCAGGGCAATACAGCTTTTGCTTTTGCAGCGGGAGGTGGAACATTGACGGGGATAGTAATTCCTGCTGGAACAGCGGCAGGCACTTATACCGGAACAATGACCATCACTAATTCAAATGGGTGTACTAAGACGCAGCCCGTAAGTGTTACTGTAAATGCCTTGCCGACTATTACCACAACGGGTACAGCAGCAGCAATATGTTTTAACGCAGGGGTACAAAATACTACAATGCCTTACACGGCCACAACGAATAGTCCAACTTCCTATAGTATAACCTGGACTGGAATTGCAAATCAGGGCAATACAGTTTTTGCTTTTGCCGCGGGAGGAGGAACATTGACGGGGATTGTGATTCCTGCGGGAACACCAGTAGGCGCTTATACCGGAACCATGACCGTTACTAATGCAAATGGGTGTACTAACACACAAGCAGTGAGTGTGACAGTAAATGGCTTACCAACTATTACCACTACCGGTATAGCAGCAGCGATATGTTTTAACACCGGGGCACAAACAACCACAATGCCATATACGGCAACGACAAATAGCCCTACTTCTTATAGTATAGTTTGGACAGGGATGGCTAACCAGGGAAGTACAGCTTTTGCTTTTGTAGCGGGGGGTGGAACATTCACGGGTATAGTAATTCCTGCTGGAACAGCTGCCGGCACTTATACCGGAACAATGACCATTTCTAACGCCAATACTTGTATAGGTACCCAGGCTATAAGTGTTATAATAAATCCAACAACAGTTGCCGGCACTTTACCATCCGTTTCTGTGTGTACCAGTGGAACTGGAACGTTAAACTTGCTAGGAAGTACTGGTAGTGTAGTTCGGTGGGAATCTTCGTTGGATAATTTTGCTACAGCCGGTACTATAATTGCCAATACTACCACTTCACTAATCTACACAGCAGCAGCTACAACAATATACTACCGGGCTTATGTTCAAAGTGGAACCTGTACTGCAGCATATTCTAATATTGCTACAGTAGGCCTGCACAATGTATGGACAGGGTTTACAAGTACAGATTGGAATACTGCTTCCAACTGGTCCGATGGATTATTGCCTTCCATTAGTTGCCCTAATGTAATAATAACCAATGTTACCAATAAGCCTGTTTTAAGTTCAGGAACAGCAACCATCAATAACCTGGTTATAAATTCTGGGGCATCATTAACTGTTACAGGGATAGGGGTAACTTTACAAATAGCTGGCACAATAACCAACAGCAACCCTGCTGGCGTTGGTTTTGATGTAAGTAATGGCAGTCTTGATTTTAACGGACTAGCTTCTCAAACTATTTCGGGTGATATGTTTGTTGGCGGCAACCTAAAAAATCTTACGGTAAATAATACAGTAGGTCTCAATGTAACTGCGAGCCCGGCTAATCCGCTAAACATAATAGGTGATTTAACTTTTGGTGCAAGTAATGGTAAGCTTAATACAGGAGATAATGTTGTGTTGGTTTCAACAGCCACCACAACTGCAAGGGTAGAAAATATAACAAAAAATGGTACTGGTAATTTAATTTCCGGTAAAGTTACTGTGCAACGTTATTTCCCCGCATTAAGGGCATGGCGTTTAATTACATCTCCATTATCAAACACGGGCAATATTTTTAGTACCTGGCAAAATGGAGGGCTTCCTGCAACAACAGCCCCCGGTAAAGGAACTTATGTTACAGGTACTGTTGTTGGTACAGGTGGTGGAGGCAATGGTCTTGATAACGGACCATTTCTTAATCCTTCCTTAAAAACAGGCAGTAACCTTACTGATGTTAATGATACCAAGATAATGATGCTATCGAACAGCACCGGCAATGCAGATAATATTGGCTATTTAATGTTTGTAAGAGGTGACAGAGATCCTATTAATACAGTTGTTCCCTACACCAACACCACTACTTTAAGCAGTAAGGGTAAATTGCAAACGGGTACACAAACTTTTAATGCAACTGGTACCTTAGGGGCTTATACTTTAATTGGTAATCCTTATGCCTCTCCGGTCGATTTAGGTTTGGTAACCCTAAATAACCTGGAAAATATTTTTTATGTTTGGGATCCCAGGCTTAGTACTGTTGGCGGGTATGTATTAATGCAAGGCCCTGCACCGTTTACTTTTATACCCAATAATAGTCCCGGTATTCCAACAAAGGATGTCCAATCGAGCGAGGCATTTTTTGTACGTACTTCAACAACAAATCCTAGCACTAGTATTGTCTTTAATGAATCAAATAAATCTTCTGGTAATAATCTTAATATGTTCAGACCAATGAACCCGGCGCCATCGCAATCATTAAGAACTAATTTGTACATGGTAAACAGCGATGGCAACAGGCACATGGCAGATGGTAACTTAGCACAGTTTGACGACAGTTATAACCCCGGCGTAGATTTGCAGGATGCCCTAAAATTTGGTAATGTAAATGAAACATTTGGTTTGTTAAGTGGCAATACTTCCTTAGCGCTCGACAGAAGGCCGCCATTGGCAAATACGGATACGGTGTTCTTTAGTTTTGCTAAAGCAAGGCAATTAAAATACCAGTTTGAATTTACTACAGAGCTACTTGAAAGGGATAACCTCGCTGGTTTTGTAGAAGATAAATTTCTACACAAGCTATCGCCGTTAAATATGAACGGAACTAATAAATTGGATTTTGAAGTTACTGCAGCTGCAGCTTCTGCCGCCATAGACCGTTTTAGGGTAGTGTTTAAACCATCGGTTGTTTATACCAAATTAAGGGCAGCAGTATTTAGCAGCGACATTGGTGTTGAATGGAATGTTGCCAGTGAGTTAGATATAAAAGCCTATGACGTGGAGCGTTCAACCGATGGTATTAATTTTACCAAAATGGGCACGGTAACTTCAGTCGGTAACAGCACCACAGCGGTTACTTATTCATGGCTGGATAAATCACCTGCACTTGGCCATTACTACTACAGAATTCGCAGTGTTAGTAACAGCAATGTTGTGGGGCATAGCAATATTGCCAAAGTAAAAATCAACAAGAGTACACCTGCCATTTATGTGTTTCCTAACCCGGTAACAGAAAATATACTTCAGTTGCAAATGAATGGTATGCCTCAGGGTGTGTATGGAGTAAGGTTAATGAACAGTCTTGGACAAGCAGTGGTAACCAATCGAATCAGTCACATAGCCGGCACTTCTACTGAAACAATCAGGCCAGCACGCAAACTGATTGCAGGAGTGTATGAATTGCAGGTAACGGCACCGGATAAAAAAATAACGATGGTTAAAGTAATTGTGAATTAAGCATATCTATACGTCCATAAAAACAGTCCCCGGTTCAATGTTGAGCCGGGGATTTATTTTTTTATTCGCAGCCTTGATTTTTTTTGTTTCCCCGTTAGCTAGCTGGGAAAATGATGTTTAATACAAAGGAGTAAAGGCTTTACGAATTAAATGCCTGAGCCCATTTTTTATTCAACTAACTACATTGTCACCGGGGTACGTTTTTAAAATAACAAACCTTAGCAAGTCGGAAATATTGAGTATAACGCAGACGATTTTATAAGGTAAGTTTATTACAAATTAATTATCCCAATTTGGGCAACTTTTCTCATCTTTGATAAAACTAAAAATTGAGCATTATTGTAAAGAAAACAGTTAGCTGCGAGTGCTAAACAACTTTTATTTTCAAGAGTAATACGTATATTTGGGCTATTAAAAGCACGTGTTATGA
>Ga0209511_1003541_pt1 | contig 11914 bp, 9 predicted proteins | sample SSSSmetaG_FD_184141 | JGI IMG/M metagenome (GOLD analysis project Ga0209511, IMG submission 184141) | Glacier valley bacterial and archeal communities from Borup Fiord, Nunavut, Canada, to study Microbial Dark Matter (Phase II) - ​SSSS... | ecosystem: Environmental > Aquatic > Freshwater > Ice >... | reverse complement strand
AAAAGCCAGTTCTCCGGCCTCGGCCCGCGCTCTGGCACCCGGAATGTGCTCGAGCAGCCAGCGGACTTTGGTGCCTGAAAAGTAGGCGTCGAGCACCAGTCCGGTTTTGGCCTGAAACACCTCGGCCTGACCAGCGGCCCTGAGAGCGTCGCAGTAGGGCGCAGTGCGGCGGTCTTGCCACACGATGGCGTTGTGGATGGGTTGCCCGGTCTTGCGGTCCCAAATCAGCGTGGTTTCGCGCTGGTTGGTGATGCCGATGGCCGCGATATCACTGGCCCGGATTCCAGCGCTGCTGAGCGCTTCCCCCATCACCCCGCTCTGGGTGCTCCAGATTTCGTTGGGGTCGTGCTCCACCCAACCGGGCTGTGGAAAAATTTGCCGAAACTCCTTTTGCGCCTTTGCAAGAATGCTGCCATCACGGGCGAAAACGATGGCGCGGCTGCTGGTGGTTCCCTGGTCGAGAGCAAGAATGTATTGAGTCATGATTTCATTTTGCCCCAAGCTGTACACAAATCTAAATCCTCGAGAAGGGAATCTATTTCCTTCTCGAGGTGTGGGGAGTGAGAGAACTGAGAGCGATGTGTTGTTTGGACAAAACCCCTGAAGTGAGCGTTTTGAAGCCTATTCCAGAAGCATTTTCGGGGCGCTCGAGCGCGCTTGAAACCTATCCTCGAGAACTCTTACAGAATTTCTCTCGAGTTTGAAGGCAAACACAGCGTTGTAGGGGCGAGTGGCGGGCAGGCCCCACGGGGCGGGATGGCCCGATAGGTGCCGCTCATCCCAAGACAGTGCCGTTTTGTCCAAGCGGTCAAGCGTCCTCATGGGCGTTGTTTTGACCAAGAAGACAGCAGCTCGCCCGGAACCGCTTCAGCCCAAACTTTTCAAGTAACTTTGCAAAGTCAAGAGAAATGCCCTATCTCTGGCTCGAGCAAGGTTTGTTTTCTTTAGCCCTGCTCGAGCCTCTTACTAACCTATGCCGTTTAGGGGTTTACTTTTTGGAAAAAATATGCTCTGCCGATGAACACGCAGAATTCCAGCACGGGTTTCCTAGGTTGGCCACTGTACTGGGTATAAGGCAAAAGACGTGCCAGACGTATAATTCCTTGTCAACCCCTAAACGACATAACCTACTTGACCTTGCCTGCCTTCCAGTCGTTGAGCAAGGTCTCGTAGGCAATGGTTTCGCCTTTCTCCTTCTCGTTGGCCAGTTTGGGATAGGGCGCTCCAGGCTGGTCAAACCAATATTGGGCAGTCTTTTCCTCGTTCAGGATTGGGGCACAGCGCTTCATGCCCGCACGCTGGAGCCGGGACATAATCTTGTCTTGGGCCGCAGCCAAATTGTCCATAGCCTGCTGGGGGGTCACTTCTCCCACTGCGGCGGGGGCGATGTTTTGCCACCACAACTGTGACATCTTGGGGTAGTCGGGAATGTTGATTCCGGTGGGGGTCCAGGCGACCCTTGCGGGAGAGCGGTAGAACTCGATTAAGCCGCCGTACTTGTTGGCGTTCTTGGTAAAATATGCGCTGCGAATATCGCTATCCCGAATAAAGGTCAGGCCCACAACGCTCTTTTTCAAGCTGGTGGTCTTGGAAGTCACGAACTGGGCATAAAGCCAAGCCGCAGCCGTATTTTTAGCGGGCGTACTCTTGAGAAGGGTCCAGGAACCTGCATCCTGATAGCCTAACTTGGTTCCTTCACGCCAGTAAACCCCGTGTGGGCTGGGAGCCATGCGCCACTTGGGCGTACCGTCGGCATTCACCACCGGGAGTCCTGGCTTGACCATATCGGCGGTGAAGGCGGTGTACCAGAAAATCTGCTGCGCGATGTTGCCCTGTGCCGGAACCGGGCCAGACTCCGAGAAGGTCATGCCGCCCGCTTCGGGAGGCGCGTAGGCTTTGAGCCAGTCCACGTACTTGGTCAGCGCGTACACCGCAGCGGGGCCGTTGGTATCTCCTCCTCGGGTCACGCTCGAGCCGACCGGGTGACAGTTTTCCATCCGCACGCCCCACTCGTCCACCGGAATACCGTTAGGAAGCCCCTTGTCGCCGTTGCCTGCCATGCTCAACCACGCATCGGTAAAGCGCCAGCCCAGGCTGGGGTCTTTTTTGCCGTAATCCATGTGTCCATAAACTTTCTTGCCATCAATGGTTCCCACATCGTTGGTAAAGAATGCGGCAATATCTTCGTAGGCGCTCCAGTTGACCGGAACTCCCAGCTCGTAGCCGTACTTGGCCTTGAACTTAGCCTTCAGGTCGGGCCTTGCGAACCAGTCGGCCCGAAACCAGTACAGGTTGGCAAACTGCTGGTCGGGCAACTGGTACAGCTTCTTGTCGGGGCCAGTGGTGAAGCTGGTCCCAATAAAGTCTTTCAGGTCTAGCGTGGGCGAGGTGACGGCCTTGCCCGCACCCGCCATGTAGTCGCTCAGCGGCAACACGAAGTCGTTGCGAAAGTGGGTTCCAATCAAATCCGAGTCGTTGATGTAGGCGTCGTAGATGGTTTTGCCCGACTGAAACTGCGTTTGCAGCTTTTCAATCACGTCGCCTTCCTGAATGATGTCGTGCTTGACCTTGATGCCGGTGATTTCCTCAAAGGCTTTGGCCAGCACCTCGGACTCGTATTTGTGAACGGTCAGCGTCTCGGAGGCCACGGTGATGGTCATGCCCTTGTAGGGCTTGGCCGCGTCGATAAACCACTGCATCTCCTTCATCTGCTGGGCCTTGCTCAGCGTGGACGGTTGGAACTCGGTATTGACCCATTTGGTGGCAGCGGCCATACCGGCGCTCTGAGCCTGCGCGGTGGGAGAAGTTCCCAGAGCCACAGTCATCACCACGGTTAACGCACTCAGGTTACGCAAGCTGCTCGGTCCAAAGCCCTTCTGCTGTCTGCTCATGGTTTCTCCACGGTATGCGCTCGAGCTTCATACGCTCGAGACAGAGGTTTCGGGTCTTCACTTGCCTCAGGGTGTTCGTCGCGGTGGAAGATGAACCCGCGTACCCACATAAGTTGGCTTTAAGTGCTGTCTCGAGGGGGTATTAACTCGAGGCCGGAGCTGCTCGAGGAAAGGGGCGCTCGAGTGAGCAACTAGCCCCAGCGCATGGCCACGCCAAACCACAGCAGCGAAATGGTCAGGCCAATCAATGGACTCGCGTCGGTCAGGCCCCACCAAGTCAGGTTGATGGCCATTAAGCCCAACATGGCGATGTAAAAACGGTCTCCTCGGTCGGTGGGAATGGGCAGAAAACCTTTACGCATCAGGGGCGGTGAACGCATGTCCATCACCGTCAAAACCGCGATGGCCAAAATAATCAGGACGATGAAGATTCCGCTGGGCCAGGTCCAGGCCATCCAGGCCATATCAGTTCCTCCTTTTCTGGGCGGGTGTGTTGGCGAGTGTGACTCGAGCGGCCCTCGAGCGGGTGATACCTCTTAAAAGCCGCATCAGACCCGTCCCATGGCAAAGCCCTTGGCGATGTAGTTGCGAACAAACCAGATGACCAGCGCCCCCGGCACGATGGTCAGCACCCCGGCGGCGGCCAGCAGTCCCCAGTCCATGCCCGACGCACTCACGGTGCGGGTCATCACCGCCGCGATGGGTTTGGCGTCCACACTGGTCAGGGTGCGGGCCAGCAGCAGCTCAATCCAACTGAACATGAAGCAGAAAAACGCGGTGACACCAATTCCGTTGCGAATCAGTGGAATGAACACCCGGAAGAAGAAACGCCCGAACGAGTAGCCGTCGATGTAGGCAGTTTCGTCAATCTCTCGAGGCACACCGCTGATGAACCCCTCGAGAATCCACACTGAAAGCGGCACGTTGAACAACAGGTGCGCCAGCGCCACGCCGATGTGGGTATCGAACAGGCCCACACTTTGATAAAGCTGAAAAAACGGCAGCAGAAACACAGCGGGCGGGGCCATGCGGTTGGTCAGCAGCCAGAAGAACAGGTGCTTGTCGCCCTGAAAGCTGTACCTCGAGAAGGCGTAGGCGGCGGGCAGTGCGATAACCAGCGAAATAACGGTGTTCAGGCCCACGTAGGTCAGCGAGTTGAGATAGCCCGAATACCAGGCTCGGTTGGTAAATATCTCGTGGTAGTGTTCAAAGGTCAATTTCTGGGGCCACAGGCTGAATCCGGCCAGAATCTCCTCGTTGGTCTTGAGACTCATGGTAATCATCCAGTAGATGGGCAGCAGCAGCAGCATGAAGTAGAGCGGCAACATCACGCTGCCCACGCGGAAAGGAGGCCGAATTCGGCGGGTCTGCACGTTACTGGTCTGGGGCAAGGCCGCTTTCATGGTGTCCCCTGTTTGGTGGCAGTTGGATTGGAATTGCGCTGAATAAGGGTGAACAGCACAAAGCTGACCACCTGAATAATCAGGAAGTACACCAGGCTGAAGGCGGCGGCGGGTCCCAGGTCGAACTGGCCCACCGCCAGCTTGGTCAGGTAGATGGACAAGAAGGTGGTGGCGTTTCCGGGGCCGCCCCCGGTGAGTACGAACGGCTCGGTGTAAATCATGAAGCTGTCCATGAAGCGTAGCAGCAGCCCAATCATCAGCACGCCACTGAGTTTGGGCAACTGGATAAAGCGAAAAGTCGCCCAAGCCCTGGCCCCATCAATCTTGGCGGCTTGATAGTAGCCCTCGGGAATGGAGCGTAAACCTGCGTAGCACAGCAGGGCCACCAGCGGGGTCCAGTGCCACACATCCATCAAAATCACGGTCAACCAGGCGTGCAGCGGGTTGGTGGCGTAGTTGTAGTCAATCCCCAAACTGGCCAGGAAATGACCGCCCAGCCCGATGTCGGCGCGACCAAAAATCTGCCAGATGGTGCCGACTACGTTGAACGGAACCAGCAGCGGCAGCGCAATCAGGACCAGTGAGAGCGACGCTTTCCAGCCACGAGCGGGCATGGACAGCGCAATCAAAATGCCCAGCGGAATTTCAATGGCCAGCACCACCAGCGTGAACAGCAGTTGGCGCAGAAAAGCTCCGTGCAGGTCTGGGTCGCGCAGCACTTCCTTGAACCAGTCCAGACCCACGAACACCTTCTGGTCTGGCCCGATGATATCTTGCACCGAATAGTTAATCACGGTCATCAGCGGAATGATGGCGCTGAAGGCCACCGAAATCACCACCGGCAGCACCAAAAACCAGGCTTTGTTGTTGCGGGTCTTCATCATAGGTCTCTCCTGGGGGACACGACTTGGGACCCAACCTTCATAACAGCCGTCATCGCACCAACCTCGAGCTGGAATACAGCTTGGTTTGATGGGCTGGAAAGCTCAGCCAGCCCGGACCCACCTGCACCTGAGCGTCCTCGGACAGCTTGGCCATCAGGGTGTAACCTCCGAGCTGGGCGGTCGCAAGCTTGTAGTTGCCCAAATCGTCCACTCGAGCGATAACGGCAGGCAGCACTCGAGTTTCAGAAGTTCCTATTTCCTCAGTGTTGCTGCACCCCAGAAACTCGGGCCGAATGCCCACGGTCAGGTCGCCCTGGCCCCTCACCCGCTCGAGCAGGTGGGCGTCCATCGGCAGTCGTGGGGCACCCGTTTGCGTCCCCAGCAGCACAGCGTCGGTATTGCCACTCTCGAGCGAACAGGGCAGCAGGTTCATGCCGGGACTGCCGATGAAGTAACCCACGAAAGTGTGCTCGGGTTCCTCGAACAGCGCCTGGGGGGTGCCGGTCTGCATCACCGCGCCGCCTTCCATCAGTACCACCTGGTCGGCAAAGGTCAGGGCTTCCACCTGGTCGTGGGTGACGTAAATAAGGCTGAGTTTGAGTTCAAAGTGAATCTGCTTGAGTTTGCTCCGCAGTTGCCATTTGAGGTGCGGGTCAATCACCGTGAGCGGCTCGTCGAACAAGATGGCCGCCACGTCCTTGCGAACCAGACCCCGACCCAGCGAAATTTTTTGCTTCAGGTCGGCAGACAGCCCTCGAGCACGGTTTTTCAGGTCTCCGGTCAGCTCGAGCAGCTCGGCCACGTGCGCCACCCGCACCCTAACCTCCGGCTCGGGAACCCGGCGGTTACGCAGCGGAAACGCCAGATTGTCGTGAACGGTCATGGTGTCATAAATCACCGGAAACTGGAACACCTGGGCGATGTTGCGGGCCTCGGTGGGCAGGTCGGTCACATCGCGTCCATCGAACAGCACCCGTCCGTGCGATGGACGCAGCAGCCCCGAAATGATGTTGAGCAGCGTGGTCTTGCCACAGCCCGACGGCCCGAGTAGTGCGTAGGCCCCGCCGTCCTGCCAGGTCATGGTCAGGGGCCTGAGCGCGTAATCCTCGGGCTTTTGTGGATTGGGTCGGTAAGCGTGGGCCAGACCGTCGAGTTCGATGCGGGCCATCAGGCGCTCCGCCGCAGGGGTTGCACTGCACTCGAGGACCCTGAAAACTGGGGCGGTGAGGCGACCAGCTCACCCGCGCCATCGAAGGCAAACATCCGCCGTGGGTCAATGTAGAGCGTAATCTTTTGACCTATCTCGACCGAGTGGATACCGGGAAGCTGAGCCACCAGATGGGTGGTGTGGTCTCGAGTTACCAGGCTCGAGTGCAGGTAAGTTTCCGAGCCAGACAGTTCAGCCAGATTGAGGCGCAACTCTAATTGCAAATCTTCGGAGCTGCTGCGCTTCACCGACACATGGCTCACCCGCACCCCCATTTGATAGCTGCCCGTCAAGCCCGCCATGTGTGCAGGAAGGGTAAACTCGAGGCCGCTTGCCAGGTGCCCCCGACCTGCCGAGAGGCGCGCCTCGAGCAAATTCATGGGCGGGTCACTGTAAACCTGACCCACCCGCACGGTGCGGGGATGATGGTAAACCTCGAGCGTGTTGCCGCTTTGTAGCACTCTGCCTTCGCTCAAAATTACCACCTGTCCCCCCAGGGAGAGCGCCTCGAAGGGTTCGGTGGTGCTGTAAACCACCACCGCACTCCGGCGGGCAAAGATTTCGCGCATTTCAGCCCGCAGTTCCTCGCGCAATTTGTAGTCGAGGTTGACCAGCGGTTCGTCGAACAGCAGCAAGTCGGCTTCCTTGACCAGTGCTCGAGCGATAGCCACGCGCTGCTGCTGTCCCCCCGAAAGCTCATTGGGTAAGCGTTTCAACATCGGCTCGAGGTGCATCAGCGCGGCCACCGACCCCACCCGCTCCCGGATAATTTGCGAGGAGAGGCCCGCGATTCGCAGCGGTGAGGCGATGTTTTCAAACACGTTGAAGCTGGGATAATTCACGAACTGCTGGTACACGAAGGCCACCGAGCGCTTTTGCACGCTGAGCTGGGTCACGTCCACGCCGTCCACCAGAATACGGCCCCTTGTGGGCTTGTCCAGACCCGCCATCAGGCGCATCAGCGAGGTTTTGCCAGCCAGGGTAGGGCCGAGCAGCACGTTGAGTCCCGGCTCGAGCGTCAGAGACATTTCATAAAGGTGGGTTTCCGCACCCACCTCCTTGACCACATGGTCCAGGGTCAGGTTCATGGCTGGAGGGCGAAGCAATGAATGGGTAAGGGCGACATGATTCTCCTCGTTTTGCTCGAGCGTCCACAAAAACCTGAATAAGGGGACCTGAAACGACTTGGCCAGAACGTTTGTGAAAAACACAAAAGCCCATAAGTGCGTGGCAGACAGCCCGCTTGCGATTGGATAGCTCAACGGTGGTACATTGTGTGATGCGTTGTCTGAACAGACGATACAGGTTGGTGGACGTATGTTCAAGCCCCCCTTGTCTAGCCTGCTCTCATCCTCGAGGGCAAAAAACGAAAATTGGCGTATAGGATTATTTTTCCAGGCGTAGAGCGTTCATGGAAGGCCATCCGCTCAAGGAAACTCGAGCACGAGTGTTCCGCATTCAGCGGCCCCAATCTCCGGCTTGCAAACCCTAGAAAGATTGTTTCACTCGAGGTTTACAGCGTTTCCCATAGAAGGTGGAGTGGTTTTCTCCACCTTTATGGTGAGCGGAGCGAATGGAAAAAAGCAGTGGTGCTCGCGGTAATGGAAGCTTTGGAGCAAAGCGGAAAAGCTGTAATGTTAGCGGGAACCGCTGTAACTTGATTTACTTTGGTCTCGAGGAACTGTGTGAACAAATGACCGAGCGACCTGAACAGCTTGACAAGATAAACCACCGCCGTATGCTTAGGCTCAACGCATGACCCCCAACAGTTCAAACCTCGAAACCACGCGACAGTCGCACACACTTTCGCTCCAGGCCGTTCAAGTGGCCCGCCTCTACTACGAACAGGGGCTGACCACCGAGGCCATCGCCGTCGAGCTGCGGCTTTCGCGTCCAAAGGTCTCGAGGTTGCTGTCCCACGCCCGCAAAAGCGGACTGGTCGAAATTCGCATTCACGACCCCGAGGGCGAAGCGCAGGGTCTCGAGGCTAGGCTCCAGGCGCGTTATCCGTTTTTGCAGCCGCAGGTGGTGAGCGTGCCGCTGGGCAGTGGCGAGGCCATCTGGGCCGAGCGCACCGCCACCGCTGCGGCCAGTTTGCTGAGTAATTTATTGCAACCCGGAATGCGGGTGGGGCTGGCCTGGGGCAACACCATGAATGCGGTCAGCCGCGCACTGGTTCCCAGAACCGTTTCCGAGCTGACCTTTGTGCAGCTCAACGGCTCGGCCAACGCAGTGGATTTCGTGAGCGGCTTTGTCACCGAGACCATTTTGCGCTTTGCCCACAACTTCTCGGCACGGGCGCACCTGTTCCCGGTTCCTACCTTTTTCGACGACCCCGCCACCAAGCAGGCCATGTGGCGCGAACGCAGCGTGCGGCACGTACTCGACATTCAGGCGCAGGCCGACATTTTGCTGTACTCGGTGGGCAGCCACACCGCGCACACCCCCAGCCACGTCTACAGCGCCGGATTTCTGGCTCCCGGCGACCTGGATACCCTGAGCGAAGAGGGCGCGGTGGGCGACATCGCCACGGTGTTTTACAGGGCCGATGGCAGCCATCAGGGGCTTTCACTCAACGCTCGAGCGAGTGGACCCGACCTCTCACTCATAACGCGAGTGCGCGAGTCGGTGTGCGTGGTCAGTGGCCTGGGCAAGGTGGCAGCCCTGCACGCGGCCCTGCAAGGCCAACTGATGCACCGCCTGATTGTGGACGAAGTGACCGCACAGGCGGTGCTGGACCTCGATAAGCAGCTCGAGGATTGAGGAATGGGGAATGGGGAATGGGGAATCGGGGGTGTGGGGGTGCGCGGGGGCGGAGGTGCGGGGGAAAGGGTTAGAGGAGATAATCTATTTTTTCAACAACGGGCTTCAAAATAGCTCGAGCGGACTCTACCCTTTCCCCCTAATTCCCCTACTCCCCTGCTCCCAACTAAACCTCCAACCCTCTCCCCCTCCACCTCCCCTTTCTGTCCCTCCCCACGCTCGCCTAAAACCCTATGATGCCCCCATGATGCCCGACCCTTTCATCCGTGCGGATGAGGTTTTACACGAAAAATGGGACTCGAGGGCGCTGGAACTCGAACTCGAGCACGGCAACGGCGGCTTGCTCGGCTTGGTTTCTCGAGTGGGCAGCGCGGGGCCGTTTCGGACGCTGAGTCCTTGGGAACTCGAGGACCCGCAAAGCCACCGCACCCTCAACGCCTCGGGTTACTCGGCGCTGCCTTTTGGCGATAACTACCCTCCACTGCTCGAGTTCGTGCGCTCCTACCTCGAGAAAAACCGTCAGATTGGGCTTCCACAGCAATCCGTGACCCCGTGGCGGGCCGCGCTCGAGACCAACCTGATTCGCCTGCTGGCCCAGTTTGCGCCCAGTCACGCCGACTCGAGGGTGTTTTTCTCCAACTCGGGCACCGAGGCGGTGGAGGGGGCCATCAAGTTTGCCAAAGCCGCAAGGCCGCGCGCCAAACACCTGATTCACTTTTCCAAAGCTTATCACGGTAAAACCCTGCTTTCGCTGTCCCTGACCCCCAATCCCAGTTTGCAGCGCGGCTTCGAGCCTTGGCTGATTCCCACCGTCACGCTACCCTTTGGCGACCTCGAGCAATTTAAAAGCACCCTGAAAAAGTTGGGGCCGGACAACGTGGTGTGCGTGCTGCTCGAGCCGATTCAGGGCGAGGCGGGCGTGGTCATTCCACCGCCGGGTTTTTTGCGCGGAGTGGGTGAACTGTGCCAAAAATACGGCATCCCCAGCATTGCCGACGAGATTCAAAGCGGACTGGGCCGCACCGGACACTGGTTCGAGTCGCTCGCTCAGGGCTGGGAGCCGGACATCATTTGCCTCGCCAAGCCGCTGGGTGGGGGCCTCACCGCCGTGGGCGCAACCCTGATGCGCGACGCTATCTTCAAGAAACTCCTCGGTAAAACCAACGACGTGAAGCGCCACTCCAACACCTTTGGCGGCAACTCGCTGGCTATGGCCATCGGTCTCAAGTCGCTCGAGATTCTGCGCGAGCAAAACCTGCCCGAGCGCTCCGAGCGGCTGGGCAAGCTGGGCCTCGAGCGGCTGCTCAAAATGAAGGAGCGCCACCCCGAGCTGCTGGCCGAGGTGCGCGGTGCAGGAATGCTGATGGCGATGGTGTTCCGGCCCGTGATTGGCACCAAGTGGCTGCCCATCGGTGGTCAAATTGTGGGTGAGTTGACCGGATTACTCGCCCAGCGGGCTTTTTATCAGGGCGGGGTTCAGCTCAACTTTACGCTCAATGTGGCCAAAGCGCTGCGCGTGACCCCAGCCATGAACATGCCCGAAGAGCTGTTCGAGGAACTGCTGCTCAAGCTCGAGCACACCATAGAGCGCACCCGGACGGCGGGAAGGTTACTCACCGGGACCTCGAGAGCGGAACTGCTGAGTCTGGCCGAGTACGTGTTGAAAAATGGCTGAGAGAGCAGAGAGAAGTGTAACTCAAAATTGCGGGGTGGGAGAAATTCCGCCTGGAACGACCCCCCTTCTCTCGAGCGCTACGCTTTCAAGAATATCCCCCCTGTCTTACAGGGGGGAACTAAAAGACTGATGCACTCGAGCTTTTAAAGTACCCCCCTGCTTTGTAGGGGGGTCTTGCGTGACTACGCAAGGGGGGGTCCTTCCAGCGTGCTCGAGATAAACCCGCATTCCTGAGTTACACCCAGCAGAGAGCCAGTGAATACCGCAGTTCCTCAACAGTTATATCCAGAAAAACAGTGTGTAGGGGCGAGTGGCAGCTCGCCCGCTCCAGGTCGAAATACACTTCCCCGCTCGAGCACATCTAACTCGAGCACATTCTCAAGACGCCAGTTTCATCAACAGCGCCACCACCACACCGCCGCCGAGCATGGTTAAAAGCGCTGCGGTGAGAATCTTTTTCAGGTACAGCAACAAGAAAAGCCCCGTCAGTGCGATAAAGGCCAGGAATCCACCTGCTAAATCAATGACCCAGGCCCAGGCCCCACCCGCGTCGCGGCCCTTGTGAAAGTCGTTCATCACCGCCAGAATGCCCTGCTGGTCCACGTTCAGGGTGTACTTGCCCGTTTTGGGGTCTATTTGCGCGTCTACCGAGTACCCCGGCGCACGGAAGCTCAGCGTATCCCCGCTCGAGTCCTCGCGGTAGTCGCCCGCCGCGCCGCGCACGCCGCTCTTGGCCCGCAGGTACTCGACCACGGTGAGCCAGTCGGCTTTGCCATCTTTTTGCCAGCCAGCGGGCAGGGTACCGTTGACCTCGCTGCGCTTCTCGGCGTTGCCGAACACCCAATCCGGGTGGTTGAGCGAAATGCCGGTGACTGCGAAAAACAGCACGATGAGCAAGCTGAACATCGAGGTGTAGATGTGCGCCCAGCGCAGGTAAGCGTTGAGCCTTAAACGCAGCGGACGCGCCACTCGAGCGCTTTTTTCCTTTTTTTCTTTAGGCGCGTTTACGGTAGTCAAGGGTAATCCCTCCGATGTCCTGGCTGCCCTCGAGCTTTTTGGTGAAGCCCTTGTCGGTCACGGTGATTTTCTCG